>Ga0310810_10004950_pt1 | contig 14816 bp, 7 predicted proteins | sample NCmetagenome_FD_207641 | JGI IMG/M metagenome (GOLD analysis project Ga0310810, IMG submission 207641) | Soil microbial communities from experimental microcosm in Duke University, North Carolina, United States - NC | ecosystem: Engineered > Artificial ecosystem > Soil microcosm > Unclassified ...
CACGCGGCGCCGCCAGGTACCGCGTCGACCCGCGCCGGATGTGGTACAGCTGGAAATACCTCGATGACATCCGGCCGTTCGTCAAGGGCCCGATGCTCATCAAGGGCATCATCAACCCGGCCGATGCGGCGATCTGCGTCGAGCGGGGATACGACGGCATCATCGTCTCGAATCACGGTGGACGCGCGATGGACTACGTGCCATCGACGCTCGAAGTGCTGCCGGAGATCGTCGACGCCGTCGGCGGCAAGATTCCGGTCCTCGTCGACAGCGGCTTCCGTCGTGGCGCCGATATCGTCAAGGCGATCGCGCTCGGCGCCAGCGCGGTCTGCCTCGGGCGCGCCCCGCGCTGGGGCCTCGGCGCATTCGGTCCGGCCGGCGTGCAACGGCTGCTCGAGATTCTGCACGCGGAAGTCCGTGACGCGATGGCGCGGACGGGTCGCACGACGCTCGCGGCGCTCGATCGGACGGCGGTCAGGACGAGTTTCCCGTGGGCGTAACCGTGTCGGGCTCGCAGAACGGAAAGGGGTCGCGAACGCCACGCCTCCCGCGCCGACAGGATCTGGTCAACGTGCTCGAGTACGAGGACGTGGCGAAGCAGGTCCTCGACCCTGCGGTCTTCGCCACGATTGCTGGCGGTAACCGGGCGGCGTTCGACCGGATGACGTTCCGTCCGCGCTACCTCGTGCCCACGGTCGATCTCGACATGACCGCCGACCTGATCGGCGCGCCACACTTCGCCCCCATTCTCGTTGGACCGGTTGGCGATCAGCGCCGCTTTCATCCCGACGGCGAACTGGCCACCGTTCGCGGCGCCTCCGCCGCACAAGCGTCCGTCGTCGTCAGCAGTCGATCGAGTGGGCCGCTTGCCGACCTGGCCGCGCAGGCCAAGACGCCGCTGTGGTTCAGCGCCTACGCTGACGGCGACGCGCGCCTGCAGATCGACCGTGCGATCAGCGCGGGCTGCAAGGTCGTCTGCATCGCGCGTCCAGCCACGCCGGCCGCGGCGGCGATGCCCTGGAAGGCGATCGCCGCGATCCTGAAAGGGCTGAACGCGCCGGTGGTGATCAAAGGTGTGATGTCGGCCGAGGACGCGCGCACGGCCCTCAATGAAGGCGCTCGTGGCGTGATCGTGTCGGACCACGGTGCCGCGGCCGGCCGGCCGGCGCCGATCGAGATGGTTGCGGCCATCGCCGATGCGGTCGCCGGGAAAGGCGCGGTGCTGGTCGACGGCGCGTTCCGGCGCGGCAGCGACATCGCGAAGGCGCTCGCGCTCGGTGCGCAGGCGGTGCTGATTGCCCGTCCGGTGATGTGGGGGCTCGCCGCGTATGGCGCCGACGGGGTGCAGGCCGTCGTGGAAATGCTGCAGAGCGATCTCGGCAGGAACATGGGTGCACTCGGCGCGCCGAACTTGAAGGCGCTCACGCGCAGCATGGTTCGAATCGACCGCCGAAAGGACTGACATGACAAGAACAACGATTGTCTCGTTCGGCCTGGTGCTCACGGCGACGGCGGCGATCGCCCAACAGCCTGCGGCGCGCATCGTGTCGCCCGAAGTGGCGGCGGACCGGCGCGTGACATTCCGGCTGCTCGCCCCGCAGGCGCGCGAGATCCTGCTGAGTGGCGAGTTCATGCCAGGCAGCAAGCCGTTCGAGAAGGACGCCAACGGCCTGTGGACGCTGACGCTCGGACCGCTCGAGCCGGAGATCTATCACTACAACGTCACGATCGACGGCGTCCGCACGATCGATCCGAACAATCCAGACGTGAAGACCGGATCGACGCCGAGCACGATCTCGAGCATCCTCGAGGTTCGCGGGAATCAGCCGGCTTTCTACGACGCCCAGACCGCGGAGCACGGCGACGTGCGCAGTCTCCGCTACAGGTCAAAGTCGCTCGGCACCGAACGGCGGCTGACGGTGTATCTGCCTCCCGAGTACGAGCGCGAACCGCAGGCGAGTTACCCGGTGCTCTACCTGTTGCACGGCGCCAACGCCGACGAGACCGCGTGGCACCGTCTGGGCCGCGTCAATCTCATTCTCGACAACCTTCGTCCCAATGGCCGCGCGAAACCATTCATCGTCGTCATGCCATTCGGCTACGGCGTCCCGCCGAATCTGCCGGCCCAGCCCGGTGAGAACACCGCGAAGTTTGGCCGGGATCTGATCGAGGACGTGATCCCGCTCGTCGAGTCGCGCTTTCGCACGATCGCCGACCGCGATCATCGCGCCCTCGTCGGGTTGTCGATGGGCGGAGGCGAAGCGCTGACCATCGGTCTGAATCACCTGGAGTTGTTCAGCCACGTCGGAGGGTTCAGCGCAGCGGTGGGACCCGCAGCCGCATTCTCGAAGACCTACGCGAGCCTGGTCGCCGACGGCAAGACGTCGAACCAGAAGCTTCGATTGCTCTGGGTCGGCTGTGGCAAAGAGGATGGCCTGTTCGATGCGTCGAAGAGCTTCTCGGAGTTTCTGACGCAGCACCACGTCCGCCACACCTTCCACGAGAGTTCCGGCGCCCACACCTGGATGGTCTGGCGCCGTTACCTGAATGAAATCGCCCCGCTACTGTTCCAATCGGGGCAATAACCTTCACAATTCCTTCATCATCGCTTGCCACACTGTCGGGGTCATGGGCACTGGTGAAGCGATGCTCGTGTCGCTGCGGTCGTTCTGGACCCGCGGGCGGCGAATCGAGCGTATCGGCTATGCCGTTGGCGCGCTGCTACTCATCAGCGGCATCGTTCACGCCGGGATCCTCGTCGTCAGCGGCGGATCCTGGACCGGACCTCTCTCGTTGCGCAAGCCCACCGTTTTTGGCGTGTCGTTCGGGATCACCCTCGCCACCATCGTGTGGGTCGCTTCGTTTCTGCCACTCGCCGAGCGGACGCGCGTCGCTCTCCTCACGATCTTCACCGCTGCGAGCGTGGTCGAGACGGCGTTGGTCTCGTTGCAGGCATGGCGTGGCGTGCCCTCTCACTTCAATGTGGAAACCGCGTTCGACGCGCTGGTGGCGCGGGCCCTGGCCGTCGGCGGCATTGCGCTCGTAGTTGTCATCGTCGGTCTGACCGCGACGGCGTTCCGCCGGAATCCGGCCGTGCCGATCAGCCTGCGAAGGGCGATCCAGGTGGGGTTCGTGGCCTTGTGCGGCGCGATGGCCACCGGTGCCACGATGATTGCGCGGGGGATGATGCTGGTGTTCGCCGGCGATCCTGCGGCCGCCTACGCGACTGGCGGAGCGCTGAAACCGACGCACGCGGTCACCATGCACGCGATCCTGGTCCTGCCGCTGCTGGCATGGCTGCTGTCGTTTGCCGGCTGGTCTGAGCGCGACCGACTGCGCGTCGTGCTGCTGGCGTCCGCGGCGTACCTCGCGCTCGCCGGCGTCATTGCAATCCGCAACATCGCCGGTATTGTTGGCCCTTGAGCCTCGAGCATTGAGACTTCAGCGCGGAAGCGCGTACACGTAATACCCTTGCGCCGACGGTTTGCCGGGGACGAACACGATGTTCCCTTCCGGTGACGTCGCAGTGCCGGACGCGCAGAAAACCACGAACTGCCTGCCGTTGACTTCGTACACCGAAGGTATGCCTTCGGGATTGGCCTCGATTTCCTTTACCCACAGCACGCGCCCCGTATCTTTGTCGTAGGCGCGAAGCGTCGTATCGCCCCACGTACCCGCGAAAATCAATCCTCCCGCTGTAACCACCAGACCGTTGCGCCACACGCGTTCGGGACTGCCGGTGTCGTTGATGCCCTTCGCCGCCAGCGCGCGCACTGTTCCGAACGGCGTCCGCCATTTGATCGTCCCGTCATTCAGGTCGTAGGCGACGATTTCGGCCCATGGCGGGCTGAATGCCGGCAGACCGTTGTTGGCGCGAAACAGCGACCCCAACGGTCCGTTGTAGCGCGTGATTCCCTCGATCGGCCTCAGGGTCGCGCGCGGTGACGTCGTCCCGCTGGCCGTTCCCGCTGTCGGATTCTCGAGATAGAGCAGCAGGTTCTCGAGCTGCCCGTCCGTGACCGCCGCCACGTTGAACGCCGGCATCTGGCCGGACCCTGCCCGGACCGTGCTGCGGATCCTGTCGCGGCCGAGCGTCTTGAGATCGATCACGACCGATCGGTCCATCGATCGGATGCCATTTCCTTCTGGCTGGCCGTGGCAGCTTTCACAGCGGAGGGAGTACACGACACGGCCGCGCTGCGGCGGCGGTCCCTCCTCCATGCCGGCGGCGGCCGGCTCTCGCAGCCGGTGGAGCGCCGGCTGATCCGACGAGCGCACGTAGAGCATACCGGTCGTGGGATCTCCCGCGGCGCCTCCCCAGTTCGAGCCGCCGAATTCGCCCGGTGTCGAGATCTGATCGCGTGTGAGCGTCTGTGGCGTGAACACGCCCTCGTTGCGCGCGTTCTGAACGATCACCCGCAGCCGCGCCCGTTCGCCCTCGTCGAGGTACGGGTTCAGATCGGCGACGCCGAAGGACTGTCGGGCGAACGCTTTCGGAAAGCCGGGAAACGGCTGCGTCGGCCACGCCACTTCGCCCGGCACGTCGCTCGCCGGCACGGCACGTTCTTCGATCGGCCAGAGCGGCCTCCCCGTCACGCGATCGAACACGTACAAGAAGCCGATCTTGGTCGGCTGCGCGACGACATCGAGCATCCTGCCTGGCTGCGCGGGATCGCGCACGCTGAGCAGTTTGGGCGCCGTCGTCAGGTCGTAGTCCCAGAGGTCGTGGTGAACCGCCTGAAAGTGCCAAAGCCGCTTGCCTGTCCGCGCGTCGAGCGCCAGCAGACAATTGGCAAAGAGGTTGGCGCCTTTGCGATCGCCGCCGAAGGAATCATGAGTAGCCGAGCCGAGCGGAAAATAGGCGATGCCACGCTTCTCGTCGACGGAGATTTCACCCCAGGTGTTGGCGCCGCCCGCCCATTCCCAGGCGTCCTTCGGCCACGTGTCGTGGCCGAATTCGCCGGGATGCGGGATGGTGTGAAATGTCCACACCAGCTTTCCGGTGACGACGTCGAACGCGCGAAGATCGCCGGGCGGCGACCCGTAGCCTTCGCCGGTTGTCGAGCCGGTGAGAAACAGATTCTCGAAGATGCGCCCCGCCGTGCCGCTGGGGCCGCCCAGCGGCCGGAACGGCCCTTCGCGCATGTTGACGCGGCCATCGGGCCCGAAGGTCCGGATCGCTGCCCCAGTGCGCGCATCGATGGCGTGAAGAAAAGAGCCGGCGCCGAAGATCAATCGACGGTCCGAGCGGTCCTTGCTCTCCCAATAGTTCATGCCGCGGCCGCCCGGACTGGCGCCTTCGACCGCGTGCGACCAGATCAGCGTTCCCGTCGCCGCGTCGATCGCGACGATGGCGTTCGCCGGACCGAGCGCGTACATCACACCGTCGACCACGATGGGGTTGAAGCCGAAGTTGCCCCGGCGATCCGGAACCGGAAAAAACCAGGCCTGCTGCAGGCGCGCGACGTTCGTCCTGTCGATCTGCTTCAGCGCGGAGTATTGCATCGAGTCGGGTGACCCGCCGTAATCCGGCCAGGACGTGTAGGGCTTGCGCTCCGCCTGTTGCGCCTGCGCGGCCACCAGCAACGCGGCGACGAGAGCGAACGTGTGACGCAACGCGCGCATCGCTTATCTGGACGCCGTCGCCTTCGTCTTTGCCTTCGCGCTCGGAGTCGCGTCGGCGTCGAGATCGCCGAGGATGTATTGAATCGCCGCCAGCAGATGTTGGGTCCACCGCTGATCGGTGTAGAAGATGTTGGTGTGGCCGAGCGGCGTGAAGTAGGTGCGTCCCTGGCCGAAGGTGCGGATCCAGGCGAGGCCGTAGTCCTGATCCGGGCGCGTGCAGAGCGTGCACAGCCGGCTGTCGGTGGCTCGATCCGACTTCTCGACGTCGATGCTGAGCAGGATGTGCTGCTTCTCACGCGAGTATGGCGACGTCGGCGGGAACTGATAGAACTCGTCGACGTGCTCGAAGCTCGCTGACCCGAACGACTTCGTTAGCGGACTGTTTGGATCGTCGACCTTGACCATCTGTTTCTCGACGTGATGCGCGCCGGCCCAGCCGCCCATCATGTCGGCGAACTCCGGCCAGTTGTTGCCCGCAAACGTCACGGCGTGATGGCCGCCGATGCCTCCGCCCTCGCGCACGAAACGCAGGATGCCGTCGCGAACTTCCGGGTCGTTGTAGACCATCCCGCACACGTTGTTCAGGTAGATGGCGTCGAACTCCTTGATCTTCGGATACTTCAACAGATTCAGGTCGTTGCTGAACGTCGGCTCGAAGGCGCCCGTGTTCTTGGCCATCAGCTCGATCAGCAGGTTGCCGTGCGGAATGGTCGAGTGCCCCGAGTACATCTGGATGTCGGTCACCAGCAGCTTGCGCGCCTTCTTGGGCTTCACGATCGCCTGCTTGGGGACCGCTGCCTCGATCTGCTGACGTTCCTCCGGCTTGAGGCGATCCGGTCCGCGAATCTTGCCCGCGGGACTGTCGAGCATCTGACGAACCCGCTCGGCCATCGCCGGCCACATCACGCGCTCGAACGCCGTCAGATTCTTCACGAGGTCCGCCTCGGTCGTCCCGGTCGATTGGACTGTGATCGAGAGCGGCTTGACGCCGGCGCGCCATGCCGCGAGGAAGAAGTCGCCCAGGCTGCCGACGCCCGTCCCGAGCGTGACGTCGCGGCCACCGGCGCCGAGTGCGCTGCGGTCGCTGGCATTGACGAGCATCAGGCGATCCTTGACGATCGACAGGCCGTCGACCGGCTTGATGCCGGCCTGCATCCATCCGCCCAGATCGGCGGCGACGCCGATGCGTTTGCCGCGGCCTGCAACGGACCGCATCGCCATCTTCGGATCGCCCTTGCTCTCGACCGCAACGTTGACTCCGAATTCCTCGGCGAGCTTGTCGAGATCCGCTAGTGCCGCGCCGTCCGCAGCGACGACGAGAGTGGGCGCGCCAATCGCTTTCGCAAACTCGAACACTTTGCGGCGGGTCGCCTCGTCGGCGCCGACCGTGTCGACGCGGTAGGCGAGCAGCTGCTCGCCGAGTTCTTTGAGCCGATAGACGACCGCGTTCCGTTCGCCCTGCTGCAGCCGGTAGTCCAGCTTCTTCGGAATTTCCGGGGCAACCGCCTGGGCGCTCGAGACCTCAACGCTCGCCACCGCGAGCACGTCGATCTTCGGGAGCACCTCGGAGAGCGTCAGCGATTTGATCGCCGTCCCCGGCACACCGACGCGCCAGTCGAACCAGATGTTCCTGTCGGCGGCGCCGACACGGATGGTCCCGAGACTCGATCCGGTCGGCCGCATCGAGAGGGACGGAATCTGTTCGGGCAGCGGCCGCACGCGCGGCTGCTGCGCAACCGTGACGACCGATCCGAACGCAATCATGGCAACGACGACTTGCAGCGTGTTCTTCATAAGAGTGACCCTCGCCCCACAGCTAGCCCCCAGCCCCGATAGCGTAGTCCCCGAGTCCCTAGTCCCGACGAGGATTCGGTGTCGCGTCGGCTTCCAGATCTCCGAGCATGAACTGCAGCCCGGCGAGAAAATGTCCGACCAGCTCCGGCGTCATGAAGGTCTCCGGCATGTGTCCGAGCGACGAATAGAACACACGCCCCTTGCCGTAGCTCCGAATCCAGCTGACCGGATACACGTTGTCCGGGCGCTTGTAACCCGTCCACGGCCGCGGTTCGATTTTCGGATCGTCGAGCTCCACGGTCATCAGCACGCGCACTTTGTCCCACCGCAAACGCCCCTGACCCTCGGTCTGGAACCGGTAGTACTCCTCCTTGAAGTTCAGGTTCTTTTCCTGGAACGGCTTCATGATCGGACTCGAGCGGTCGTACACCTTCATGATGCCCTGCTCGATCCGGTGCGGCGCGCTCTGCGCGCCGATCATCTCGGCGAACTCGTCCCAGTTCCTCGACGCCCACGGCGTGCCATGAATCCCCGCCAGGCCGCCGCCTTCCTTGACGAAGCGCGCCAGCCCCTCCCGAACCGCCGGCTCGGCCGCGAACTCGCCGACGATGTCGTTGAGGAACACGCCGTCGTACTGCTTGATCTTCGGGTACTTCAGGTTGTCGAGGTCGTTGCTGAACTCGGTTTCCCACGCGCCGGTGATCTTGCCCATCTGCTCGACCATCACATTGGTGTGCGGAATCGTATTGTGCGACATCCCGTGCAGGCTTTCGACGACGAGCATCTTGCGCCGCTTCTTCGGGGTCGCATACGCCTGTCGCGGAATCGCCGCGGCGATTTTCTGCCGGACCTCCTCGCTGCGTTTTGCGATCTCGGCCGGAGAGAGCGTCTCGCCGCGTGCCGGTGTCACCAGATCCCAGCGGATCGGCCGGGTTTTCGAGAAGGCCGTGAAGTTGGCGCCGTACGCCGGCTGCACGACCGTTTCAAAGGCGTCGATCGCCGCAAACAGGTCCGCGGGCGCGTTCACGATGCCGCTGGTGTCGAGCGTCAGCGCCAGCGGCCTGACGTTGAGGCGATTCAACTCGTTGAACAGCTCGGCCAGGTTTCCTGCGCCGCGACCCAGCAGCGTGTTTCGCACCGCGCCTCCCCGCGGCGACCCGCCGTCGCTCTTCGAGTTTTGGCGGGGTCCCGCCGTAGCCTTGGCGGAGGCGGAGTCGCGCAGCCTCAGATACAGCAGTCGGTCCTTCACACCCGCGACGCCCTCGCGAGGCGAGACGCCGTCGGCCGCCCACACTCCGGTATCGATCCCGATGCCGACGCGCTTGCTGAGGTTCTCGGCCTTCATCTGCTCGACGAGCTTCGCCTCCTGGATGCCGGGGCCGAAGGCAGCGACGTTGATTTCGAATTCGTCCGCGAGCTTCGCAGGTCCGGTCAGTTCGAGCTTGGCATTGGTGACCAGCATCGTCGCACCCATCGCTTTGGCGAACTCGAACAGCTTGCGCTGGCCAGCGGCATCGCGCGGGAAGTTGTCCACGCGGTAGGTGAGCATCCTGACGGTACCCATCCTGCCGCGCAGCGAGGCGATCTCCGCGGCCGTGAGATTCCAATCCAGGTTCTTCTGGACGTCGGCGCTCACCCTCTGTGTATTGACGCCTTCGACGTAGTCCACGATCGCCGCGTCGGCCCGGACGACGGCCTCGAGAAAGGTCGGCACGCCGACGCTATCGGCCGGCACGGCGAACTTCCATCGCGTGAGCCGATCGTCGCCGACCAGCGTCCGCGTGCGCCAGGTGACGCGCTCGAGCGCGTCGGGCGCGCGCTGCGCCAGCGGCTGCGGCCCCTGCGTCTGCGCGGAGATCAGCACTGAGAACGCCGTGGTCAGAACGATGAAGACGATTCTCGACATATGCATTTCCTCAAGGCGCGGTGGTTCGGACGATCAGTTGTCGCGCCGATCCGCGCTCGCTGATGACGATGCGGCCGTCCTGCGCGCGCACGTCGCGCACGCCGGCAAATCCTGGTGCGATTTCCGTCAGGAACATCGTGAACGTCGTCGAAAGACGCTGACCCGCCGCGATCCATTGGTAGGTCGGGACGCCGAACAACTGACCGCGATCCACGCTCGCGCGCAGCCCTTCGTCGAACGGCGAGGTGCCGAACTCGATCCCGCGCGCGGTTCCCGCTGTCGCATCGCCGCGCGGCTGATTCTGCCAGTCGATGATCCAGGGGTGATCGCCGGTTGGAAAGACATAGCCGACCAGGAGCGGATAGTCGACGTTGTACACCGTGAACCAGCTCGTCGGCCGCGAGACATCAGCAAGCACCGGCGTGTATACCTGCGCGGCGGGCGTCGCGCGAAAGCTTCGGAGATCAACGCTTGCGCCGGTGGCCGTCGCCGCACCCGGCCAACGGAACTCGTGGCGCGCGAGCCACGCATCACCTGCGGTCCGGCGAGCATCCGTCATCCCTTTCGTCCCGGACATGTCGAGCATGTGTTTCCCCGGGGCCACGAACGGGGCGCCGAACGTCGCGTGCTGGTCGCGGTTGAACGGCCGATCATACGCGGTCAGATTCTCGATCGTCTCCTCAACGCGCAGCACGGCCGTGCCCGCCTCGAGCGAGACCGCTCGCTCGATCCGGTAGTTCGTTTTCGGCAGCTCCGCGCCATAAAAGAACGTCGCGCCGCGATCGCCCACGCGCGCGGGTTTGGTTTCGCGCCATTCGACCGCATTCGCTTCGCCGTGTCCCGCCAAGCCACGTTGGCGTTCGTCAGCGGAAGCGGGACCGAAATGCGGGAAACAGACCATGTGACCCATGTAGCCCGCGCCGGTGGGGATGAACATCGGGTTCAACGCGAGCTGGGGAGTGCCGGACAGGAACCGGATCTCCGCGATGTGCCCACCCTGGCGAAGCAGCGAGACGCGAATGTGGCCGTTCTCGAGCGTCCAGGCTTTGCGCCGATGAAATTCAACATCGTCGCGAATACCTACGCCCGCGACCCTTTCAGGGTCGCGTCGTGCCGGCAGCGCAAACACGTGATAGCCCTGCGCCTCTATCTTTCCCTGTTTGCGATGGAACGGATTCTTCCAGACCGGATCGCTGCCTGTGCCCCACGACGCGCCGGCGGCAAACGCGATGTACTGTCGGCCTCGCACTTCGTAGATCGCGGGGATGCCTTCTGGATTTGCCTGCAGCTCGTGCTCCCACAGAACGGCGCCCGTGTCCTTGTCGAACGCGCGCAGCACCCGGTCCTGCGAGTTGGGAAGAAACACCAGACCGCCTGCTGTAACGACGGGGCCATTCCGCGGACGAACGGTCCCGGTGCTCAGAATTCCTTTTTCCGCAAGGCCCGGTGAATTGCCGTCAGCGACACGCCATTTGATGACGCCTTCGTTCAGGTCATAAGCGACCAGCTGCGTCCACGGCGGTCCAACGGTCGGCAGACCATTGCTGCCATACCAGCCGGCCGAAAACGATCCCGCGTATCTTGATTCGGGGCCGGAATAGCGATTCGGATTCTGTGGCAGTCGGACGAACGCCTCCGCGCCGTTCGGATCGTCGGCGACCGGCAGCGACACCAGATACGTTTCGAGCGCGTTCACATCGTCGTTCGACAGAACCGTCGGCGGAAACGCCGGCATCTGATCCTGCCCCTGCCGAAGCAACGCTCTGAATCGGTCCGAACCGAGCTTGGAGGGCGGGCGCATCGGCAGCTGGCCGGGACCGTGACACGAGGCGCACTGCTGCGTGTAGATGGTGTAAGCACGTTGTGCCTGCGAGTCGGCCGGCAGCGTTGGCGGCCTCGGCTTTTCGAGCGCCATCTTGCGGTAGCTCGGCATCTCGAGACTCCGCACGTACAACATGCCGGACGACGGATCGGCAGCCGTGCTGCCCCAATTCGCGCCGCCCCACGCGCCGGGGAATTGAATGTGATACCGGAGGTGGCTCGACGGCGTGAACACGCCTTCATTCGCGGCATCGCGAACCGCTTGACGCAGGCGATCCTGCTCGTCGGCGGGCAGAAACGGATTGACGTCTTCGACCTTGAACGTCTGTCGCGCGAACGGCGGCGGCCTCGATGGAATCGGCTGCGTCGGCCACGACACCTCGCCGGGCACTTCACTCTTTGGAACCGGCCGCTCTTCGATCGGCCATACCGGTTTCCCGGTCCGGCGCTCGAAGACGTAGAGGAAGCCGGTCTTGCCCGCTTGCGCGACGATGTCGATCGTCTTGCTCGCGTCGGACGGATCGCGGATGGTCAGGAGTTTCGGCGAGGCGGTCAGGTCGTAATCCCACAGATCGTGATGAACCGTCTGAAAATGCCACAGCCGCTTGCCGGTCCGCGCGTCGAGCGCGAGCAGACAGTTGCCGAACAGATTGCTGCCGACTCGGTCCGCACCGTAGAGATCGTGCGTCGGCGATCCCGTCGGAAAGAACACAATCCCGTTCTTCGCATCGAGCGTAATGTCGCCCCACGTGTTCGCGCCGCCCGCGTACTTCCAGGCGTCCGGCGGCCACGTGTCGTAGCCAAACTCGCCGGGACGCGGGATCGTGTGAAACGTCCAGACGAGCGCGCCGGTGATGGTGTCGTATGCGCGAAGATCCCCCGGTGGCGATCCGTACCCTTCACCGGGATTCGAACCAATGATGAGCAGATTCTCGAACACACGTCCCGGACTGTTCGGCGGACCGGCCAGGCGTCGATCCGTTCCGGTTCGCATGTCGACCGTGCCGTTTCTGCCGAAGCTTCTGATCAGCTCGCCGTTTTTTGCATTGATCTCGCGGATCCCACTGCGAGACGTCACGATCACCCGGCGGTCCGATCGATCCTGGCTTTCCCAGTACGCGAGCCCTCGCTCGGTTGCGCGCTCCGTTGACGTCCAGAGCTCCTTGCCGGTCGCGGCATCCAGCGCCACGACGACACCCTTCGGTCCTGCGACGTACATGGCATCGCCGATCACCAGCGGGTTGAACGGCAACCGATCGGCCTCACCGCCAACGGCATAGAACCAGGCCGGCGCGAGCTGCCTGACGTTGCTGCGATTGATCTGGTCGAGCGCGGAGTATTGCATCGAATCTGGGGAGCCGCCGTATTCGCTCCACGTCGTGTAAGGGCGGCGTTCATCGGCCTGGCCGCCGAACGTGAGGCCGGTCAGCAGCAGAATCGTCGCCGCCGTGCGAGACGACCGCGTCACGCGATGCGGAACACCTTGCATTTGGACCCCCACCCCAGTCGCGCCCGGCCAACCAAAACGTTGGATGTGGGCGCCCACTTTATCTCACCTTTAACGGTAAAGGGAGTTTACTTTACCGATTAAGTTAGGTATACAACTCGCGCAGCAGCGAACTCCGGTCAATAGCAAGCGCTGAATGGGGAGGGGGCATGAGGCTGTTCAGGTTCTCGGTGGTGCTGATGTTATTGCTGGTCGCCGCCAACGCGGTGGCGCAGACGGTGTCGGGGTCGATGTCTGGCGTCATCGTCGACGGAACGGGCCAGGTCCTGCCGGGCGCCGACGTCGCAATCACCCACGAAAACAGCGGCGAAGAGCGCCGAACGGTTACCAATGAAGTCGGCGCGTTCGTCTTTCCGTCGCTCACGCCAGGCCCGTACACGATACGAGTGACGCTCACCGGTTTCAAACCACTCGAGGTCAAAGCGAATATCGTGCAGGGCAACAACCGCCTCGCGGTTGGATCGCTGAAACTCGAGATCGGCGAGTTCAATGAAGCGGTCACCGTCAGCTCGGTCGGCCAGTTCCTGGCGACGACTCAGACCGCGCATCAGGCGGTGCTCGATCTCAAGCAGGTGACCAACCTGTCGATTCGCGGCCGCGACCCGATCTCGCTGTTGAAGATCCTCCCCGGCGTCTCGTTGCTCGCGAACGATCAGGAAACCTTCGGCGGCAGCTTCGCCACGGCGGTGCCCGCCATTCAGGGCTCGACGCGCGGCCAGACGATCTATGTGGACGGCATCAACGGCGGTGACGGCGGCGGCTCGGGCGGCGGCGGCGGCAACTTCAGCGGCGCGACGAACATGGACGCGATCGCCGAAGTGAACGTTCAGATGAGCTCCTATGCGGCCGAGTACGGGTTGAAGGGCGGCGCGCAGGTGAACTTCATCACCAAGCACGGTGGCACCGAATATCACGGCACGGCGTACACCTATCAGCGCGCCACGGCATTCAATTCGCTCAACTATTTCAACGAAATCGCGAACCTGCCGAAACCGGAATACCGCTACAGCACGCTGGGCGGCACCCTCGGCGGGCCCGTGCCAGGCATGAACAAGAAAGTGCTCTTCTTCTACTCGCTCGACGACACGCAGTTGAAGGACGTGAACATCCTGCGGCGCTGGATGATGCCAACCGATCTCGAACGCCGTGGCGATTTCTCGCAGACCCGCACTCCGGCTGGGGCGCTGATTGCCATCCGCGATCCGCTCACCGGCCAGAATTTCCCCGGCAACGTGATCCCGTTGAATCGCCTGGACCCGCGCGGGCTGGCGCTGCTGAACATGCTGCCGATGCCGAACGCGCCGGGCAACTCCGGCTACAACTATCTCGTCCAGGAGCCGAGCATCGATCATCCGCGGCGGCAGCACCTGTTCCGGTTCGACGTCCGGCCGAGCCAGTCCGACACGATCTCCTTCAAAGGCCAGACGTGGTACACGAAAAGCGTCGGCTACAACGTCGCCGGCGCCTCGGCGCGATGGGGTCTGGTCCGGCAGCGCTACGATTTCACCGCGGACCAGGCAAAAATCGATTACACACGCATCCTCGGCAAGAACACCGTGCTCGAGGTCAACACCGGCGTGTTCAACAGTCACGAAGACGGCCCGCCGGAAGATGACAAGGCGCTGGCGTCAATTCAGAAGGCCAGCTTCCCTGCATTGGCCGCACTGCCGCAGTTCGCCGCCGCTAATAATCCGCTCGGCCTGATTCCGAAGGCCACATGGGGGAACTTTCAGAGCAGCGGCAACGCCGACTGGATTCCGAACATCGCCTACGACAACCGCTGGCCGATTACCGGCCACGACACCGCGTTCAACATCAACGTGAACCTGACGCACAACCGCGGCTCGCACACGTTCAAGGCCGGCGCAATGCGAGAACGCGAGAACTTCGGGCAGGCGCGATCCGGGACCTTCGCCGGCGAATTCAACTTCTCCAACGACGCGGCGAACCCGAACAACACCGGGTTTGCCTTCTCGAACGCCCTGCTCGGTCAAGTGACGAGTTATACGGAGTCGATGGGGCGCCCGGGCGACGATCGGCAGCAGAACACCTACGCATGGTTCGTGCAGGACACCTGGAAGCCACGCGGCGACCTGACTGTCGACATCGGCCTTCGCATGTACCGATCAGGCCTGCCGTACCACGTGTCCGGCGAGTCGTCGG
>Ga0310810_10004951_pt1 | contig 14815 bp, 13 predicted proteins | sample NCmetagenome_FD_207641 | JGI IMG/M metagenome (GOLD analysis project Ga0310810, IMG submission 207641) | Soil microbial communities from experimental microcosm in Duke University, North Carolina, United States - NC | ecosystem: Engineered > Artificial ecosystem > Soil microcosm > Unclassified ...
CGGCGCTGTCCCGCGTGCGCGTCGACGTCGCGATCGGCGGCGCGCGCGCGCCGTGGCGCACGGCGCTCGCCGGCTGGCGCGCCGGAGCGCGCTGCCTGGTGCTCGGGCTCGATCGCGCGAGCGTCGCGAAGTGGAGCGTCGTGGATCGCGCGTGCTGGGAGGGCGCGCATGGCGCCGGTCTGATCGACGAGCGCGACGCCGACGACATGCGCCGCGACCCGCTCGGCCTCGACCTCGAGCGGCTCGCGCTGTGGCCGCCCGGTCCGCCCGGCGCCGCCGACGATCCGGCCTCGGACGACGCGGAAGTGCTCGAGCGCGCGTGCGAGCGCGCGCTGGCGCGCCAGCGCAGCCGCTCGCTGCGCCCGGCGCTGTTCCTCGATCGCGACGGCACGCTCGTCGTCGAGAAGGGCTACCTCTCGGACCCGAACGACCTCGAGCTCCTGCCCGGCGTCGGCGCGGCGCTGCGCGCGGCGCACGCGGCCGGTTTCGCGCTGGTCGTGATCTCGAACCAGTCCGGCGCGGGGCGCGGGCTGTTCCCGCTGTCCCGCGTCTACGAGGCCATGGCGCGGCTGCGCGCACTGCTGCGCGCCGAGGGCGTCGAGCTGGACGCCATCTACTTCTGCCCGCACCGGCCGGAGGCGGGTTGCGCGTGCCGCAAGCCGGGCACCGAGCTGCTCGAGCGCGCGGCCGACGACCTGCAGCTGTCGCTGCGTCACTCGACGATGGTCGGGGACAAGCTGCTCGACGCCGCGACCGGGCTGAACGCGGGCGGGCGCGGCGTGCTCCTGCGCACCGGATACGGCCGCGACGAGGAGCGGCGCGTCGGGAGCGCGGGGGAGGTGACGCCGGACCAGGTCGCGGACGACCTGCCCGCGGCGGTGGCCTGGGTGCTGGAGAGGGAGGAGATGGAGCGCCGCGACTAGCGGCGCGGCGCTAGCGTTCGGCGACGAGTTCCAGCTGGTAGCCCTGTCCGTCGCGCGCGCGCCGGTACGTGAACGCGTGGCCGAGCGGGCGCACCTGCTCCGGCGACACCCAGCGGTCCTCGACCAGGTCGCCGAGGCGCGCCGGATACGAACCGTTCTCGCGATGGTAGAGGTCGAGCGCGAAACGCACGTCGCGCACCTGGGTCGCGGTGAACACGTCCTCGCTTCGATCCGTGACGACCGGCGGCTGCAGCCACTGCGAACTCCAGCGCAGCCCGACGAGCGCGGCCACGACCATGCCGGCCATGATCAGTTCGCGCGCGACGGACAGCGTCTGCCGCACCACCTCGCGGCCGGTCGGCATCGTGACCTCGGGGAGCCCGGGATCGCGGCGGCCGACGAACTCGATCCAGCCGGCTTCCATCATGCGGTGCAGCGCTTCGTACCCTTCGTACTCGGACAGCGGCGCGCTCTCCACGACTTCGGCGACCGTGTGCTTGCCGTCGATGATGCCGAAGATCTCGCGCTCCTCTTCGGCGAGCGGCTCGTTCGGGTCGGGCAGATCCTTGACCCCGAGCAGCTGGTGCGGATCCTTGAACAGCGAGACGAAGCCCTTCTGCTCGTCGACCCGGCGCGCGGCCTCGATGAGCACGCCTTCGATGTTCAGGCGCACGAGCATCGGGTTCGTCCAGCGCTGGTTCGGATCGAAGCGGTAACTGCCGTTCTCCCAGCGCGTGAGGCGCATCATGTTGTCGAGGATCTGGCGCTCGACGAATCCGCCCAGCTCTTCGGACTCGAGGTAGCGGCCGTTCAGCAGCAGGTCCTCGAGATCGCGGTTCGACTCGCGCTGGATGCTCAGGATGCCGCGGTACTGCTCGTCCGACAGGCGGCCCACGCTCTTGAGGAACGCGAGCAGCGGATCGTCCTTCGCCATGCCCGGGCGCCGCGTCGAGACGATGCGGCCTTCGTTCACGTAGACGACGGCGCGCTCGGTGTTCCATTCGAGCATCAGGCAGCCGGTCTTCTTCTGGCTGCCGAGGAGCTGCAGGATCTCGGTGGCGGCGAAGTCGCGGAGATTGCCCTGGAGTGCCATGGACGCCTCAGGCCGCCAGCGACGAGTGACGCGTCGCCTGGGTGGAGCGGCTGCGCGTCGGAGCCGCGATCGACTCGGCCTGGGCGCGCTCGCGCGCGACGCAGCCGAAGTATCCGAGGAGCGAGCATGCGTACACGAACAGCCACAGGCCGAGCATGACGGGCAGCGGCAGGCCGTTCTCGGCGATGGCCAGGCGCGGCTCGAACGAGAACGGCGCGTTCAGTCCGAGCCAGTGCGCGGCCAGCCCGGCGCTCAGCGCGAGCAGGAAGACCGGGCCGATCAGCCGGCGGTACGACAGCAGTCCGTAACCGGGCACGAGCGTGGCCATGGCGGTGCGCAGGATGTGCTGGGCGCCGACGACCTTGCGCCGGTGCTGCTGCAGGAGCACGCGCGCGAAATCCGGACTCTCGGCCCGCGCCTCGATGGCCGCGCACGCCGGGCACAGCGCCTGCTCGCGGCGCCGCTCGGCGCAGCGCCGGCATACCACCTGGTCGCAGTTGCTGCACGTGCGCAGCGGCACGGCGCGATGCTGCAGGATCCCGAACACCACGGAGAGCAGCGCCAGGGCGACGGTGCACGCGCTGTACGGCAGACCCGAGCACTCGCGGCGCACCCGCCACGCCGGCGGCAGAGACGGCACGGCCGCGGCGGGCACGGACGGAATGGCCCGCCAGAACGTGCGCGGCGACAGCCACTGGTCGACGAGCGGCAGCGAACCGTCCTTGCCCGACTGGGCTTCGTACGTCTTCACGAGGTCGAAGTTCAGCGCCGAGGCGCGAGACACGGCGTCGCTGGCGGCGCGGTAGTCGAATTGCTGGGTGTAGATCTGCGACGCGTTGAACCAGGCCGCGGCGTTGTTCGGATTCGCCGCCGTGGCGCGGCGGAACAGCTCGAGCGCTTCGGCCGGGTGGCCCTGCATGGCGAGCGTCGTCGCCAGGTCGTTCATGACGCGGTCGTTGTTCGGCCACGCCTCGAGCGCCTTGCGATACGCGCGCTCGGCGAGCGCGGCGTTGCCGCCGCGCCGCGAGATCCAGGCCAGCCCGAACTGCACGTAGGGATTGTCGGGATGCTCCTCCGCCAGGTGGCCGAGACGGCCGGCCAGCGTCGCGTCGTAAGCCCGCCCTTCGAGCAGGGCGACGCCGTACAGGGGTGCGCGGTCCTCGCGCAGCGGCATGGCCAGACGGTCGAGCCCCTGAACGATCCACGGCGCGCCGCCGATCAGACCGACGAGCAGGATGAAAACCGTGCGCTCGCGCGCGCGCAGCGTCGGCCACAGCCAGCCGAGCAGCGCGACGGTCGGCAGCGCCAGGCCGAAGCCCGCGCAGAACGGCAGCAGCAGCAGCGCCCACGACCACCAGCGCGCGGTCCCCGGGGTCAGCAGCCGGCCGAGGCGCTCCTGCCAGCCGTGGCGCAGTTCGCGGTTGCGGGCGACGATCAGCAGCACGGCGGCGGCGAGCAGCCCGAGGAACAGCGCCTGCAGGCCGAGGTACGACGCGTTCGCCACGAGCGCCAGCTGCAGCACGAAGTTCTGGCGCGCGAGATCGAGCACGGCCGCGTACTGGAGCAGCGCCTGGCTCGGCTCCTGGAGCAGGAACCACGACGCCAGCGTCAGGCGCGGGGCGACGAAGCCGGGATCGAGGTCGGAAGCGCCGCGCACCAGGCGAATGCCCTCTTCGCGACTGCCCGACTGATGCGCCATCAGGCCGCGCCGGTAGAACAGGCGCGCCTCTTCGGGGAGCGCCATGACGTGGGCGCGCGTCTTGTAGTCGGTCCACGCCGCGAGGTCGGTGAGCGACGTCGGCGGCGTGACGTCGACATGGGCCGCGGCGGCGGCCGGCGCGGCGTGCGCGACAGGCGGCTCGTGATGCGCGGCCGTGGCGGCGGTTGCGCTGGGCGCGGGCGTCACCGCCGGCGCGGTTGCGGCGGACACCGGAGTGGCGGGGGCGGGCGCGGTCGTCGCGGGCGTCGTCGCCGGCGTCGTCGCGGCCGCGTCGTTCGAACCCGCGGCCGGGCTGCCGGAGGCGGCGGGCGGAGGCGTCGCGGGATTCTCGGCGGACTGGGCGTGCGCGATCGGCGCGAGCGCGACGCACCACGCGAGCGCCGCGGCACACGCGAGCGCGACGGGCGTCGTGCGCCGTGCGGTCGCGCGCGAGCGCACGCCGAGCCGCTCCGGCCCGGGCGGAAGGCCGCGCGTGGTTCGACTCCGAAGGAATCGTCCGTGGGCGAGTCGCATGCAGTGCAATCCCTTGACAGTCTCGAAGGGCGTCCCTAACGTGCTGCGAGTTCACGACGGTTATCGGCGCCGTGAATGGCGCGCTTGAGCCGCGATTCCGGCCGCGCCCGCGCCTCCCGGCGCGCCGCCTGGCAGGGCCCCTCACCGCGACGTGCGGCGGCCGGCCGGGGCAGCCCCAACCACGAACTCCATCGTCCAAGAGAGAGCCCTTCATGAGCGTTCAGCCGACCGCCCCCAGCGTGCCCTGGATCCGCATCGCCGAGGCCCCGGCTCACGTCGGCCGCGAGGTCGAAGTCCGCGGCTGGCTGACCCACCGCCGCTCCAGCGGCAAGGTGCAGTTCCTGGTCGTGCGCGACGGCAGCGGCCTCGTCCAGTGCGTGGCCGGCGTGAACGACCTGCCGGCCGACGTGTGGGAGGCGTGCACGCACCTGGGCCAGGAGTCGTCGCTCGTCGTGCGCGGCACGCTGCGCGCGGACGCGCGCTCGCCGGGCGGCGTCGAATTGGGGCTGCGCGAAGTGCGCGTGCTCGGCGCGGCCGACGGCTATCCCATCACGCCGAAGGAGCACGGCACCGACTTCCTGATGGACCACCGCCATCTGTGGCTGCGCGCGCCGCGCCAGCAGGCGCTGATGCGCATCCGCGCCGAGATCATCGGCGCGTTCCGCGACTTCATGGACGGCGAGGGCTTCGTGCTCGTGGACTCGCCGATCTTCACGCCGAACGCGTGCGAAGGCACGACGAACCTGTTCGAGACCGAGTACTTCGATCAGAAGGCGTACCTGACGCAGAGCGGGCAGTTGTACGCCGAGGCCGCGGCCATGGCGCTGGGCCGCGTGTACTGCTTCGGTCCGGCGTTCCGCGCCGAGAAGAGCAAGACGCGCCGGCACCTGATCGAGTTCTGGATGATGGAGCCGGAGTGGGCGTTCGCGACGCTCGAGGACGTGATCGCGCTCGAGGAGCGCCTGCTCATGGCGACGATCGGCCGCGTGCTCGACCGCCGCGCCGAGGATCTGAAGGTCGTGGAGCGCGACGTGTCCCGCCTCGAGCGCGTGCGCGCGCCGTTCCCGCGCGTGCACTACAACGACGCGGTGAAGCGCCTGCACGAGAAGGGGCTGGCGTTCGAATGGGGCAACGACTTCGGGGCGCCCGACGAGACCGCGCTGTCCGAGGAGCAGGATTCCCCGCTGTTCGTGCTGCACTATCCGGCCGCGGTGAAGGCGTTCTACATGGAGCCGGATCCGGCCGACCCCCGGCTGTGCCTGTCGTGCGATTGCCTCGCGCCCGAGGGCTACGGCGAGATCATCGGCGGCGGTCAGCGCATGGAGTCGCTCGAACTGCTCACGCGGCGCATCGACGAGCACGGCCTGCCGCAGGCCGCGTTCGAGTGGTACAAGGACCTGCGCCGCTACGGCTCGGTGCCGCACTCCGGTTTCGGCATCGGCGTCGAGCGCACGCTGGCCTGGATCGCCGGCATCGACCACGTGCGCGAGAGCATTCCGTTCCCGCGCCTGCTGTATCGCCTGAATCCGTAGCCGCGGCTAGCGCACGCGGGCCAGCACCCACAGCTCCGTCGGCCCGGGCGTCGAGGCGATGACCGTGGCCCGCGTGTAGCGGACGAGCAGGGAGTCGCGTTCGGCGACGCTGCGGAACGGCGCACCGGCGCCGGCGAAGCCGGCGTCGGACTCGAGTTCGCGCCGGCGCACGACGAGCCAGTCGGGCCGCTCGGCGGCCGCCACGTCCGAGTACCATCCCGCGCCCTGCATGCGCCGTCGCGTGACCTCGGGGCTGACGAGTCCGACCTCGTCGACGACCACGAGCGGGCACGTCCAGCCGATGATGCCGATGGGCTCGAGCATCACCTTCTGCCCGGGACGCGCGTGGACCTGGAGCCAGTCGGCGACGCCGCCGAAGTCCTGGGTCTCGGCCTGCGAGCGCCCGATGTAGAGCGGCGCCGTTCCCCACCACATCCCGGCGAGGAAACACGCGAGCGCGACGTAGAGCGCCGGGCCGCGCGTCAGCGACGGCAGTCCCGCGGCCGCGACGAGCGCGACGCCGGCCAGCGGCACGGCCAGGTACCAGTAGAAGTACGACACGCCGAGCGCGGAATACCCGGCCATCACGAGCAGCATGACGCCCGCCGCGCGCGCGAACGCGCGCTCGCGATGCGGCCACAGCGCACGCATGCCGAGCGCGAACGCCGGCGCGAGGACGACGGCGACCAGGAACAGATGGACGCCCTCCTGCGTGCCGGGCGGCACGCCCAGCGGGAACGGCACGAGCCACTCCCACCACGCGCGTCCCGCCCACGGCCCCGGCGAGCACGCTCTGCGGCACGATCGAGCCGAAGTCCCGCCAGAGCAGGAGCAGCGCCGGCACGACGAGGGCGGCGGCGATCCCGCGGTCGCGCCACGTCGCGCCGACGCCGAGCACGCACGCCGCGGCCAGGCCTTCGGGGCGCGACAGTGCGAGGGCGGCGAGCGCGGGACCGGCCAGGACGTGGCGCCGTTCGACGAGCGTCGCGGCCAGCACGACGAGCATCACGACGACGCCGTTCTCCATGCCCGAAGCGGCGACCGCCGAGAAGTAGAACCACGTCGCGAAGAACAGGGCGAAGCACCAGGCGGCGGCGCGCGACACGTGACGCTCGAGTCCGCGCGTGAGCAGCACGAGCGTCACGCCGTCGGCCAGCCACGCGCTGGCGCGCGCCCAGATCACCGGGTCGTGGACGAGGCGGATGCCGAACGCCAGCCACAGCGTCCACAGCGGCGACGAGAAGCCCATGACGTGCGCGCCCGGGTTGTACACGAGCCCGTGGCCGCCCGCCAGATTGCGCGCGTAGCGGAACGTGATGTACGCGTCCTCGGCCGAGGCCGGGAGCAGCCAACCGGCGGTCAGGCGCGACACGGCCAGGAGGAGGAGCGGGACGACGTAGGGGGAGCGCAGGTCGAGCGGGCCGCGCGCGGGCGCCGGCTTCGCGGCGGCGGTCGACGGCGTGCGCGGGCCCTCGCGGGACTTGGGAGGCATGTCGGGCGTGCGACCTCTCTTGAGGGCTGTCGGCGGGCGGCGTCGAGCCCGCGGCCTGCCGGCGGGCGCGGGCCGCACATTAGGCAACGGCGCCCTCGCGCGGCAAGGCGGGCGGCTCGGGGCGGAGTCGGGCGCGGCGTTTCCCCCCGCGATTTCTTGACCTGCTGCGGCGGGTTTCTTAGTGTGCGCGGACCTGAACCCACCCGCCGGCGCGCGGTGAAAGGGCCTCGTGCCCGAGCCGCCGTCCACGCCGCACCCAGGATTGACAGCGGCATGACGCTCTCCCTAAACTCACAGTCCTTCGTTGTCCGCTGCGCCGGCCTCTCGAATCCCATACTCGCGTCCATGGCCATCCTCTTGTCGGGGATCGCGATGGGTTGTGCGCCGCAGGCGCGGCACCAGCGGGTGGAAGATTCGCTCACCAGCGGGCGTATTTTGATCGTGTGCGCCCACGAGGCCACGAGCCTCATCTCACGCGAGCGGGCGGCCTTCGCGGCGCTCTACCCGCAATCGAGCTTCGAGGTGCGCGACACGACCTCGCGCGAGGCGATCCGCGCGCTGTTCGCCGCCGAGTGCGACCTGGCGGTGATCACGCGCGAACTGTCGCCGGAGGAACGCGCTGCGGCGGTGCGGGGTAGGTTGGAGTTGGAAGGGTACCGATTCGCGAGGGACGCGGTCGTGATGCTGGTGAACCCGGGAAATCGGGTGGAGAACCTGGCGATGGACGATCTGGGGAAGATCTATCAGGGCGAGGTGACGGACTGGTCGGAACTCGGCGGTGCGCCGGGCGCGATCGAGCCGATCGCGCAGCGCGCGAACCGCGACATCACCGACTTCTTCGTGGCCCGCGTCCTGGCCGGCGAGCCGATGCGCGCGCGCGTCCGCGTCGCGGATGCGGACTCGCAGGTCGTCGCCGAGGTGACGTCGCACCCCGGGGCCATCGGCTACGTGTCGCTGGCGTGGGCCGAACGCGGCGCGAAGGCGCTGCACGTGTCGTCGCTGACCGGGCTCAAGTACTGGGCGCCGGATCTCGAGACGGTGTACGCGGGCGAGTATCCGCTCACCCGTTTCTTCAATTTCTACCGGCGCCCGCGCGGCGCCCAGCTGGGCGCGGGGTTCATCACCTACGTGACCAGCATGGACGGCCAGCGCGACGTGCACGAAGCGGGGCTGGTTCCGACCGCGGTGCCGGTGCGGTTCGTACGTCGCTCCCCGATGCTCAGCAGTCACTGAACTTGAGGAGAGGGATGCCACTCAACCTGCCAGTCGATTTTCGCAATCGCCCCGCGCGCGGCGCGGGCCTCGTGGGGACGTGCCTCGCGCTGCTCCTTCTCGCCGCGCCCGCGGCGCGGGCCGACGACCTGCGCGACGCGCGCGCCGCGTTCGCGGGCGGACGCCTCGACGACGCCATGCGTCTGTTCGAGAAGGCGGCCAACTCGGGCCTGGCCGAGGGTCGCGCGGGCGTGGGCCAGGTCTGGCTGAAGCGCCGCCAGTACGACAAGGCGATGGAGGCGTTCCAGACCGCTCAGAAGATGGACGGCTCGCTCGCGCTGGCGTACTACGGCCAGGGCGAAGTGCTGCGCCGCGAGGACAAGTGCAGCGAGGCGACGCCGCTCTACGCGAAGGCCACGGACCTCGACAAGCGCTTCCCCGAGGCGCAGCTCGCGCTCGGCCAGTGCCTCGTCGCGCTCAACCAGCACGAGAAGGCGGTGGCGGCGCTGAACGAGGGTCTCAAGTGGGGCCCCAAGTGGCGGCCCAAGTTCCTGGTCGCGCTCGGCGACGCCGAGCTGGCGCGCGACTCGCTGCGCGATGCCGGCATCTACTACACGCGGGCGCGTGAAGAATCGCCCGAGGATCCGACGCCGCGCATCGCGCTCGGCAACTTCTATCTGAAGCGCGGCACGTGGGCGCTGGCCGTGCCCGAGTTCCAGTCCGCGCTCGCCATGGATTCGATGGACGTCGACGTGCACTACGGTCTCGGTCAGGCGCTGTACTTCGATCAGCGCTACAACGACGCCCTGGACGAGTACCACTGGGTCGTAGCCCACGATCCGGATTTCGCGCCGGGCGAACTCGCGCTGGGCAACCTCCTGTACCTGGCGGCGGAGCGCGACGCGAAGCGCTACGCCGAGGCGAAGGAGCCGCTCGAGAAGTACACACAGCTCATGCCGAACGACGGGCGCGGCTGGAGTCTGCTGGGGCGCACGTACGCCGGGCTGCACATGAAGGACGAGGCGCTGGCCGCCATGCTCAAGGCCCAGGGGCTGGGCGACAAGAGCAAGGACATGTACACGAACCTGGGTCGCATCTACGCCGAGCGCAAGGAGTGGGACAAGGCCCTGGACGCGTTCTCGAAGGGCGAGCCCACAGCGCGCGACCAGCTCGTGATCGGGCAGATGTTCGTGTTCTCCGGTCGCACCCCGCAGGCCGATTCCGTGTACCAGATCATCGTCAATGCGGACTCCACCCGGAGCGACGCGCGCTTCGCGCTCAACGAGATGGGTAAGCTGCATTTCCGGCAGAAGGACTACCCCGGAGCCATTTCCATCCTGCAGAGACGAATCAGGCTTGACCCCAACAACGACGAGGCTTACTACTATATCGGTTTGTCGTACAAGGAGATGAAGCAGTATCCGGACGCGTTGAACGCGCTCCGCCAGGCGGCGACCCTCGGGGACGCCAAGGGCGACCGGCACTTCTGGTACGGGCTTCTGCTCGAACAGGCCGACTCGACCGCGCAGGCGGTGCACGAGTTCCAGCGTTCGCTGGAGTTGGATTCGACGAGCGTGACCGCGGCGATCGCGTACCGCCAGTTGGGCTATCGGCGGTTGCTCGCCAAGGACTACGCCGGCGCGATCCCGCAGCTGGAGCGTTCGGCCACGGTGAACCCGAACGACGTGCAGGCGTTGGTGTGGCTCGCGCAGGGCTATCAGAACTCCGGAAATCGCGAGAAGGCGCTCGAAAACTACGATCGCGTTCTGAAGATCGATCCTCAGCAGGCCGACGCCCTCAAGGGCAAGAAGAGCCTTAACGGAGGGGGAAAATGAAGCAACGCCAGGTGGGGAGCATCGCGGTGCTGGCGCCGAAGGGGTACCTGACCGGCGGCGAGGAGACCGAGGAGTTGGAGCGCGCGATCAAGGCCCTGGGCGATGCGGGCAACAAGCATCTCGTCATCAATCTCGGCGAGACGCAGCACCTGAACTCGACGGCGCTCGGGGTTCTCATCTCGGCGCACTCGAGCTACGTCAAGCGCGGCGGCCAGATGAAGCTGTGCTCCGTCGACAAGCGCATCGAGAACATCTTCGTGATCACGAAACTGTCGCTGGTGTTCGACGTGTACTCGAACGAGGAGCAGGCGATCGCCAGCTTCGCGGAAAAGGAGTCGGTGTAGGCGCTCCCCAGCGCCCACCGATCGCGCCATGGCCGTCCGCCGCAAGCAGGTCCGCAGCATCGCAGTGCTGGCCCTGAAAGGCAGCTTCTTCGGCGACACCGAGACCGACGAATTGCAGAAAGCCATCATGGACGAGGCGGCCTCGGGCAACACGCGCCTCGTGCTGAACCTGTCCGAATGCCAGGCGCTCAACTCGATCGCCATCGGAGTGCTGATGCGCGGCTACGCCAACTACAAGGGGCGCGGCGGCGAGATCAAGTTGTGCGGGCTGGGCAAGCGGGTGAAGGACATCTTCACCATGACGAAGCTGATCATGGTGTTCGATCACCACGAAACCGAAGAGCAGACGCTCGCCAGTTTCGCGGAGTAGCAGGCCGGCGTCCCCTGCCGGCGGTTTGAGTCTCTGAGAAGGCGAAGGGTGAGGAGAGAGGCCGGATCGGCCTCGGACCGAACCGCACGGGCGGGATCACCGCTCAGACCGATCAACCTCCCGCTCCGCGGCCCAAGGGTGCGCGTCGGGAATGGAGGAGTTGGATTCCATGAACCGTTACCTCGTGCCGCTCGGTTTCCTTCTGGCCCTCGCCGTTTCCATCGGGATCTGGACGCAACTCCCGCGTCTCGGAGACGTCGGTGAGCAGATGCAGAAGGGTGGCCCGCTCGTCGCGGCGCTGATCATGCTGATCATCCTGCAGACGTCGTTCATCATCGAGCGCCTGCTCAGCCTGCGGAAGGCCCAGGGTCGCGGTTCCCTCCCCGACTTCCTGAACAACGTGCGCAAGCGCCTGCACAATGGCGACGTCGAAGGCGCCATCAAGCTGTGCGCCGCGCAGCGCGGCTCGGCGGCGAACGTCATTCGCGCCGGGCTCGAGCGCTACCTGCAGGTGCGTTCGGAAGGGGCGACGAAGGAGAAGATCGTCTCCGAGACGCAGGCCGCCATCCAGGAAGCGAACGGCCTGGAAGTGCCGCTGCTCGAGCGCAACCTGATCGCGCTGTCCACGATCGCCTCGATCTCGACCATGATCGGACTGCTCGGAACGGTCATCGGCATGATCCGCTCGTTCGCCGCGCTCGGTCACACCGGCGCCGTGGACGCCTCCAAGCTGGCGGTCGGTATTTCCGAGGCGCTCATCAACACGGCCGGCGGTCTGTTCTCGGCCATCGCCGGCATCGTGGCGTACAATGTGTTCGTGACGCGCGTCGACAACTTCAACTACATGATGGACGAGGCCTCGTACGAGGCCGTCCAGCTGCTGTCCGCGTCGTCCGACCGGAAGTAGGAGCCAGGGCCCCATGCTCAAGAAAAAGCGCCGCATCGGCATCAGCATCGACATGACGCCGATGGTCGACGTGGCTTTCCTGCTCCTGATCTTCTTCATGACGACGACGCAGTTCAAACCGCCGGAGAAGGACAAGATCACGTTGCCGGAGTCGAATTCCGAGGCGAAGGCGCCGGAGACCGGAGTCATCACGATCGCGGTCACGTCGCCCAGGCCGGACATGGGCAACCAGCCCAAGGTCACCGTGATCTATCGCCAGAATGGCGACGAAGTCCGCCGGGACATCGGGGCCGATGCCATCCTGACGGACATGCCGCTCGTCCTGTCGAACGCACGCGCCGCGAACCCGTCCGCGCGCATCATCGTCAAAATGGACAAAGATGCGCCGTACGGGGTGATGGCCGACGTGATGCCCGCACTGCAGTCCGCGAACGCGCCGCGGTTCAACGTCCAGACCGAACTGGCGGGGAACGGCGGCCTCTTCAACCGGAAGGCGCCAGCGAAGCCTTAGTCGCAACAGAAAGGTCATCGACGATGGGTGCCGTAGACGCCCCACAACCCAGACAAGGCAAGAAGAAGGGCAAGGGATTCTCGCGCCCCAAGCGGCGCGTCGGCGTGCGCATCGACATGACGCCGATGGTCGACGTGGCGTTCCTGCTCCTCATCTTCTTCATGGTCACGACTGTTTTCCGCACCCCGCAGGCCCTCGAGATCAATCTGCCGCCCGACAAGGAAGCCAAGGTCGACGTGGCGGAGTCGAAGGTGCTGGTCATCCGGGTGCTGCCCGATCGCGCGTACTGGCGTCACGCCAAGGACCCATGGGCGCGTACCGACGTCGCGGGCTTGAGCAAGGTGCTCAAGCAGTATTCGAGTCTGTCCGAGACCATCGTACTGATTCAGATCGACCGCGACGCGAAGTTCAACAACATGGTCAAGATCATTGACGACCTCGACCTGGCCAAGATGACGCGCTTCTCGCTCGGCACGCTCAAGCCCGAGGAGAAGAAGGAGGTCGAGTCGCTGTGAGCACGCACGTGAGTCCCAAGGACGAATCCGATTCGCTGTTCGAGTTCATGCCGTATGGCGCGCCCGAGCTGAAACAGGTCGCGAAGCCGTACATGTTCCGCGCGACGTCCACGAGCATGGGCGCGTGGCTGCTGGTGTTCATCCTCGCGTTCACGACCAGCTTCATCATCGCGCACCGTCCACACGAGACCAGCGTCGTGGTCGTGCCGTATCGCGAGCTGGCCGCGCCACCTCCGCTCACGGACAAGCCGCCGCCGCCCAAGGTCGAGGTCACGCAGCAGATCGCGCCGCCGACGGCCGCCGCGCCGGTGCCGGTGCCGGATGCTCAGGCCCCGCCCGAGCAGCAGATCGCCACGCAGGATCAGTTGGCGGCGTCCACGCCGGGCACGTCGACCGAGGGCAACGATCAGATCGTGGTCGCGCCGCCCGAGGAAGACGCGCTGCCGAAGCTCGGCGATTACGTCTACGTGGAAGAGCTGCCGGAAGCGATCACGAAGGTGAATCCGGTCTATCCCGACATGGCGCGCGAAGCGAACGTGGACGGCACGGTGCTCGTGCAGGCGCTCGTCGGCAAGGACGGCAAGGTCAAGGACACGAAGGTGGTGAAGACGGACAGCGCGATGCTGAACGACGCGGCCGCGAACGCCGTGAAGCAGTGGATCTTCAAGCCCGCGCTCTCGAACAACAAGCCGGTCGCCGTGTGGGTCGCGGTCCCGGTGAGGTTCCACCTGCACTAGTTCTGCAGGCAAGGAAGCAGACGAACGACCGGGTCCAACTCCTCCCCCAAAGAGGAGCAGCGTGATGCCGCGATCGTCATTCCGTCCCGCCGTTTCACCGAATCACATGCGTCGCGAAGTCCCCGCGGTCGCCCGGAGTCGCATGCTCCAGGCGACCGCGTTCGCTTCGTCCCTGTGGAGCGTCGCGTTCGTCCTGCTGGTGGCGATCGTGCTTCAGACGTCGGTGGCGCGCGCGCCCGACGTGACGCTGTGCTGCCAGCCCGACATCGACCGTCCGCACACGGTCTCGCCGATACCGCACGTGTCGTCCGGATGGGTGCGGCCTCGCTCGGGCCCCATCGATCCGCACGCGCTCGTGCGCCCGGTTCCCGTCGCTCCCGTCGCGCCGATCGACCCCGGCCCGCCCGCTCTGATCGACGACGTGCCGAACGGCGACGCGTCCGACGTCCCGGCGACCTCCGACGGTCCCGCGCGCGACGCGATCTCGGTCGCCGAGTTCCCGAGCCGCACCGATCCGATCATTGCCGACGTGCTGCCGGAGGTCGTGGCGCCGGCGCGGCCCGAGTATCCGTCGCTCGCGCGCGAGGCGGGGGTGGAGGGACGCGTCGTGGTGGCCGTGCTCGTGGATCGCATCGGGCACGTGCACGACACGGTGGTCGAGCGCTCGGTGCCGATGCTCGACGCGTCCGCGCTCGCCGCGGCCCGGCGTTATCGCTTCACGCCGGCGCTTGCGAACGGGCACCCGGTCGCGGTGTGGGTGCGCATCCCGTTCGACTTTCGACTGCACTAGGCGGTTGCCGCACGGACCGGCGGCTCGAGCGCCGCCGGCCCACCGTGGGGATGTCGAGCGAAAAGCGTCGCGGGGGACGCCGGGGACGCGCCGGGGGAGGGTTTTCCCGCGCCGGTGGCGGCTCGTTTGACCGAACGCGGCCAGTCTTCCTACTCTGGCCGTTCGATTCGGCACCCCACCCCCTTCCCCTAGGAGCGCGCATGGAGCCCGTGGCGGAGACCGGCGCCGCGCCTGCGGCCGACGCCACCGCGAATTCCCTGAGTCCCGTCGCGCGCATCGCCGCGATCTTCGCGCGGCCCGCGTCGGCGTGGTCCGGGCTCG
>Ga0310810_10004952_pt1 | contig 14813 bp, 13 predicted proteins | sample NCmetagenome_FD_207641 | JGI IMG/M metagenome (GOLD analysis project Ga0310810, IMG submission 207641) | Soil microbial communities from experimental microcosm in Duke University, North Carolina, United States - NC | ecosystem: Engineered > Artificial ecosystem > Soil microcosm > Unclassified ...
GCGCGACGGTCCCGTTGGTGACCGCGATGACCCGCTCCCCACCCACCAGCCGGGCGAACTCGCCCTCGAACCGGTCGATGTAGGCACCCGCCGACGAGATCCATGAGCTCCGGAGGGCGTCGACGACGTACCGCTCCTCGTTTCCGCTCACGTCAACGGACGCGATCGGCAGCTGGAGTGGGTTCACGAGATGAGTGTAGCGTGAGAGGCGAAAGTGCGATGCGGGTTCTCCACCTGATCCCCACCCTGTTTCACCCCGTCGAAGGCATCGTGGGTGGCGCGGAACGCTATGCGTACGAGCTCGCGCGCACGATGTCACGGAGCGTGGAAACGACCCTCCTGAGCTTCGGACCCTCTGAACGCGAGTTCCGCGACGGACCGCTCCGGATCCGGGTCCTTTCGGGCGCCTGGCACGTCCGGGGTAGCCGGTTCAACCCCGTCAGTGCCCGCGTGCTCCCCGAGGTGCTGCGCGCGGACGTCGTCCACTGCCACCAGCGGCATGTGCTCCTCGCCACGCTCGCCGCATTGGCCGGAAGGGCAACCCGCAAGCGCGTCTTCGCGACCGACCTCGGAGGCGGGGGCTGGGACCTCGGCGCGTACCTCAGCACGGACTCCTGGTTCCACGGACAGCTGCACATCAGCGAGTTCAGCCGACGGGTGGCCGGGCAGGGCGACGATCCCCGGGCGCAGGTCATCTTCTCCGGGGTCGACACCGACAAGTTCTCCCCGGATGCCCGGGTTTCGAAGACGGGGGGAGTCCTGTTCGTCGGACGGTTGCTTCCCCACAAGGGTGTTGACCGGGTCCTCGAGGCCCTCCCGCCGGACGTTCCCATGGAGGTCATTGGACGGCCGTACGATCCCCAGTTCTTCGAGCTGCTTCGCTCGCTCTCGGCGGGGAAGCAGGTGACCTTTCGGACCGAGGTCGACGACGTGCAGCTGGTCGAAGCGTACCGGCGTGCTCGCTGCGTCGTTCTGCCCAGTCTCTATCGCGATCGCTACGGCAACGAGACGATCATCCCCGAGCTGATGGGGCAGACCTTGCTGGAGGGCATGTCCTGCGGCATCCCCGGCATCTGCACCGATGTCGCGGCCATGCCCGAATCTGTGCTTCACGAGGTCACCGGGCTGGTGGTGCCTCCCGGGGACCTCTCCGCGATGCGGCACGCGCTGACGGAGATGTACTGGAACGTCGAACGTGCCCAGAAGATGGGCGCGGCCGCCCGGCAACGAATGATCGACCACTTCGGCTGGCCGGCCGTGGTTCGTCGATGCCTCTCGGCCTACCGCGGGGAGGTTCTCGAACCGGTGCGAGCAAACGCGTGAGCCCCATTGACGGGACCGAGCGCCGGACTGGCGGACGGCGGATCCTCAACCTCGGGTGCGGGGGCAAGCCCCTGGCAGGCGCCACCAATGTCGATCGGAGCCCGTCGGTCCATCCGGATGTGGTGCACGATCTCGACCAGACACCGTGGCCCTTCGAGACATCCTCCTTCGACGAGGTCGTGGGCTACGACGTCGTGGAGCACGTCGCGGACGTCGTTCGCTTCATGGAGGAAGTACATCGGGTCTCGGCCCCGGGAGCGATGACCCGCCTGACCGTTCCCCACTTCTCCTGCGCGAACACCTGGAGGGACCCGACGCACCGGCACGCTTTCGCCTACGGGACCCTCGACTACTTCGGCAAGGATCACGAGCTCGCCTTCTACTCCTCCGCCCGCTTCGAGAAGGTCACGACCAGCATCGTCTTTCGAGAGTCGCTGCTGAACAGAGTCGTGAGCCGACTCGCGAACCGCTGGCCGGAGCCTTACGAGGACCGGTGGTGCTGGGTCTTCCCGGCCTGGTTTCTGTACTACGAGCTCCGCGCGGTGAAGTCCGGATAGAGATCGCGTTGCCGGCGCGACGGCCCGCGCTGACTACCCGCCCACCACGCCGCCGTCCGGCGGCGGCCGCGCGATCCCGCAGGCCACCCGGCCCTCGGGCGTATTGACCGTGTGGCAGTCACACCCGTTGTACAGCGACGCGCACACCTGCTCGTCCTGAGGCGTCGTTCCCACCCGGCCTTGCTCCGTCGCCGCGTTCTGGATGCACGTGTTCCTGTCCGCCGTGTTCGCCGCGCACTCGCAGAGCTTCTCCGACAGCTTCCGGCAGTCGCCCTTGCACCCCGGCCCGAAGACCAGCACGCACAGCACCGACGCCCAGAGGAAATACCGAGACATGGGCGTGCTCGCGTAGCATGGCCCTCTTCCCTCCGTCCATGCCGCACTCCCGAAGCTCCGAGCCGCTCCGCCGCGCCGCCACCGCCTGCCTCGTGGCAGCAGTCGCCGGAACCACCCTCTGGCTCGGAGGAGCGCCCCCTGGCGCCGCCGTCCTCGCCGTCCTTCTCTCCGCCACCGCACTGGGCCTTCTCGTCGCTGCCGATCAGGGCCGGCTCGTCGTTCCACCACTCGCGCTTCTCCCGCTCTCCGTCGCCGGCCTCTGTGTCCTTCAGCTCGTCCCGCTCCCGCCCGCGCTCGCCGGCGCCCTCAGCCCACCACTCGCCGAGATCCGCGCCTTCGCCCTCGTCCCGCTCGACCTCGATCGCTGGCGCCCGCTCTCCCACGACCCAGCCGCCACCGCCGCTGCCGTCGTCGGCTCGCTCTCGGCCGCCGCCGCCCTCGTCGCCGCCGCCGGCCTCTCCCGCTCGCGCACCCGCCGGCGCCAGCTCGCCGCCGGCATCGGGCTGACCGGCCTGGCCGTCGCCGTCATCGGCTTCGGGCACGCGCTCGCCGACGCTTCAACCCTGTTCGGCCTCCATCGATTCCAGAACGGCCAGCTCCCGTTCCTCACCCCCTTCGGCAACCCCAACCACCTCGCCGCCTTCGCCACCCTCGCCTCCGCCCTCCTCCTCGGCCTCGCCGCCGACAGCCACCCCGACCGCCCCCGCCAGGCCCTCTGGCTCACTGCCGCCGTCGCCGTCGGCGCCGCCGCGTTCCTCTCGCTTTCCCGTGGCGGGATCGCCTTCTGGTGCGCCGCCCAGCTCGCCTTCCTCCTCCTGCTCCTGAGGCGCCGCGACGCCCGCAGCACCTCCGGCCGGGCCATCCCCGTCGCCCTCGCCGTCGGCGCCGTCGCACTCGTCGCCGGCTACCTCGCCTTCGACCGCCTCGGCAGCGAGCTCGCCACCGTCGACACCGTCGAGAAGCTCCGGCACTCCAAGGTCGACCTGTGGCCCATGTTCTCCCGGCCCGCCCTGGCCGCCTGGCTCACCGGACTCGGCCGCGGCACCTTCGGCATCGCCTTCCCCCGCTGGCAGACCGCCCACTCCTCACTCACCTTCACCTTCGAGTACCCGGAGAACCTCCCCCTCCAGCTCGCCACCGAGCTCGGCATCCCCGCCACCCTCGGTCTCCTCGCCCTCGCCGCCTGGGCCACCGTGCGCACCGCCCGCGCCCGGAGCGGCGCCCCCCTCGTCCTCGCCGCGTGGGCCGGCGTCGGCGCGCTCGTCCTCCACGACCTCTTCGACTTCGCCCTCGAGCTCCCCGCCTGCGCCACCGCCGCCGCCGTCGCCCTCGGCATCGCCAGCGGACCGTGGGTCGACCAGCGCGAGCGCCCCGCGCGCCGCGTCCCCACCTACGCCGGGCTCGCCGCCGCCGCGCTCCTGGCCCTCGTCGGCCTCGTCCGCGCCACCGACTCCGCCGCCCACGCCGAGTCCACCCTCGCCGCGCACGCCACGGGCAACGCCGCGAGCGTCCGTGACGAGGCCCGCACGCTCGTCGACCGCCATCCCGCCGACGCCGTCCTCTACCGCATCGCCGGATGGACCGAGGCCACCCGCCCCGGCGGCCAGCCCCGTGTCGCCATCGCCTGGCTCAACCGCGCCCTCTTCCTGCAGCCGCTGGACCCCGGCACCCACCGCGTCGTCGCCCGCGCCCTGTTCCAGCTCGGCGCGACCTCCCAGGCGCTGGTCGAGGAACGGCTCGCCCTCGAGTCCGGCGCCGAGACCGCCACCATCCTCGCCGAGGCCCTCCCCCGCGCCCGCGACGTCGATGCGCTCTGGAACCTCGTCGGCGACACACCGGCCCACGTCGACCTCGTCGTCCCCGAGCTGTGGAAACGCGGGCGACAGGAAGACGCTCGCGGCCTCCTCGACCGCGCGCTCCTCACCTTCGCCGGCCGCCCCGAGGCGACCGCGCTCACCGTCACCGCCGCCCGCATCCGGCTGCAGACCGGAGACCCCGCCGGCGCGCTCGTGTTCCTCGACGAGGCCGAGCAGAAGGGCCAGGACGTCGCGCTCCCCCGCGCCGAGGCCCTCGCCACGCTCGGCCGCCGCCGCGACGCCATCCGCACCCTCGAGTCCGCCGTCGCCCGCAGCCCGGAGAACCCCGAGATCGCCTTCGCCCTCGCGGGCTACCTCGTCGCCGAGGGCCGCCCGGCGCTCGCCCGCGCCGCGCTGGAGCGCATCCAGCCCTTCCTCGCCGCCGGCACCGCCCGCACCCGCCTCGTCCTCGCCCAGGCCGAGACCTACCGCGTCGAGAGTCGCTTCGGTCGCGCGCTCGATCTCGTCCAGACCGCGATGCGCCTCTCCCCGAGCGAGCCCGGTCTCCACCGCCAGGCCGCCGAGCTCTACGAGTCCCTCAAGCGGCCCCGCGAGGCCCTCCACGAGGTCGAGGTCGCCGTGTCCCTGTCAGGCCAGCCCGCCGACCCGGCCACGCAGACCTGGATGGAGCGACTCCGCACCGCGATCGACGTCGAGACCGTTCGCGCTCTCGACCCGGCCCGCGGCCTCGAGGCCCTCGAGCCCGCCGACGCAGGACCGGACGGCCCCCAGCCGCGCCGCGCGCAGGGACGCTAGGGATCGCTTCCCGGACGCGCGCCCATGCCCCTCGCCGGACTGCTCGCGCTCCTCGTCCTCGGCGCCCTGGACGCCGGGACCTTCACCCCCGACCGACCCACCGACGCGCTCGATCAGCCCACCGGACATCACGTCGTCGAGCATCTCGAGCCCGGCAAGGCCTACCGCATCCTCAAGACCGGCGGCCCCGACCATCGCTGGTGCAAGCTCGAGACTCCCTCGGGACCGGGCTGGGTCGTCTGTTCCGGCCAGACAGCGGCACCCGTCACCCACGCGACCGCCCCGGCGAAATGCCTCACCCGCTGCGACTCGGCCCCGCTCTTCCAGGGCATGCCCGCCCTCACCGCCGTCGACCGGGAGGTGCTCGGGATGTGCCCGGCCCGCCCCGATGCCTCCGTCTCCCGCGGCGACGTCGAGCGCTTCTTCCGCGCCCACGTCGACGACCCCCGCATCCAGCGCGCCCTCTCCCGCGCCGGCCGCTCCGGCAACCGGGAGGAGAACGTCTCCTGGCTCACCGGCCTCTGGGTCGGGACCGGGCCGCGCAACGCCTTCACCCACGTCTTCTGCGGCGACGACTGGACCCGGGGAAGCATCGGGGGACTCCACTGGCTGCCGCGCTACGCCCAGCTCGAGCAGGAGGGGAAGGTCTGCTACCGCGGTCCAGCCCACGGCAGCTCCGCCCTCGAGGCCGGCCAGTACACGGTCCGCTTCGTCGGCGTGTCCCCCTGGTCCTGCGCGGTCAAGCCGGTCGGCGGCTTCACGGTGGACCACGACCCGGTTGCCCTGATCGCGCTCGGCACCCGCGCCTTCGTCCGCTGCTGCCCGCGCCAGGGCAGCAACGCCGTGGGCGTCTACGGCGCCCCCGACCTGGGACCCCAGCGATTCAAGATCGCCTGCGGCACCCGGAACGGCACCTACGGGATCGCGACCTTCTATCCGGTCGACGAGCCACTCACCTGCGCCGACTGACCGTTCGCTGCGCAGCGCTCCTGCATCAGGCAGGTGACGACGTTGCCCGTCGGACAGCTTGTCCGGCTTCCGGCGGATCGCTACCGTGGCGGCGACGTGAGGGGGCCATGAGACGGCTGTGGCTCGGACTCCTGCTGTGTGCCTGCAGCGGGTCCTCTGACAATCAGGTCGACGGAACCGTCCAGGGCTTCTCGCTCTCGGCGAGGGACGCCCTCTACTTCGTTCACAACGGGCGGCAGCTGTTCGTCGTCTCGGACCAGGACGACACCTGCCGCAAGCTCACCCGGCAGACCGTCCCCGGCGAGATCCACCTCCTCGAGATGTACCTGTGGAACGCGACCTCCGCCGACCCGACCTCCCTCGTGGAGGGGACCTACGAGGTCGCGGACGACGGGACCACCTCGCTGGAGAGCCAGGCCTTCTTCGGCGTGGGCACCGAGTGCTCCCTCACCACCACCCGCTGGTTCCCGGCCGCGAGCGGTCGGGTCATCCTGCTCAACGCCGGCCTGACCGCGCCGGGAGAGCGATCCCAGATCGCCTTCCGCCTCGGCTTCGGCGCCGACCTGCTCACCGGACACGCGGACGCGACGTACTGCCCCCTGCCCACCAGCGGCCCGATCGGGTGCATCCGGGAGTTCGTCGAGCCGGGCCCGTGATGCCCCGCCGAACGCTGGCCGAGGCCCTCCGCGACGCGGTGCGGGCCTGGTCGCCACGCGCCTACGAGGCGCGGCTGGTGTTCACCGCGGTGGTGGCCGGCCTCTTCGCTCGATGGACGCACCTCTCGACGCTGTGGGCGGTCATCTCCGCGATCCTCGTGCTCCAGCCGGACCCGGTCGCCACCCGGCGGAACAGCCTCGTGCGCTTCATCGCCACCGCCATCGGCGGGGTGGCCAGCGTGGGTGCCGTCGCCCTCGGGCTCCACGGGACCTGGGCCTTCCTCCCCGCCCTCGCGGTGACCTGCTCCGCCTGCGCCGCCCTCGGGCTCGTCGAGGGCCTCCGACCGGCCTGTGTCTGCACCGCGGTGCTCCTCATCCGTCCCGACGGTCCCGTCGCCCAGGCGGACGAGCTCCACTTCGCCGTCGACCGGATCCTCGCGGTCATCGGTGGCGCCGTCGTTGCGCTGGGCGTCGCATACCTCCCGGGCTGGCGTCCCGACGCCGCCGACACCGCCCGAGGCGTCCCACGCGGTGGACTGGCCGAGGGCTCACCCGCTCGCTCCCCTCCACAGTAGAGTTCCTTCCGGACACCGTCCGGGGGGACGCCATGAAAGTGGTCCGTGCCGTCGCGTGCTGCGTGGCCTGCTGGGAGTCGGATGCGGCTCGTCCGCGGGATCGCTCGACGGGAAGATCCAGGGCCACGAGATCGCGGTGAAGGAGGCCATCTTCATCCCGCTCTCCGATGGCGAGGTGTTCTTCGCCGCGGCCGACCAGGAGAACCTCTGCGCGATCATGAACGGCGATCAGGCGCCCACCCACGAGATGAACCTCCTCGAGGTCTGGCTCGCCAACTGGAACGGGTCTTCCATCAACCCGCTCGTCACCGGGACCTACACCTTCTCGAAGACCCTGGACCGCCCCGGTCAGTGGTCGTATCCGCTGCTGTTCTGGACATCGGAGTGCATCACCTTTGGAGCGCTCGCGCCGAACAGTGGGACCGTCACCGTCGAGAGCGTGGGCCTCTCGCAGACCGGCGGGGAGACGGACGTGTCGGTCGATCTCGTGTTCGGCGATTCCCGGATGTCCGGGCATCTGAAGACGACGTACTGCTTCCCGGAGACCCCGTTCGGAACCGCCTGTCAGCCGTGAGCGAGCCGTCTCAGCGCGGGCTCTGCTGGAAGTCGTAGACGCTCCCGAGCCCGAGGATGCCGGTCAGCTCGTCGAGCGCGGTCAGCGACTCCCGCGCCAGCGCCGGGTCCGCGAGGTCGCGCACCGCGAGCCGGTCCCGGTAGTGCCGGCGAATCCACGCCTCGAGGTCCGCGCCCAGCGCCGCGTCGAGGAACACCCGCGCCTTCACCGCCGCTCGCTCCTCGTCGGTGAGGCGGATCCGCTGCCGGAGACAGGCGGGGCCGCCTCCGTTGTTCATCGACTGGCGCACGTCGAGGTAGTGGACCTCCCGCACCGGGTTGTCCTCGGCGAGGACCCGCTCGAGGAACGCCCGCGGCCGGGGGCGCTGCCGTGACTCGATGGGCGCGACGATGCACATCCCGCCGTCGGGGAGCGTCAGCACCTGGCTGTTGAAGGGATAGCCGTACACCGCCTCGGAGATCGGCAGCTCCCGGTTGCTGGCCATCACCCAGCGGAACGACTCGCCCAGCCGGTTCCGGAGCGTGGCGAGGAGCGGCTCCACGGCGACGAACGCTTCCTCGTGGAGCATCAGGAACGCATCGTTGCCCACCGCCAGCACGTCGGTGTGGAAGGCGCCGCCGTCGATGCCCGGGGGAGACTGCTGCGGGAAGAGGCACGCGTCGGGATGGAGCTCGTGCAGTCGCGCCAGCGCGTGCGACGCCTCGAGCGTCTGTCGCGCCGGGAAGCGGTCCGGTCCCTTCACCGGATGCCAGGTGCTCCGGCCCCAGGCGAAGAGGTGCATCGCCGGGCGACCGTCCACCGCCAGCCGGACGTGGTTCGCCGCGCCCTCGTCCGCGAAGTGGCCGCCGCCGGGGAGGGGAGCGTGCACCACGAAGCGCCGCTCGTCGGAGAAGATCGACCGCAGCACCGCGTGGGTCGTGTCCGCCTCCAGCACCCGGTGGAACATCGCCTGGAGGTTCGCCACCGTGAGGTGCATCCGGCCGTCGCCGGTGTCGCTCGACGGCGCCATCGTCGCGGCGTTCGCCGTCCACATCGCCGCGGCGCTCGAGCAGAGGCGCAGCAGGTGCTCGTCCTCGGTGAGCACCCGTGCCAGCACCTCCTCGTCGCGGCCGCCGTATCCGAGCGCCCGCAGCGTCCGGAGCGAGGGACGCAGCTGCGGCGGAAGCACCGCCTGGCCCACGCCCAGGCCGGAGACGAAGCGCATCTTCTCCAGGCCCTGGAGCGCGGCCTCGCGCGGGTTGGAGACGTTGCCCTCGTGCGTCTGCGAGGCGATGTTCCCCGGCGAGAGCCCGGCGTAGTTGTGGGTGGGGCCCACCAGTCCGTCGAAGTTCCACTCCCGCTGTGCCATAGAGGCTCCGTTTCCCACGGTGGCACCACCCCTGTCCAAGCGCCTGAAGCGAACGCTGCGTTACGGCCTCCTCCGGGTCGTTCTCGCGGTGGTCGAGCGGCTGCCGCTCCGCTGGGCCCAGGCGCTCGGCCGAGCCGTCGGGAGCGCCGCCTTCCACCTCGCCCCCGGCGAGCGGCGGAAGGCGCTGGCCAGCCTCACCGTCGCGTTCCCCGAGATGTCGGAGGAGGCCCGGCTGGAGCTGGTCCGGCGCTGCTTCCGGCACCTCGGCACCGCGGCGCTGGAGATGGCGGTGGCGCCGCGGCTGGGGGCCGCCGCGCTGGATCGACTGGTGGACCTGTCCGGAGGAGTCATCGAGCGCATGCGGGAGGCACAGGCCCGGGGGAGGGGCGTGGTCTGCGTCGCCGCGCACCTCGGAAACTGGGAGCTGCATGCCTGGTCCGTCGCGCGTCGCGGCCTGCCCCTCTCCGCCGTGGGCAAGGAGAACGTCGACCCGCGGCTCAACCGGCTGGTGGACCGCTTCCGCTCCCGGGGAGGGCTGCGGAACGTGTGGCGAGGACAGCCCGGGGCGGCGGTGGCGATGCTGCGGGCGCTCCGGAAGGGCGAGCTGCTCGCCATGCTCATCGACCAGGACACCAACGTGCAGAACGTCTTCGTCCCCTTCTTCGGGCGCCCGGCGGCCACCCCGCGCGCCGCCGCGGACCTCGTGCTGCGCACCGGCGCCTCCGCCCTGGTCTGCCTGAATTACCGGGGCGAGGACGGGATCTACCGAGCGAGCACCGAGGAGGTGGAGGTTCCCCGGACCGGGGACGTCGAGCGCGATGCCGTCGAGCTGACCGCGCGCTTCACCGCGCGCATCGAGGCCGCCATCCGCGCCCACCCCGAGCAGTGGGTCTGGATGCATCAGCGATGGAAGACGAAACCGTGCTAGGCCGTTGAGGTGACGGTGAGGTTCGCGCTCGCAGCCCTGACCCTGTTCGCCGCGTGTGGGGCACCGCCCGGGGACGACGGTCCGCCGCCGCCCGAGGTCACGCTCCACGAGGTGCGGCTGCGCAGCTACCGGGGCTCGATGCTCACCGCGGTGGGTCGCTCGGACAAGATGGAATACTACCGGGCGTCGGCCGACGTGCTCTCCGGGCCGGGGTCGCTGGACGTGCTCTCGCGCGAGGCGCCCTCCGCAACCGGCCTTCTCCCGCCGGCGACGCGCATCGAGACCCGGGCGGCGCGGGGGAACCTCCTCTCGCGTGGGATCGACGTGTGGAATGGGGTGAAGCTCCGGACGCCCACTGGCCTCGAAGGGACGACGGACGTCGCGCATCTCGACACGCTCACGATGCACGCGATGGGGGCAAGCCCGGTCGAGGTGCAGGGGCCGAACGGGTACTGGCTGCGGGCGCAGGGATTCGACCTGCACCTGCGCGACGACCTGTACGAGTTCGATCGGATGCAGAGCCGGGTGAGCGCGCTGTGAGCCTGGACGACCGGCGCGACTGCGACGGTCCTCGGGCCTCCCCCTGGTGCGGGGGGGTGAGCCTGGACGACCGGCGCGACTGCGACGGTCCTCGGGCCTCCCCCTGGTGCGGGGGGGTGAGGCAGATCGTGCGCGCCTGGGTGCTCGGGGCGCTCCTCTCGGGGAGCCTCGCCGTGGCACAGACCGCTCCGGCGCCCAGGGCGGCGCCGCCCGCCCCGCAGAAGCCCGTGACCGGCAAGCCTGCGCCGGCAGGTCGCCCCGGGAAGCCCACCGGTGGGGCGGATTCCGGACGGGCGCAGATCGCGACGCCCGAGAATCCGGTGTTCGTCGACTGCGACAAGGGCCGGATGGAGGGCACGGCCCAGCGCTTCGTCTGCACCGGTCACGTGAAGATGGTGCGGAACGCGACGACGCTCACCTGCGATCGCTCCATCGGCCACTACCTCGGGAAGGACGCGACGCAGATCACGCGGCTCGAGTGCTTCGGCAACGTGCAGGCGGTGGACGGCGAGCGCTGGGCCCGCGGGGACCACGCCGACTACGACACGGTGAAGGAGGTGCTGGTGCTCACCGGGAATCCGGAGGCGCGCCAGGGCACCAACACCATGAAGGGTGACCGGGTGGTGTTCTACGTGGACACCGACCTCATCGAGGTCGAGCGGGTGAAGGGCGTGCTCGAGTCGAAGGGGAAGGAGCCGGGCGCGAAGAAGGCCACGCCCACGCCCGCGCCTCCGACGAAGGCCCCCTGATGCCGGACCGGTTGCTCGCCGAGGGCCTGGTGAAGACGTACCGCCGCCGCCGGGTGGTGGACGGGGTGCGGCTGGAGGTCTCGCCCGGGGAGATCGTCGGGCTGCTGGGCCCGAACGGGGCGGGGAAGACGACGACCTTCAACATGGTGGTCGGGCTGGTGCCGGCGGAGGCGGGGAGGGTGTGGCTCGGCGACGCGGAGCTCACCGGGATGCCCATCCACCGGCGGGCACGGGCGGGGCTCGGGTACCTGCCGCAGGAGCCGTCCATCTTCCGGCGGCTCACGGTGCGCCAGAACTTCCTGGCGGTGCTCGAGCTGAATCCGTCGCTCGGTCGAGCGGCGCGCGAGGCCCGGGCGCAGGGGCTGATCGAGGAGTTCGGTCTGACGACGGTGGCCGAGTCGCTGGGAGAGCAGCTCTCGGGCGGCGAGCGGCGGAGGGCGGAGATCGCCCGGTCGCTGATCCCGGCGCCGCGGTTCATGCTCTTCGACGAGCCGTTCGCGGGCGTCGACCCGATCAACGTCGGCGACCTGCAGCGGCAGATCGCCCGGCTGAAGGAGCGCGGCCTGGGCGTGCTGATCACCGACCACAACGTGCAGGACACGCTGCGCATCGTGGACCGCGCCTACCTCATCGCACAGGGCCAGGTCATCGAGGAGGGGACTCCCCGGGCGCTGGCCGAGTCGGAGCGCGCGCGGACCGTGTACCTCGGCGAGCGGTTCCGGCTGCACGACTGACGGCAGCCGCGCGAGAGCGGCGACGGGGACCGCCAGGTGGGACGCTCGCGTCGCTGCGGGCACCACCTCGGCGCTCGGCCCAGGCGGAAGAATTACGAGGTGTCCGAATTACGAGGTGTCTGACACCTCGCGAGCGCGGCACCTCGTGAAACGGTCGAGGAGGGACTCCCGGGCCGCGGGGTAACGAGGTGCTTGGCACCGCCTCGGAGCACCGCACGCGACGGAAGAGAGGCGCGGCCCGAGCGGAGGATTACGAGGTGTCTGACACCTCGTGAAGACGCCTCGCGAGCAGCGACAGGCGAGCAGCGACCAGCGCTCGGCCGGCACCTCTCCGGTCGGGAGATGCTCCGAAGTTCGTATCTGGCGCGCCCTGAGCCTCGCTGGAGCACGAAGAGCGCCCTGCACAATGTCTGACCCCTCGCGCGCGCACCTCGCGCGCCGGCGCCTCGCTTGCTGCATGCTCCGGATCAGCGAACGCGGGTGAGCGCATGTCGCATGCCAGAAACGCGCCGCATTCCCGGGACCTGCGACCGCGGACGGTGCCGAGCGGCCCGCCGGACGTTGCGGTGCGCTCTTGCACGACACGCGCCAGCGCAATCAGACGCCCCCCGAGATGTCAAGTCAGCGCGCGCAGAATCTCTCAAAATTCCTCGGAATTCCGCTCCCCGAGCCGCCGTCCGAGCCGTCGGTGCTGGACGCCACTTCGCGCCCATTGGTAGCTTGGCACGAGATTTGATGTAGGTCCGGGGCCCCACCAGCATGGCGATGGAACTGAAGCAGAACCTTCGGCTGACGCAGACGCTGGTGATGACCCCCCAGCTGCAGCAGGCGATCAAGCTGCTTCAGCTCTCCCGGATGGAGCTCCTCGAGACGGTCCGCGAGGAGATGGAGACCAACCCCCTCCTCGAGCAGCCCGACGAGACCACCGAGGGCAACCTCGACGAGAAGGCCCCCGGAGAGGCCAGCCTCGAGGCCGCGAACGCCGAGCCCCCCACGACGGAGGCCCTGGAGGCCAAGGTTCCGGAGAAGGCCGAGGAGGTCAAGGGCGAGGGCCCCGCCGAGATCGACTGGGACGCCTACTTCAACAGCTACCAGTTCAACGAGCCGACCACCCCCTCCAACAAGAACAACGTCGCCACCGAGGACCTCCCGAGCTTCGAGGCCAACCTGGTCGAGAAGGAGGACCTCGCCCGGCACCTCGAGGCGCAGCTCGGATTCCTCAAGCTGAATGACGCCGAACGTCGGATCGCCTCGCTGATCCTCTACAACCTCGACGACGACGGCTACCTCAAGCTGGCCGACGTCGAGGGCGACCCGCTCATCCGCCTTGCCAACGAGGCGGACGTCCCCATCGGGCTCGGCGAGCGGACGCTCCGGAAGATCCACCAGCTCGAGCCGAAGGGCTGCGGCGCGCGCGACCTCCAGGAGTGCCTGCTGATCCAGGCCGCCGCGCTGAAGGATGCACGCGCAGCGCTGCTGTCGATCATGCTCAAGCGCTACCTCAAGCTGCTCGAGTCGAAGAACCTTCCCGCCATCGCTCGCGAGCTCAAGATCAACCTCCAGGACGTCGTGGAGGCCAGCAAGCTCCTCGCGAAGCTGGACCCGAAGCCGGGTCGCAACTGGTCGGGCGAGGACGCCCAGTACATCACTCCCGACGTCTTCGTTTACAAGCTGGGGGACGAGTACACCGTCGTCCTCAACGACGACGGGCTCAGCAAGCTCCGCATCTCGGCGATGTACCGCGCGGCGCTCCGTGACGGCGCGGGCAAGAACCCGAAGGCCCGTGAGTTCATCCAGGACAAGATGCGCTCGGCGCAGTGGCTCATCCGCAGCATCCACCAGCGTCAGCGGACCATCTACAAGGTCACCGAGAGCATCGTGAAGTTCCAGCGGGACTTCCTCGACAAGGGCATCGCGCACCTCAAGCCTCTCATCCTCCGCGACGTCGCCGAGGACATCGGGATGCACGAATCGACGGTCAGCCGAGTCACCACCGCCAAGTACGTGCACACCCCGCAGGGCATCTTCGAGCTGAAGTACTTCTTCAACAGCTCGATCGCCCGGGTGGCCGGCGACGACATCGCCAGCGAGGCGGTGAAGAACCACATCAAGCTGATCGTCGCCGCCGAGGACGCCAAGAGCCCCTACTCGGACCAGAAGATCGTCGAGCTGCTCCGCGCCCAGGGCATCGACATCGCCAGGCGCACGGTCGCCAAGTACCGCGAGGTCCTGGGGGTGCTGCCCAGCAGCAAGCGGAAGCGCTATTACTGATCCCCGGGCGGCCCGGGATGTGGTAGCCCCCCGGGCCCGATGCGCATCCCAGCTCTGGTTTCGGCCCTCGCCGTTGCAGTGTCACTGGCCCCGCTGGCTCCGGCCGCGGCAGCGCCCCAGACCGTCGTCGTCCTGGTCACCGGAGACGAGAACGGTCACCTGTTGCCGAACACCGAGGGCGACGCGCCGAAGGGCGGCGCCGCCGAGACGCTCGGCTACTGGACCGCGAAGGAAGGCCACTGCCCGGGGAAGCTGGGCAAGGACGGCGCGCCCGCCTGCAAGGACGGCAAGACGCTCGTCCTCTCGACCGGTGACCACTTCAGCGGCCCGTCCATCTCGTCCGTGTTCCAGGGTGAGCCCGTCGCCGAGGCGATGGCTCGCATGGGGTACGGCGCGAGCGGGATGGGCAACCACGAGCTCGACTTCGGCCGCGAGCAGTTCGACAAGCTCCGCGACATCGGCGGCTTCCCGTACTTCTCGGCCAACATCCGTCCGCCGAGCAAGAAGAGCGACAAGGAGTACGACCTCGGCCTCAAGCCCTTCGCCATCTTCCAGCGCGGCGGGGTGAAGATCGGCGTCGTGGCGCTCTCGGCGTCCAACGTCGCGAAGACGGTGATGTCCGGCCGCTTCTACGGGAACGA
>Ga0310810_10004953_pt1 | contig 14812 bp, 17 predicted proteins | sample NCmetagenome_FD_207641 | JGI IMG/M metagenome (GOLD analysis project Ga0310810, IMG submission 207641) | Soil microbial communities from experimental microcosm in Duke University, North Carolina, United States - NC | ecosystem: Engineered > Artificial ecosystem > Soil microcosm > Unclassified ...
GCGGCACATCGTGGTCGGCCGCGTCGAGCTGCAGACGTCCCCGCTCGAGGGACCCGGCCCGGGCGCCGGCGCCGGCCCGGGAGGGGGACCGGGCACGGGGCCGGGCGGCGGAGGCGAGGACTCGGTGATCGAGGCCCTGACCGGGCAGAGCGTGGACGGCGCGCGCGACGCCTTCACCGAGTTCCGCTCCGACCGCCGCGGCGGTCTCGTGCGCCTCGAGCAGGTGGTGTGGAGCCTCATGGACGCGCTCCAGCGCGCCACCCGGGAGATCCTGCCCCTGGCCCCGCTCAAGACCCACGACGACTACACGTTCGTGCACTCGGTGAACGTCTCGCTCCTGACCCTGGCCCAGGCCCGCTCCTTCGGCATCGAGGGCGCGCGCCTGCACGCCGTCGGGCTCGCCGCGTTCCTGCACGACATCGGCAAGCTCCGGATTCCCCTCGAGGTCCTGAACAAGCCGGGCAAGCTCGAGGGCGACGAGTGGCGGGTCATGATGGGCCACGCCCAGGAGGGTGCCACCCACCTCTGCGGCGTGGAGGGCACGCATCCGCTCGCGATCCTGGTGGCCTACGAGCACCACATGCGCTTCGACGGGCAGCCGAACTACCCGGTGCCCCGCGTCGGGCGCCGGCCGACGCTGGCGAGCCAGATGACCGCGATCTCCGACGTGTACGACGCCATCTGCACGACGCGCCCGTACGCGAAGGCGCGCTCCCGGGAGTTCGCGGTGAAGGTCCTCAAAGAGCGCGTGGGGACCTTCCACAGCCCGGCGCTGGTGGCGAACTTCGTCCGCATGGTCGGCCCCGCCGGCGCTCCGGGATCGACGCCCGAGGGCGGCGCCTGATGTTCGGCTGGCGCGCGCGCATCGGGGTCCTGGTGCCACCCGGCAATCCCACCGTCGAGCCGGAGCTCTATCGCATGGCGCCCGACGGCGTCAGCCTGCACTTCGCCCGCATGCAGGCCCCGCCCGCCGACGGGCCCGCCGGGGGAGCGGCGGGCATGGAGGAGCGCACGCGCGCCTACCGCGAGGGGCTCGACGGGCCGGCGCAGGCGCTCGGCCAGGTACGTCCCGCGGTGGTCGTGCTCGCCCACACCGCCTCGAGCTACGCCCTGGGCGTGGGCCAGGAGCAGCCCCTGGTCGACCGGCTCGCGAAGCTCGGCGGCGCGCCCGCCCTCCTCGCGGCCCACGCGGTGCGGGACGCGCTCCAGCACCTGGGTGTGAGCCGGCTCGCCCTCGGCACTCCCTACCCGGAGTCGATCAGCCGGCAGGGCCGCGCGTACTGGGAAGCGTCCGGGTTCCGCATCGTCGGCTATCACCGGCTGGCCGACGTGGTCGACATCTACGCGGAGAGCGAGGAGCGCGCCTATCAGCTCGGGCGGCTGGCCGACGCGCCGGACGCGCAGGCGGTGCTGCTGAGCGGAACCGGTCTGCCGACGGTCGCGATGCTCGAGACCCTCGAGCGCGATCTGGGCAAGCCGGTGATCAGCAGCAACCAGGCGTGCCTCTGGCGCGCGCTCCGGTTGGCCGGCGTGCGCGCGACCGTCCCGGGATTCGGCCGCCTCCTGCGCGAGCCGTGAGGCGCCGCCTCAGTCGTCGAGCAGCGGGCGCTGCACCGCCTCGATCGAGAGCAGGCGCCGCTTCGTCGCCACCCCGCCCCGCGCCGAGAAGCCGCCCCACTTGCCGCCCGCCGCGAGCACGCGGTGACACGGCACCACGATCGCGAACGGGTTCTGCCCGAGCGCCTGCCCCACGTCGCGGGCCGCGCCCGGATCGCCGAGCCGCTTCGCGATCTCGCCGTAGGAGAGCGTCGCGCCCCACGGGATCGTGCGCGCGACCTCGTAGACGCGCCGGTTGAACTCGGGCACGTCCTCCATGTCGAGCGCGACGGCGTCGAGCACGCTCGGCTCGCCGCGCAGGAGGGCCACGATGCCGTCGATCGCGCGCCGGGCATCCGGCGGGGGCGGCGTCTCGCGCGCGCCCGGGAACCGTCGAAGGAGCCGGGCCCGGGTCGTCGGCGCGCTCCCCTCCGGCAGCTGTACGCCGGTGATCCCGCGCGGGCCCCACGCGATCCCGCACCAGCCGATCGCGGTGTCGAAGAGGGCGAAGTCGGTCACCGCCCTCGCCATTGACGGATCTGCTCGGCGTGCTCGCGGTAGTGCCCCGCGCCCGCGCCGTCGAAGGGATCCCGCGCGGCCCCGCCCGGGGCGAAGAGGGCCTCGGGGAGCTGGGCCGCCGCGGCCACGAAGGCCCGATGCGACGCGTCGAGCTCCGCCACCACGTCGGCCGGCTTCACCCCGGCCTTGCGGTCGACGAAGCGGGCGTTCCACGCGTCGAAGTCGTCGTAGGTCCCGGCCGGGTACGGAGCCTGGCCCTGGCCGACGCGCTCGAGCGCCGGGATCATCTCGTCGTGCCAGCCCGAGATGTGGATCAGGATCTCGCGCACGCCCCAGCTCCCGAGCCAGACGCGACGCATCTCGTCGTCGGTCAGGCCCTCGATCACTCCGTTCAAGTCGGTGAACGCCAGATCCGCATCGCGAAGCAGCGTCGCTTTCTCGCTCATGGAGCCCCTCCCGGGTTGGTGATCTCGCTCTACGTCGGCTGAGACCCCGGTCGGGCCGGGTTGTGAAAGCGAACGATCAACGGGTGACGCGATGGCCGGAGCGATCCGCCGCGGAGCCGCCGAGCGCGGCGGCGGCGCGGTCCGCCTGCTCGAGGAGCCCGGCCAGGCGGGTCAGCACCGCCTCCAGCTCATCGCGCTCCGCGAGCAGCCTGTCGTACTCGTCGCCGAGGCGCTTGACCTGGGTCTGTAGCTCGTGGATCCGGGCGAAGTCCGAGCCCAGGTCCGGGCTCATCCCGGGCAGACTGAGCTGCTCGCTCCTCCGGGCCCGGCGGGTGGCGACCACGACACCCAGCACGCCCACCACCAGCAGCCCCGCCGAGAGCACGAACAGCCAGAACACCGGATCCAGCAACATGGCCGACAGTCTACCGCGAGCGAGCCCCGGGGGCCTCGTAGAGCCGTGCGGGCGCCGGCCGGAGGGATGCGACGGTGGGACGGGGGATCGGCGGATGAGGGCGAGGGTGTGCTGCATCCGGGCCGCGGTGGCGAAGGCCCGCGCGCTGGCCACGAAGGCCACCCGCGCCAGGATCAGGTTGACCATCTCGGCCGCCAGATCCGTACCGGACCCACCCGGCGGCAGGATCGGGCCGAGGCCGGGCAGGCCCGCGGTCACCATCGCGCGGCGGCCTGACTCGGGCTCGCCAGGGCTTGCGCGGCAGCAACCCTTGGCCTCGTCACGGCGTTCAAAACGCCGGCCCAGAAGCCGGCTGGCTCCTTTGACCGCTCACGCAGGCCCTCCTCCTTGACCCCTTAGACCCTGACAGCTAAGCTCGCGCCACCTGTCCGATCGTCCCCAGCCCGGTTCGTTGGGAGGCCTCGCTATGCAGTGTCACCGGTGCCAGGATGAGAATCCGCCACGCGCAAACGTCTGCCTGCTCCTGTGGTTCTGGCTCGAGCCGGCCGACGCGGCCCGGGCCACCTAGCTAGGAGGCGCCTATGGAGTTCGATCCGCGAACTGATCGCTTGCCCTTCAATGAGCCCGCAGATGAGGCACCTGCCGGGGCGGCCGAGCTCTCCAACGATGCGCGGATCCGACATCTGCAACGAGTGCCACTCTTCAGCGGGTTCAGCGGAAAGGAACTTCGTCGGGTCGCCGAGCTCGCGCGGATCGTCGACGTTCCGGCGGGGAGTGCCGTCACCCAGATCGGGGAGCCCGGCGACTCGTTCTTTGTCATTATCGACGGCACGGTGGCCGTGCGAACGCCCGTCGGCACTGGTGCCCAGCTACACCCGGGTGAGTTTTTTGGCGAGATGAGCCTGCTCGACGGAGAGCCTCGATCGGCGACGATCGTGGCGGCGACGGATCTTCGGCTGCTAGTCGTCGATCGCTCCCACTTCTGGCGACTGCTGGATGAGACCCCAGACCTGATCAGGCGGATGCTCACGATCCTGTCCCGTCGCGTCCGGCGCCTCGAGCAGACAGTTCACGCGATACTTCATGGCACGAATCCGACCTGACGCTCCCCAGTCGCTCCTGCTGCAGGCTGGCGAGGTAATCTAGTGAACCCGCGAACACCGGCTCCGATTTACGTCCCAAGAGGACCACTTCGATGATGACTCTCGTCACGCATGTCCACCTGAAAGAAGGGGCTGGACCTGAGTGGGATGCTGCGATGCGCACTCGTCTCTCAGCGGCGAAGAAGCGACCGGGTTGGGTGGGAGGACAGCTCCTCCGGCAATCCGATACGCCAGACCGGCGAGTGATCGTCGGCACGTGGAAGACGCGCGGCGACTGGGAAGCTTGGCACCACGACCGGCAATTCGCGGCGACGCGCGGGCGGCTCGACGGGTTAGAGAGCGGACCGGCCGAGCACTGCTGGCATGAGGTCGTGGTCGATGTGAGGAAAGACGAACCTACTCCTCCCCGATCCTCGAAACCAGCAATCAAGCGGACATCAAAGGCTAAGACGAAGAAACCGCGACGGCGGTAGGTCTGACGATGCGGTCGGCGTTGCTGTGCGGGCGGATCAGGTAACCGAGTGATTAGCCGGCGGGCGTTTCTCGGCACCTTGGCGGCGGGCGACCTCCTCGCCGCGCTGCTCGCCGCCGAGGCGATAGTCACCGAAGCTCAAGCGACCGAGGCTTTTCTACTGGTGCGCTTATTGTGTGGCGGCGAAGAGCAGGGTTATCCATTCGGAGCGGAAATATCCACGTTTGTGTAACACCGGGCCGTAGGAAGGCCGCGCGCGGGGCTCCCACACATTTCAGGAAACACCTTGGAGCGAAACCGCTTGCGCGGCGATGACGCGACGAGGAGTACTCGGCAGTCCTTGCGCAGGTCCGACCACCAGGTCAGCGCGTCTTTCGGGAAGGCGATCTTCTCCGTCCGGGAAAATCCGACATCGTGGAGCATCCGGACGAGGGACTCCTCGGTGAGCCACACGGACAGCTCGTTTTCGAGGGATGCAGTTGGAGAGACGTCTTTCACCTCCCGCGGCGTCCCGACCGGGAACTCACGGAAGAGACGGCCTTCGTACTCCCTGCCGCCGAATCTGAACGTTCGCAGGTCCGAGAGTTCCGGCCGCCAGCCTTCCTTGATCGTCTCCGGTTGATCCTCCAGCGCGATGTGCGTATCGATCACCGCGAAGCCGTCGCAGAGGCCCGCCACGTTCTCGAGAAAGTCATGCGGGTTCTCGAGGTGATAGAGAAGCCCGAGTGCCAGGACCGCGTCGAATCGGCCGACCGCTTGTCGAGTGATCTCCATGGCGTCGCGTTGGACGAACGTTGCCCGGTCGGCGCCCAGGACGGATCGCACGAACTCGCACTTCCTGAGGTTGAGGAGCTTGCCGTCGACGCCCAGGACATCGGCTCCCTGAACGGCGCACTCGATGGAGAAGTATCCCTCCAGGCAGCCGATGTCCGCAATGCGTTGCCCGGTGAACTCACCGCCGAGCCGCTCGTGCACGATGCGCATCACCTCCCGGTGCGCTGGGTAATAGTCCTCACAGGCGGCTGTATAAACGCCATGCGGCAGGGCGATGTTGTGGTGCCAGGGTCCCAGGAAGTCCCGTACCTGGATGATCCGTTCCCGCGTCCACTCCACGCCATCGAACTCTAGAGCTGCGACTCGATCCAAATATGACCCGTCACCTGGCATCGCGCCCTCCACGGACCTTCCCTATCGTCGACGGAGTAGACAGGGTCTTAAGATGCCAGCGAGATCGTCTCGGGACAATCGTGGAATGGCGGCCGCCACCGAAGCGGCGAACCACTCACGCTTGGTGTCCTTGGTGAGCACCTACCGGAGGAATGGCTTGCCGAGTGGGCTGAACGTCAGACCGACGAGCCAACGGCGACGAGGTCTTCGATGACAAACCCCTGACTCGCATCGTGCACCGCGCCCGCTCAGCGTGACCGTTAGCAGACTGTGTTTGTATGAGTTGAACGCCAAGGCCCTCGGCCTAACAATCCCGCCGTCGCTCCTGCAACGGGCGGATCAGGTGATCGAGTAGCCCCACGCGCCTCTCCTGTCACCGCGTCCGGGCCAACGAGGTCCGACTGCTCCTCGGGATGATCGCCTACAATCTCGGCAATCTGTTGCGTCGGCTCGTCCTGCCGCTCGCGATCCAGAACTGGTCTCTCACGAGCCTCCAGCAGCGGCTCTTCAAGACGGGCGCCCGGCTCATCCGGCATGCCCGGTACTTCACCCTGCAACTCGCCGAAAGCTACTTGACGGGGAGCCTCTTTCGGCAGATTCTCGGGCGCATCGAGCGGCTCGCGTGGCCCCCGACGTGATCGAGAGCCCACACGAGGACCGGGGATCATGAGGAACGGGGGGCGAAGCAGCGGGGGTGCCCTTGAACCGGGCCGTCGGACCGTCCAACTCACAACCAACGGGCCTCGGCCGGCACCGGCGCAGCGAGAATGACTCCCGTCCACGTGCCGGAAGGATGAACGAGTTGAGCGACAGAGTGACCGTTCCGTTCAATACCGCGACGAAGGGTCGAAGCGGGTCCATCTTGGAAATCCCGATCTGCTGACAGAGGAGCGTATGAGGACGCATAGGTTTGTGGGTGCCGTTGTGGTCCTGAGCGCAGCGTTCGCGCTCGCAATCGCCGGCCTGGCTCTCGCGCAAGAAGGCGTCACCCGTACCGTGATCCTGAAAAAGCCGCTCGAAGGCGACCCGAAAAAGGAGGTGACTGTCTTCGTCGCCGAGTTTCAGCCCGGCGCGAGAACCGGCAAGCATTACCACCCTGGGCAGGAGTTCATTTATGTTCTCGAGGGCGAGGGCAGAATCGAAGAGGCGGGAAAGCCCGCCGTCGACCTGAAGCCGGGCATGGGGGTCTATTTCCAGTCCGATCCGGCCAAGCCCACCTACGTACACGAAGGCATCAACACGAGCAAGACTAAGCCGCTGAAGCTCGTGACGACGCTCATCACCGAGAAGGGCCAGCCGCTCGCGATCCCCGCGAAGTAAACCCGATTCGCCCTCAAGTTTAAGCACTTGGGGGTTGACTCCTCGCCCGCATTTCGGGACGCGCGGACGCACGTAATCGCGACGAGCGCAGAACTCAACGATCTGGGCTAAGGACAAGTAGTCCTGCCGGCTGGGGACCCCGCCCAAGTCCCAGGCTCTATGGCGTCTAGGCATTCCAGTCACTGAGCGGGATTGGGGTCAGGACCTGCCTACTCCCCCTACTTCAAGCAGATAGCCAAAGCGGTGGGGCTGACCCGACCGTGACCATCGCGCGGAAGCCTGACTCGGCCGGCCGGGAGAGCCGAAACCACGTAACAGGCCGCCGTCAGAATTAGCTCGCCGGCAATCAGGATTGGCTCGCCGGCCATGGGTTCACCGGAACTCGTGACGCCGGGGACCGAAGATTGGCATTGACAGCGTAATCGTGTCCCACTTAGCATCGATCCGCTTCCCACTTCCTCAACCGTCCCGACGTCATGGAGACGGCCATCGGCAAGTATCTCTTCGAAGTCTCCTACACCGCACAGGGTGCCAAAGGCCTTCTCGAGGGTGGCGGCGGCAAGCGGCGGGCCGCGGCCGAGTTGGCGGCTAAGAGTGTCGGCGGCAACATCGAGTCCTTCTACTTCGCTTTCGGCGACGCCGATGCCTTTGTCATCGCCGATGTGCCGGATCACGCCAGCGCCTCGGCCATCTCGCTGGCGGTCAGTGCCTCGGGCGGGGCTCACTGCAAGACCATCGTCCTCATGACCCCCGAGGAGGTCGACCAGGCGAGTAAGAAGCCCCTGACGTATACCGGGCCGCTAGTCTCGATTGGCGGGACCTCGATCCATCGGATGCCACGGTTTGCCTCGCACGATGACTGCTGTGACGATTGCCGACGCGCGGATGGCCTTTTCACACGCTAGCGGGAGAGGGTTATGACGATTAAAGTGAGAGTCAACCTAGCCAACGAGCAGGAGTTGCTCGAGCTGCCGGGCCTTGGCCTGGCGGAAGCGGCCGCGATCATCAGGTTTCGCGCCGAACATGGTCCCGTCAGGGACGCTGACCAGCTCGCTACGATCTTGAGTGGGTTCCCGCTTGACGAAACGCTGCGAGAGCGTGCCGACTTCGCTCCCTCTGACAGCACAGCCCCCGAGGCACCCGGAGCCTAGGGGTACGCGAGCGTGGAGCCGACGAAGACCCCACCGACAAAAGCGGGGCGGAAGCAGCAGCCGAAGCGATGGAACCCGCCGTCGTGATGGAATCCTCCGCGGAATCAACCACGGGACCCACCGTGAAAGCCACCAACACTCCCGGCAGAGACCGGGGCCGCAAGAGCGAGGGTCAGCAGCGCTACGAGTGCCACAATGAGGATTTTCTTCATGACCGCCTCCCTGCGTCCGCGCGGACCTAGGATTGAGTCTACGCCGAGAGGGTGGCCACCGCCTCTGCTAGGCTGTCCCCGAGCTGGCCCAGCCTTCGAGACGCTGACGGGCATCACGCCCGAGCGGCGGGCCCGGGGCCGCCGCCCCCCCCCGCGCGGCGACCATGAGCGGGGATTCGGGTCAGGACCTGCCTATCCCCGTTACTTCAAGCAGATAGCCAAAGCGGTGGTGCTGCCCCGACCTTGACCACCGCCCGGCTGCCTGACTCGGCCGGAGCGGGAGAGCCGAAACCGCGTAACAGCCCGCCGGCCGCATACGGACCTCAAGTTCCCGATCTTGTACAGATCCTCCAGAGACCCGGCAAGGAGCTTGGTGGTGGCTGGCCCACCTCTGCGCGTTCGGCTACCATAGCCGCGCCATGCTCTCCCGTGCCCAAGAGGCCCGGGTCCGTACGATCCTCTGGAGCAGCGCGGCCGGGACCGTCGAGCATTTGGCGGCCGCCGCCGCAGGGCGTCATATCGACTATCCTCGCAAATGGTGATCGCCCGGGACTCCGCCAGAAACGAGTATCGTTAGTTCTTCATGACCGAAGAGAGCGAGGATTTCTTTTTCGACTTTCCGGGCGAGAGCTGACCGACGGCGCTGACGCTGGCGTTGTCGAGGGGATGCATCCGTGACAAACGCGAACAACGGCAAGAAACGCATCGCAATCCTGACCGGTGGGGGCGACGTGCCCGGCCTGAATCCGGCCATTCGAGCAGTGACGGTTCGCGCGCTGCGTGAAGGCTACGAAGTCGTCGGCCTACGGCGCGGCTGGGCGGGCGTGATCGACATCGTGCGCGAGCAGGACTACGACAACAGCAACAACTTCCAGCACTTATCGGAGGAGATCGTCAACCGGGCGGGACGCACGGGGGGAACGTTCCTGCACACCTCGCGCACGCGGCCGAGCACTGTCAAGGCTGACGCAGTGCCGGAGCATCTCAAGGTTCAGTATCGCGGGATGACGAATGACCTGACGCCGGAAGTCCTGAAAACCCTCGATTGGCTGGGCGTGGACTACCTCATCCCGATCGGCGGCGATGATACGCTGAGCTATGCAGTGCGCTTGCACAAGGAAGGCGTCAAGGTCATCGCCATCCCGAAGACGATGGACAACGACGTGCCCGGCACCGACTACTGCATCGGTTTCAGCACGTGCGTCACGCGCACGATTGAGATGGCGAACCGGCTACGCACCACGGCGGGCTCGCATGAGCGCCTGCTGGTCATGGAAGTCTTCGGCCGCTACGCTGGCTTCACGGCGATGCTGCCCACGATGGCAGGCGCCGCCCATCGCTGCGTGATTCCGGAGTACAAGTTCAACCTGGACGTCCTCGCCGATATGCTGATGTACGATCGGCGCAACAACCCGAGCCGGTATGCGATCGCGCTCGTGTCCGAAGGAGCGATGTGTGAGGGCGGCGAGATGGTCTGGCAGAGCAGCACCACCGATGCGTTCGGGCACGCAAAACTGGGCGGCATCGGCGACCTGGTCTCGGCGGAGATTCAAAAGCGCACGGCCCGATACAACAACGGCAAGGAAGTCAACATCATCAATCAGAAGCTGGGCTACCTGGTGCGTGGCGGCGATCCCGACGCGATCGATTCGATCGTGCCGATGGCCTATGGCAACCTTGCACTCGACCTGGTGCTGCACGGCATCCATGGCCGCCTCGTCGTGCTGAAGGACGGCCGCTACGGCAACCTCCCGCTCGACATTGTGACGAGCACCAAGAAAACGGTCAACGTGGAGCGCTTTTACAACACGGAACGATACCGGCCGCATTTCAAGAGCTTCGACATGACGCCGTTGTTCATCATGACGAGCGACGGGTGATTGAAACGGTCAGCCGTCCGCGACTCCCTGATCTCGCATGATCACTACGATCATCTGGCCGAGCCCGCGGTTCGGCGATTGGCACACGCCTTCAACCCACGCTTCGTGATGCCTCTCGGGATCAAAGCCTGGTTGCCTGATCGCGGCATCGTGAACGTGACGGAGCTGGACTGGGCGGACTCGATCACATTGAATGGGATTCAGATCGTGTGCACCCCCGCCCAATACGGTTCCGGCGGACGCTCGCCGACAACGGACAGCGACTCTGGGCGTCCTAGGCGGTCATCGGGTCGAGGCGCTTCTACTTTGCTGGCGATAGCGGCTACACCTCACATCTGCGTTTGATCGGCCCGGTGCTGGGACCGTTCGACCTAGCGGCCCTGCCGATCGGCTCGTACACACCCCGGATCGGGGCGAAGCCCGTCATGGGCCCGGAAGAGGCGCTGCAGGGATGGCTTGACCTAACGGGCACCCAGGGCGCGACGAAGGAGCTCCAGCTCCCGGTTGATGGTCGCGTTCGACTTCTCGTCCTGCGGCACGGGGTGATGTAGGCCTCGATCGCCCGGAAGTTGATTTCCACCGCGCGCCAATCCCCGAAGTGCTTTCTGAGGGGCTTGAGGTGAGACAGGATAGAGGTAAAGGACTTGACCCTACGGACCCTATAGTCCGACACGAGATCGCCGAAGAGAGCGCCAAATTGGAGCTGCCGATGTTGGGGGCGTCGTGAACTGCTTCAATTCTTGCCGGTCAGCGACAAGCTCATCAGAGCACGAGAAGTGCGAGCATCCATGGGCCCAATGCTTGGCGAGCCGTGGAGATCATTGCGCCCATGTGGGCACGATTCATGGCGTCCGCGCCGCCCATCCGATCCGCCAGCGCCACACAGGCTGAGCGTCAACGCAAAGCTGAAGAAATAGGATGGCCCGTGTCTACTCGATGCTCCGCGCCTTCGTGCTCGCGCACCGTAAGCGCGCGGGACCTCGTCGTGCCGATCCAGCCTACCCACGCCTCCTGGCGCGGCTGCGGAGTGAAGTTCAAGCGCTGGGTGACGGCCGCGGATACGGACGAGGATCTCCTGGGGTCGGCGCCGCTGGCGTTTGACAACTAGCCCCGTGAAGAAACGATGGCGATGCGCCTGAGCGTGACTTGCAGCGCCAGTGTGGCGCCCGTGCGGTCCGGATCGTTGACGTAGCGACCCTGGAGGCGTCGCTGGCGTTGGTTGGCGCTCTCTTGTCGCTCTGGTGGCCGCGCGAGCGGCGCGTCATCGAGTGTCGGGTTCTGCCCGGCTCCGGGACCGCTTCCAACCGGGCAGGTGGCTCGAAATGGAGCGGCTGGCTCTTGCGGTGGGTGTACGCTTAAGTCGCCTACCACCGGGCTGCCTGGTTGACGTGAAACAGGCGTCCTACCCCTTGGCATTTGGCTTTGCCCTCCGGCTCGAGGAATGACGGTGCGTCGCGCTTTCGCTCCACCGTGTGCTGAGGAAACCAACATGCCCGACGAGTCCATCCTTCGCGAGAAAGCCCGAGTAGCAGTCCAGAGTGGTAAGCTCCCCGCCCGCCGACCCGATCGTACATGGGGCGCCCCAGGCGTTGGCGACGCTTGCGCGGTGTGCGAGCTGCCGGTGAGGAAGGACGAGATGGAGTCCGAGATTCAGTTCGAGCACGACGGCAATACCCCCGGGTACAAATTCCACGCTCACGTCCGATGCGTCGCGGCCTGGGAGTTCGAGCGGAAGAAGGCGCAGTCCCCATGACTACTACATCCCCCCTCTCAGAGGAGCAGTTGAGGCAGCAGATTCGTGTCCGGCTAGAGCGGGCGCGTTTGCCCGTTGTCGATGGCGTGTCCAAGTCCCATCGAGGGATCGGCCGTCCCTGCATCGAATGCCGCCATGCGATTGAACCGACCGAGGTCGAGCGCCAAGTCCAAGGGGCCGGGGTGTACCTGTTCGCCCACGACGCCTGCTACACGCTCTGGCGTGAGGAGTCGGTTGCTGCTCGAACCAGGGAGCCGTGAAGGACACCGGCGACGACCGAGAGTCACTCGCACTCGCTGAGGGACCGACCCGTGTACGCCTCGGCTCTCTTGTAGGTTGGCGCGGAGCATCGTGGCACATCTTGCTGCTTGACGCCGCGAGGGTCCGGCGTGAGCGTGCGCCTATCCGTTGGGAGCGGGTCGGAGGAGCCTCCGGGGCCACGCCCATGAAAGAGGGCACAAACGTGGCGCAGCAGATGGTAGACCAGCTTCAGCAAGTCACGTGGCCGGCAGAACGTTGATGAACCGGCGCCTATGTCGAGACCGGGACGGGTAACCTGTACGGACGCCGAGGCAGCGTCGTTAGGTAGATCTCGCTCGACTCAAACCCCCAGCACGTCTTGATATCCAAGGGCTTGACCATGCCGCCACGTCCGTAGAGAGTTCTGAACTATTCCTCGTACCCCACGGTACGACTTACCATGGAGAAAATCCCCTCGGGGCGTACATCCGCTGGGCTGCGGCAGACGAATGCCCTACGATGGGCAACTTCAGAATGTGGCATGGCCGATGCCCGCTAGAAGACAGCCGCAACGAGCAAACCATCAGGAGGTACATCCTCATGGTCGAGCGGAAAAGGTTACTCGCATCCGTGTTCATAGCCACGGCCGGCATGGCGGGATCCGGGGTGGTCGCCTCTGCCAATCACGTTCGCATTGACGCGCCAGCGGTGCCGAGCGTCATCACCCCACCCTCTGTCCCAACCCCGGCGCAGACGTTGCAGGCGGAGGAGATCAAGGCTGACGTGGTGCGGGCGAATGTCATCTACGTCAACAAGCTTCAGGCCGACCAGGTCCGCGGCACCGTCTATCAGGGCCGCCAGGTGAAGGTCAGCGACAGTCAGGGCAGGATTAGGGCCCCGGAAGTGGTGGCGTCCGTGATCTATGCCGACGAGATATCGGCGAACACGGTCGTGGCCGATCAGGTCTACGTACGCGAGCTGGATCGCCGCTGAGGTGGGGAGGGAGAGGCTACGATGAATAACAGGGTTCGCGATGTGATGAACTCATGGCCGGAGGTCATGGACGCCGACGCGACGGTGGCGGAGGCCGCCCAGTTGATGCGGGACAAGAGCATCGGTGACGTCATGGTGGTGGAAGGCGAGGAGGATAACCGCCTTTACGGCATTCTCACGGACCGGGACATCGTCGTTCGCGCGATTGCCGAAGGGCTCGACCCCACCAAGACCCGCATCGGCGACATCTGCAGCCGCAAGCTGACGACCGTCTCGCCTGACCACGGGGTCGGGCACGCGATGCGTGTGATGCGGGCGAAAGCCATCCGCCGGCTCCCGGTCGAGGAGGCCGGCCAGGTGATCGGCGTGCTGACGATTGGCGACATCGCAGTGGAGCGTGATGCAGGTTCAGCTTTAGCCGACATCTCGGCTGCGCCGCCAAATACCTAAAGGGAGCTCCAAGGACGGGCGCCGCCGGGCCGTGGTCGGCGTCCGTCGGGGGCTTCCGGGCTCACCGACGTTGAGCTTTTCGGTTGAACGCGTCTGGTGGCGAGGCCCCGGGGGCCCTTCCTTCAACCCGCCTGGCCTGTGGCGCGAGAGCACATGACGTACTCCCCCGTCTTGTAGGTTCGCGCGGCGCGTCGTGGCACATCTTGGCTATTGACTCCAGGCAGAGCCGGCGTGAGCGTGCCGTTGGGAGTGGACTCCGGCCGTGGCGTCGTTTTTGGCCCAGAGTCGCCACCGCCGAGGAAATCGAGGAGGAGGATGACTATGATAACCGTAACAGAGCGCGCCAAGATGACCCTTGCCAGGCTGAAGGCTGCGGCGCACGTCGAGGACGTCAACGCGGTGCTCCGGCTCTCGGTGCTGGCTCGCTACGGCGAGCTTGGCCTCCAAGTTGATCAGGTGCAGCCGGATGATCAGGTGGTGGAGCATGCAGGTACGCCAGTCCTACTGTTGGACGAGGACATCGCGAATGCTCTGTCGGATGCGATCATTGACACGCAGCCGACGGCCCACGGTGACGAGCTCGTGCTCCGGGGGAATGGCGGCGAACCGACCCGGTTGCCTGCTTAAAACGCCAGATGGCCAGCGAGAGGACGACCTTACACCAGGTCAGGGGTAGGCAGTACGCCCGAAGAGTCCCCGGCGTGTGACTGGTGAGGATCTCTCGGACCCGCCCCTCCTGGGGCGATGTCGACGAGACGTTCGCCTCGCCCGGTACGCGACTCTCCCGCAGGTTAGCGTGGCGCGGCTAACCCCGTCGCCGTCTCTCCATCCGTCAGGCCCGGGCCTCGAAGACGAGATTGAATGGCGTCTCGGCGGCGCGCCGGAAGCGGGTGAAGCCGGCCTCGGTGGCCACCCTTCTCAACCCAGCCTCCCCGGCCTGAGCTCCGAGCGCCGCGCCGACGTCCTGCGACAGGGAGTTCGGCGTGCAGAGCATCGTGGACGCCGCGTAATACATCCGACCGACGGGGTTCAGGTTCTCCTCCAGGCGGTCATGGGCGAACGGTTCGACCAGCATCCACGCGCCGGTAGCGTCGA
>Ga0310810_10004954_pt1 | contig 14812 bp, 10 predicted proteins | sample NCmetagenome_FD_207641 | JGI IMG/M metagenome (GOLD analysis project Ga0310810, IMG submission 207641) | Soil microbial communities from experimental microcosm in Duke University, North Carolina, United States - NC | ecosystem: Engineered > Artificial ecosystem > Soil microcosm > Unclassified ...
GAATACGTCAACGACGTCCTCTGTGGCCAGGGTCTCGCCGCGGGCCTCGCGGTCACCAACCGCATCAGCCCCGGTTACGGCGATTGGGACGTGGCGCAGCAGCGCACGCTATTTCGACTGTGCCCGGGGACGTCGATCGGCGTAACGCTCAACGAGGCGTGCTTCATGACTCCGGCCAAGTCGATCTCGCTCCTCGCCGGTGCGGGCGTCCGCGCGCGCGTGGATCACTACTTCAACCAGTGCGCGCGCTGCTGGATGCGCGACTGCGCGTATCGCCGCGCGCCCGCCCACCGCACCGTTCATCGCTGACCGAGCCGAGCGATTATGATGGAGCCGTGACGGGCCTGCCCTCGCGGCTGCCGTGGCCGATGGTCTTCCAGGTACTTGCCGTGGCGGCCGCAGTCTGGCTGCTGATCGCGACGTGGCAGGTGTGGATGCTGGTCTTCACGGCGCTGATCCTCGCGGCGGCGATCCTGCCCGCCGCGAGTGTGGGCGAGCGCTGGCGTGTGCCGCGTGGGGTCGTCGTGCTCGCCGTGTACGTCATCGTGGTGGGTGTGTTCACGCTCATGGGGCGCCTGTTGTGGCCGGCGCTCAGCGAGCAGTGGACGCAGTTCATGGACCAGCTCCCCAAGCTTGTCGCAAATGTGCGCGGATGGCTCGGCAACCTCGACTATTGGCTGGGGCAGTGGGGCGCGTCGCTGCCGTCGCCGCAAGCCGACAAGGTCGAGGGGCTCGCCAGCATCCTCCTTGGCAATGCGATGCGATTGACGACGGGCGCGGTGGGCGCGGTGCTCGAGCTGCTCGCGGTCCTCGTCATCGCCGCCTATCTCGTCATCGACGCTCGCGAGATCGGCGACACGCTCGTCGCGATGTTGCCGGCGGAGTATCGGCCGACCGCGACGCGGCTGGCGCCCGCCGTGCTCAATCGAATCGGCGGCTACGTACGCGGCCAGCTCGTCTCGAGCTTCTGCGTCGGGGTGCTCATCGCGATCGCGCTGGCCGTCATCGGGGTGAAGTACGCGCTGCTCATCGGCGCGCTCGCGGCGGTGCTCAACATCGTGCCGTTCGTCGGGGCAACCGTCGCCGCCGTCCTCGGCACGCTCTCGGCGCTCAACGACGGAATCGTTCGGGCCGCGATCGCGCTTCCCCTCATGATCGCGTGTCAGACCGTGGAGGGAAAGCTGTTCGCCCCGTACTTCGTCGGCCGCGCGACCGGCCTGCACGCGCTCGTGGTTCTCGTCGCGCTCCTGGCTGGCTTTCAGCTCGGAGGACTGGTGGGTGGCCTCGTCGCCGTCCCGTTACTCGCGGGACTCTGGGAAGTCGTGCGCGACCTCTGGATCGACCGCCGCACCCGCTGACCCGTCTCCGACCAGCGCGCCGACCGCGAACGAAACGCGCTGGGTGGTCGCGGCGCCCGCGCGGAGAACGGCCTGTCGCGTTTTGTGCTAGGCTGCCCGCCACCTCGTTGCCTTTCCTCCAACCAAAGGAGGCGCGCCATGGCGACACTGTTGATCAACGGTAAATCTCGGACGCTCGACGTCGATCCCGGCACCCCACTGTTGTGGGTGATCCGGGAGCACCTGCAGCTCACGGGCACGAAATTCGGCTGCGGCGTTGCACAGTGCGGTGCCTGCACCGTGCATCTCGATGGCCAGCCCGTCCGCTCGTGCCAGACAACCGTCGCCCAGGCGGCCGGCAAGAAGATCACGACGATCGAAGGCCTCGATCCCGCCGGCCGGCACCCGGTGCAGCTCGCCTGGATCGCCGAGCAGGTGCCGCAGTGCGGGTACTGCCAGTCGGGCCAGATCATGGCCGCGGCAGCGCTGCTCGCGCGGAACGCCAACCCCAGTGATGCGGACATCGTCGACGCGATGTCGGGCAACATCTGTCGCTGCGCGACGTATCCGCGAATCAAGCGCGCGATCAAGCGCGCCGCGCAGGGGGTGCGGTCATGATGGCGCCCGTCACGCGACGCGGCTTCCTCGCCGGCGCGGTCGCGACCGGCGCCGCAGTGACCATTCGCTTTCCGCTGATCGACCCGAGCGCTGCCGATGCCGCCGCGGCGTGGGACCCGAACGCGGCGATCACGATCACCCCCGACAGCATCGTGACCGTGCACATCACGAAGGCGGAGATGGGCCAGGGGGTCGGCACCGCGCTGGCCCAGATCGTGGCCGAGGAGCTCGAAGCGGACTGGAAAGATGTCCGCGTCGACTATCCGGTCAACGATCCGAAGTTCGGCCTCATGATCACGGGAGGTAGCTGGTCGGTGAACTGGACGTTCGATACGCTGTCGCGCGCGGGCGCCGCCGCGCGCCTCGCGCTGATCGATGCCGCCGCCAAATCGTGGGGCGTCAGCGCGGCCGATTGTGCGGCCGAGCGCGGGGTCGTGCGTCACCTGCCGACGGGCCGCTCGCTGCGCTATGGCGAGATCGTCGCCCGCATGCCGATCACGAAGACGTTCACCGAGGACGAGCTGAAGCAGATCGCGCTCAAGAAGCCGACCGACTATCGCGTCGTCGGGCAGTGGATCCCACGCCTGGACATTCCCGACAAAGTGAACGGCAAGGCGAAGTTCGGCATCGACACGTTCGTGCCGAACATGGTGTACGCGAAGGTCGCGTATCCACCCGTACGCGACGGCGCACGCCGCACCGCGCTGGACGATAGCGGCGCCAAGCGCGTGAAGGGCTACGTCGCAACCGTCGCGGTGCCGCAGCTCGTGGCCGTCGTCGCGACGTCGTACGAGGCGGCCGTGAAGGCGCGCGACGCGCTGAAGGTCGGCTGGGATCTCGGTCCGAACGCCACCGTCAGCAGCGAGTCGATTTTCGCGAAGTTCGCGCAGGCGAAAGACGACGCCGGCGCCGCCGCGTGGCACGAGCAGGGCGATGTGAAAAAGGCGCTCGGCGACGCGGCACGCCGGCACGAGGCGACGTTCACCACCGATTACGTCGCGCACATGCAGATGGAGCCGATGAACTGCGTGGTGCGCTTCGCCGACGGCGTGTATGACATCTATACCGGCAGCCAGTTTCAGACCTTCGCGGTCGGCACGCTGGCGGCTACCCTCGGTGTCGACGCGTCCAAGATCCGCATTCATCAGCAGTATCTCGGCGGTGGCTTCGGACGCCGGCTCGAGCCCGACATCATGGTCGAGGCCGCGCTCATCGCGCGCGAGGTGAAGCGTCCGGTCAAGCTCATTCGCTCGCGCGAGGAGGATCTCCGGCGCGACTTCTATCGCTCCGCGACGTTGCAGGTGCTCAAGGCGGGGCTCGACCGCGACGGCAAGATCGTCGCGTGGGACAACACGCTGGTCGCCTCGCATCCCGGCAAGCGCTGGGGGCCGGACTTCGTCGACAAGAAGGGCCTCGATCAGTTTGCGCTCAACGGCGCGGACCACGTGTACGACATCCCGAACCAGATTGTCCGCGCGGTGCCGGTCGAGACGGGGATCCCCGTCGGCTACGTTCGCGCGGTGGCTCCCAATTACACGTTCTTCGCCGTCGAGACGTTCATGGATGAGCTGGCGAAGCTGGCCGGTGTCGATCCTCTGCAGTACCGTCTCTCGATGCTCGGCGGCGCGCCGCGGCTGGCCCGCGTGCTGAAGCTCGCCGCCGACAAGACGGGGTGGGGAAGCCCACTGCCGGCCAACACCGGGCGGGGTGTGGCCTGTGTCAGCGCCCAGGAAAAAAAGACGCCGACGTGGACGGCCTCGGTCGTTCAGGCACGTGTCGATCCCGCCACGGGCAAGGTGCAGGTCGAAAAGATTGTCTGCGCCGTCGATTGCGGCGTCGTCGTCAATCCGGACGGTGCGCGCTCGCAGATCGAGGGCTCGCTGCTGTTCGGCGTGAGCAACGCGCTCAAAGAGCACGGAACGATCGCCAACGGTGCGCTCGCACAATCGAATTTCCACGACTACCAGGTGTTACGGATGAATGAGGTGCCGGAGGTCGAGGTTCACATCGTGCCGTCGACGGAATATCCGACGGGCCTGGGAGAGCCGGGGACGACGACGGTAGCCCCGGCTCTCAGTAATGCCATCTTCGCCGCGACGGGCGCTCGGGTGCGTCAGGTGCCCCTGCTGCCCGACCGGGTGCTCGCCGCGCTGCGCGCGCGCGGCTGACCGCGTCGCCTCGTCGAACGGGGGGCCCCAACGGGCCCCCGTTCGTGAACCGCTGCCGTGCGCACCCGGCACCCGACGGCACCGTCGCAGCGCCGCCTGTCCCCGGTGATAGGATGGCGTGACATGGCTGCCGACAACATCGTCATCGTCGGCTTTATGGGCGCCGGAAAGTCGGTGTGCGGACGTCTGCTCGCGCGTCGTCTCGGCCGCTGTTTCATCGAGACCGACGACATGATCGTCTCGCGCGACGGTCGCGCGATCCCCGAGATCTTTCGCCAGGACGGCGAGGAGCGATTCCGCCAGCTCGAGGGCGAGGTGCTCGCGGACCTCGCGCTGAAGTCGGGCGACGTCATCGCGACCGGCGGCGGGCTGCCGTGTCGCGACGACCGCATGGATGCGCTGCGCGCGCTCGGCCCGGTCATCTGGCTGCGCGGCGATCTGCCAGACTTGCTGGAGCGCGCACGCCGCCTCGGCGGCCGGCCGATGCTCGAGCGCTCGCCGGCGGACATCGAGACGCTCTACCGCGCGCGCGAGCCGTACTACGGGCGCGCGCACGTCATGATCGAGACCCGCGGACTCGGCGTCGACCAGGTCGTCGCGCGGATGCTGAGCGCGCTCAGGCACGCGGATGCCGCACGCGTTTAGCGAACGGCTCGGCGCCGGCCCGCTGCTGTGCGACGGCGCGACGGGCACGGTGCTGTACGCGCGCGGCGTCCCGCTCGACGCGTGCTTCGACGTGCTCAACCTCAACAACCCGCGCGTCGTGCAGGGCGTGCACGGCGATTACATCGCCGCCGGCGCCGACTGCATCGAGACCAACACGTTCGGCGCCAATCGCTTCAAGCTGGCGGTCCACGGGCTCGAGGCCCAGGTGCGCGAGGTCAATCGCCGCGGCGCGCGCCTCGCGCGTGACGTGCGCGAGTCCGCGGGGCGCGACGTATGGGTGCTCGGCTCCGTCGGCCCGCTCGGCAAGTACCTCGAGCCGCTCGGCACGGTCACCGCGGACGAAGCACGCGAGGCATTCCGCGAGCAAGCCGAGGCGCTGCTCGAGGGCGGCGTGGATGCGTTCGTGGTGGAGACGTTCTCGGATCTTGCGGAGATCGCGCTGGCTGTCGAGGCGATCCGCAGCATCACCGACCTGCCCGTCATCGCGCAGATGGCGTTCAACGACGAAGCGGTGACGTTCACCGGCCGCACGCCGGCCGAGGTGGCGCGCACGCTGCGCGCGCTCGGCGTGCAAGCGCTCGGCGCCAACTGCTCGGTGGGCTCGTCCACGCTGTACGACGTGCTCGAACGCATGGTGCCGGAGGCGGGCGGGCTGCCGCTGGCGATCCAGCCCAACGCCGGTCTGCCGAGCCGCATCGGCGAGCGCCTCATCTATCTGTCATCGCCGGCGTACATGGCCGACTATGCGGGCCGCATGGTCGACGCGGGTGCGCGGTTGGTCGGCGGCTGCTGTGGCACGACGCCCGCGCACACGGCCGCGATGCGCGAGACGCTCGATCGGCGTATCGAGACGCCGCGTCGCGTGGTGGCCCGCGCGCCGGCGCCGCGCCCGGCCGCCGTCGAGACCCCGGGCATCGCGCGCACGCTGCCGCCCACATCGCTCGCGCGCAAGCTCGACGCGGGCGAGTTCGTGGTGACGGTCGAGCTCGATCCGCCGCGTGGCCACACGGTCGACAAGCTGGTGCAGGGCGCGAAGCTGCTCAAAGAAAAGGGAGTGGAGATCGTCGACATCAACGACGGCTCGCTCGGGCGCGTGCGCATGTCGGTACTCGCGACAGCGCTGCTGATTCGCGACCATACGGGGCTCGACATCAACATGCACTTCACGTGTCGCGACCGGAACCTCATGGGCATTCAGGCCGACCTGCTCGGCGCCCACGCGCTCGACATCCGGAACATCCTGGCGATGACGGGCGATCCGCCGCGCACGGGCGACTACGCCAATGCCACTGCCGTCTTCGACGTCGACGGCGTCGGCCTCATCGGGATCTTGCGGCGCATGAACGAGGGCCTCGACGCCACCGGCAGCTCGATCGGCGACCCGACGGCGTTCTGCGTCGGCGCGGCTCTCAATCCTGCTGCCGAAGACGCCGACCACGAGATCGAGCGCATGCAGCGCAAGATCGAGGCGGGCGCGCGCTGGCTGCAAACCCAGCCGGTCTACGATCTCGAGGCGCTCGACCGCTTTCTCGCGCGCGCCGGCCACATTCCGGTGCCGGTCCTCGTCGGCATCCTGCCGCTCCACTCCTTCCGCCACGCGGAGTTCCTGCACAACGAGGTGCCCGGCATCACCGTCCCGGCCGCCGCGCGTGCGCGCTTGCGCGACGCCGGCGAGAGCGCGCTGCGGGCGGGCATCGAGATGGCGCAGGCGCTCGTCGCCGACGTGCGGCGCTGGCACGCCGGCGCGTACCTGATGCCGTCGTTCGGGCGATTCGAGGTCGTCGCGGAGGTGCTCGATGCGCTCCACTGATCTCGGTGTCCAGGCGGCCGCGGCGGCGATCCGATCGGGCGAGCTCACGGCGACGGCGCTCGTGGACGCGTGCCTGGACCGCATCCGAGCGCTGGACTCGACGCTCAAAGCCTGGATTCTCGTCGACGACGAGGGCGCACGCGCCGCCGCCCGTGCGGCCGACGACGCCGTCCGGGCCCGCGCGACGCTCGGTCCGCTGCACGGCGTTCCGATCGGCGTCAAGGACATCATCGACGTGGCGGGGCTGCCGACCACGGCGGGCGCACGCGAGTTCGCCCACGCGCGCCCCACGCGCGACGCAACGTGCGTGGCGCGGCTGCGCGCGGCGGGCGCGATCGTGCTGGGCAAGACGCACACCACGCAGTTCGCGTATCGCGATCCCGCGCCGACGACGAACGCATGGAATTCCGCGCACACCCCCGGCGGCTCGTCGTCGGGCTCGGCGGCCGCGGTGGCGGCACGTCAGGTGCCCGTCGCGCTGGGCTCGCAGACGGTTGGCTCGATCCTCCGGCCGGCCGCGTACAACGGCGTCGTCGGCCTGAAGGGCACGAACGGGCTCGTTCCGCTCGAGGGCGTCGTCCCGCTCGGGTATTCGCTCGATCACATCGGACCGCTCGCACGCTCGGTGGAGGACGCCGCACTCGTGCTGGGAGTGATGGCCGGCCGGCCGCTCACGCCCGAGCCGATCGAAGCGCCGCGGCTCGCCGTTGCGCCCGAGCTGTTCGCGCGTGCCGACGGCGAGCTCCGCAAGCATCTCGAAGCCGTGATCGAGCGCCTTGCCCAGGCGGGCGCGCGCGTCGAGGAGGTACGACTGCCGGCAGCGTTCGCAGGGCTTGCCGACGCGGCCCTCGTGACCCTCGAGATCGAAGCCGCGACCTATCACGCGCCGACGTTCGCCAAGCACGCGGCCGACTATGGCCCCGGCATGGCAGAGATGCTCGCGCGGGGGCTCAAGCGTCCGGGCATCGAATACGTGGCGGCCAGCCGTACGCGCGCGCGTGTGCGCGACGAGATCGCGCCGCTGCTCGCGCAGCACGACGCGCTGCTGTCACCGACGGCGCCGGCGCCCGCCCCGGCGGGCCTCGGCTGGACCGGCGACGCGTCGCTGTGTCAGCCGTGGTCGACGCTTGGCGCGCCGTCGATCTCGCTGCCGTGCGGCGTCTCGTCGGCCGGCCTGCCGTTCGCGCTGCAGCTCGTGCAGGCGCCCGGAGCCGATACCCGCCTGCTCGGCGCCGCGGTGTGGTGCGAGCGCACGCTCGGCCCCGCCCCGGTGCCTCCGGTGGCGCAGTGACCACGCGCGCAACGGCGGCTGCCTGATAGTGGACCTGAAAATCGAAGGTGCGACGGTGATTGACGGCACCGGCGTCTCCGGCTCGCGTGAGGACATCGGCGTCACCGACGGAATGATCACGGCCGTCGGCGACCTCAGTCGCGAGCGCGCTGGGACCACGCTGAACGCGACCGGCAAGGTCGTGACGCCCGGCTTCATCGACATGCACTCGCACTCCGACTGGCGGCTCTGGTCCAATCGCCGTGCGGAATCGAAGATCCGTCAGGGCGTCACGACCGAGGTCGTCGGCAACTGTGGCTTCTCGCCCGCGCCGGTCGCGCCGGAGTTTCGCGACGACCTGCGGGGCTTCGCGCTCTACGTGCCGAAGGGCATGACGTTCGAGTGGCCGACCTTTCGCGATTACCTGCGCGCGCTCGATGCCGAAGGTACCGCGCTGAACGTCGTGCACCTCGTCGGCCACGGGACGCTCCGGATCGCCGCCATGGGCTTCGCGCGGCGGCCGCCCACGGCGAGCGAGCTGACGCGCATGCAGCGGCTCATGAGCGACGCGATGGACGACGGCGCGTGGGGCCTGTCGACCGGATTGATTTATGCGCCCGGCTCGTACGCGGACACGGCCGAGATCGTCGCAATCGCCCGCGCCGCCGCCCGACAGCGAGGGTTCTACGCCAGCCACATCCGCGGCGAGGGCGCCACGCTGCTGGACGCGGTGAGCGAGGCGATTCGCGTCGGCCGCGACGCAGACCTTCCGGTACAGGTGAGTCACATCAAGGCCGCCGGCCGGCCGAACTGGGGCCAGGTACCGCGCGCGCTCGCGCTGATCGACGCCGCTCGTGCCGAGGGCCTCGACGTGCGCGCCGACGTCTATCCCTACACGGCGTCGAGCACGACGCTGCGCACGCTGCTGCCCGACTGGGCGCTCGAAGGCGGCATCGACGCCATGCTGAAGCGCCTGGGCGACCCGGCCGAGTGTGCGCGCGTGCGCGCCGCCGTCGAGTCCCCGTCCGCCGAGAGCATCGTGGCGCGCGTTGGCTGGGAGAACGTGCTGATCTCGTACTGTGCGAAGCGAAAGGACGCCGAAGGCCGACGCCTGTCCGAGATCGCCCGCGCGCGAGGGATCGATCCCATCGACGCGGCCATCGAGCTGATCGTGGACGAGGCGGGCAAGGCGTACATGATCCTCTTCCAGCTCGACGAGGCCGATTTACGCACGGCGCTCGTGCATCCGCACGTGATGGTCGGCTCCGACGGCAGCGCGCTCGCCCCGTACGGTCCGCTGGGCGAGGGCAAGCCACATCCACGCTCGTACGGGACGTTCCCGCGCGTGCTCGGCGAGTATGCGCGCGAGCAGCGCACCATCTCTCTGGCCACGGCCGTCCACAAGATGACGGGGCTGCCGGCCGCCCGGCTGGGCCTGCGGGATCGCGGCGTGCTGCGTCCTGGTGCGCGCGCGGATCTGGTGGTGTTCGATGCGCGTCGGGTCGCCGACCGCGCGACGTACGAGGACCCGCATCGCTATCCCGATGGGATCGAGCACGTCGTGGTGAACGGCCGGTTCGTGGTCAAGAACGGCGAACACACCGGGAGCCTGCCCGGGGCGGTGCTCACGCCGCCATGACGAAGCACGACGCGTCCGCCGTGCTCGGCACGCTCGCCGCCGACGGCTCGATGGAGACGGTGCTCATGCGCACGTTGCGTCGCTTGATCGCGGTCAGCGGCGCGACGGGCGCACGCCTCGACTTCCGTCCACCGCGTGGACCGGCGATCGCGGTCACCGTCGGGGCGACGCGCGGCCGCACGCTGCTGAACGAGCCCGCCTCCTCGCCGCGGGACGCGCTCCGCGTGCCGCTCGGCCCGGCGGGCCGGCCCGTCGGCCGCCTCGTGCTGCTCGGTCGGCGACCTCCGCTGCCCGCCGGCTTCGGCCGCGATCTCGGTCGCGCGATCCATCAGCGCTGGGAGCAGGAACGCCTCGGCGTGCGGATGAGCCTGCTGGCCGAGATCACCCGGCTGCTCGGATCGACGGAGTCGCTCGACGAGGTGCTGCGCGCGTTCGCGAACGGCCTCGCGCGGCTCGTGGCCTTCGACGCGCTCGGTGTCTTGCTCGTGGACGCCGAGCGCGGCGAGTTCGAGGTGCTCGACGTGACGGCCCGGACGGTGCCGGGCGATGCCGCGCGCGACGTGCGGCTGCCGCTGGAGCGAACGCTCGTCGAGCGTGTCGTCACGACGCGGACGGCGGTGCGCATCGACGACCTCGCGGACCCCTCGGTGCCCGCGGCCAGCCGCGCCACCCTCGGCGCGCGCGGGTGGCGCTCGGCCGCGCTCGTTCCGCTCGTGAGCCAGGGCGGCGTTTTCGGCGCGGTCGGCCTGGTGTCGGCGCGCACGGCCGCGTTCGACGACGACGCGGTGGAGGTCGCCGAGGAGCTCGCGCAGCCGCTGGCCTCCGCGATCGAGCAGCGCCGGTTGCTCGAAGAAAGCCGTCGCCGCGCCGACGAGATGGCCGCGCTGTACGCCACGAGCCAGCTCATCACGGGGCGCCTCGACCTCGCCTCGGTCCTGGACCGCATCAGTCGATCGGTGACCGCGCTGATCGGCAGCACCGGCTGCGCGATCGGCCTGCTCGATGCGCCGGGCACGAGTCTGGTGAACGCGGCGGCGCACGGCTTCCGCACCGACGAGTGGCGCGCGCTCGCGCTGCCCGTGGGCGAGGGACTGATGGGACGCTGTGCCGAGACCGGGCAGGCGATCCGCGTCGACGACGTCCGTCACGATGCGCGCTCTGCCCGGCGCGACGTCGACGAGCGCGAGGGGATCCGCTCGATGCTGTGTGTGCCGCTGCGCGTCGGCGGCAGACAGCTCGGCGTCATCTCGGCCTTCTCGACACGGCGCGCGGCGTTTACCGCTCACCACCAGCGGGTGCTGGAGGCGTTCGCCGAGCAGGCCGCCATCGCCATCCAGAACGCGCAGCTCTTCGAGCAGAGCGTGAGCAGCGCCCGCGAGACGCGCGCGCTGCTCGAGGCCGGCCGCGCCGTGACGGCGAGCCTGGACCTCGAGCGCACGATCCACGTCATCATGGAGCAGGCGCGCACGGTGCTCGGCGTGTCGTCGTGCGGCATCATGATGCGTAACGAGGAAGGGTCCCTGTCCTCGGTGGCGAGCCTCGACCTGCCCAACGACATGGTCTCCAGCGTGCGGGTGCGCGAGGGGGAGGGCATCACGGGCCTGGCGGTCCTCGAGCTGCGGCCGATGCAGAGCGCGGATCTGTGGAACGACCCGCGCCATCGCTATCCCGAGCTGACGCGCGCCCAGGGCCTCCGCTCGATGCTCGCCGCGCCGCTGCGCATCGGCGACCGCGCCATCGGCGCGATCCTCGTCTTCCGGCGCGACGTGCACGAGTTCTCGCCGGCCGAGGAGGAGCTGTTGCTGGCGCTGGCCGACCAGGCCGCCATCGCCGTGGAGCATGCGCGACTCTACGAGCGCCTCGAAGCACGCGTGGCCGACCGCACGCGCGAGCTCGATCAGCAGAAGCGCTTCGTGGAGGTCGTGCTCGAGACCCTGCCGCTCGGCGTGTTCGTGCTCGACGCCGATCTGCACATCGTACGGGCCAACCGCGCCGGCGCGGGCGCCCTCGGCGAGGCGCCGATCGGCAAGCCGTTTCCCGCGCTCCTGCCGCCCAGCGGCGCGCGCAACGTCGACGCGTTTCTGCGCACGGCATTCACGTCCCGACGGGTCGACACCATGGAACACGAGGTGGCGGTCGGCGGCGACATCCGCGTGCTGCGATTCACCGCAGCGCCGTTGGCGGACGCGGCGGCGCACCTGGTCCTCCTCGTGGCGGACGTCACGCGCGCCAAGCAGCTGGAGCGGCAAATGCTGCTCACCGAGCGGCTGACGACAGCGGGGCGGCTGGCCGCCGGCGTCGCACACGAGCTGAACAACCCATTGGCGACGATCGCGGGCTGCGCGGAAGCGCTCACCGTGCGGTTGACGGAGAGCGGCCTCGCCGACCGCGCGGAGCTCGCCGACTTCCGGAGCTATCTGACGCTCATCGAGGAGGAGGCGTTCCGGTGCAAGGACATCACCGGGAGCCTGCTGCAGTTCGTGCGCGAGCCCGGCGACCGTCGGGCCTCGTCGGATCTCAACGGCGTCGTGCAGAAGACGATCGAGCTGCTCTCGCACCAGTCGCGCTTCGTCGAGAGCAGTTTTGCCACCGAGCTCGCCGACGACGTGCCGGCCGTGGTCATCAACGAAGGCCAGTTCCGGCAGGTGTTCCTCGGCGTCGCGTCCAACGCGCTCGAGGCCATGGACGGGCGCGGCCGTCTCACGATCCGCACGCGCGCGATTCGTGACGAGGTCGAAGTGGAGTTCGAGGACGAGGGCCCCGGCATCCCGGACGAGATCATCGGGCGCATCTTCGACCCCTTCTTCACCACCAAGCCCCCGGGGCAGGGCACGGGGTTGGGACTCGCGATCGCGCAGGGGATCGTCGCCGATCACGGCGGCCGCATCGAGGTGCAGAGCCGTCCCGGCAAAGGCAGCGTCTTCCGTATCACGGTGCCGGTGGAGCGCGCATGACGCGACGGCTCCGCGTGCTGGTTGCCGACGACGAGAGCCGGCTGCGCGAGCTGCTGGTGCGCGAGCTCGGGCGCCGCGGCCACGACGTCGAAGGCGTCGGCGACGGCGACGCCGCGCTGGCGTCGCTGCGCGAGGCCGCCTACGACGTGGTCGTGCTCGACATGAAAATGCCGCGCAAGGAAGGCATCGACGTCCTGCGCGAGCTCGGCGCCTTCCCCGAGCATCCTCAAGTGATCGTGATGACGGGGTTCCAGGATGTGGCCACGGCCGTGGAGGCGATGAAGCTCGGCGCGTACGACTATCTGACGAAGCCCACGAAGATCGAGGAGCTCGACGTCGTCATTCGCAAGGCCGCCGAGAAAGGCCAGCTGCTACGGGCGCACGCGGCCGACGGTGCGCCGTACGGCGGCCTGCTCACCCGAAGCCCGCGCATGCACGACGTGCTGCGGATCGTCGAGCGCGTGGCGCCGACGGACTCCGCGGTTCTCGTGCTCGGCGAGAGCGGCACCGGCAAGGAGCTCGTGGCGCGTGCCATCCACGAGCGCTCCGCACGCGCGCAGCGTCCATTCGTGCCGATTCACTGCGGCGCGCTGCCGCGCGAAGTGCTCGAGTCCGAGCTGTTCGGCCACGAGAAAGGCGCGTTCACGGGCGCCGTTGCCGCCAAGCCTGGACTGATCGACCTTGCCGACGGCGGCACGCTGTTCCTGGACGAGATCGGCGAGATGGAGCCCGACAGCCAGGTGAAGCTGCTGCGCGCGCTCGAGACGGGCATGTTCTTCCGCGTGGGCTCGACGCGCGCGCGAAGCGTGGACGTTCGTATCGTCGCCGCCACCAATCGCGACCTCAGCGAGGCGATGAAGTCGGGCGAGTTCCGGCAGGATCTGTACTACCGCATCAACACGATCACGGTCACCCTGCCGCCGCTGCGTGAGCGGCCGGAGGACATCGCGCTCCTCGCCCAGCACTTCGTCGAAGCGAACGCCGCCTACGGCGCCAAGCGGCTGAGTCCGGCCGCGCTGGCGGTGCTCGAGGCCTACACGTGGCCGGGCAATGTGCGCGAGCTGCTGCACGCCATCGAGCGTGCGGTCATCCTGTCGCACGGCGATGAGATCCAGCCGGCCGACCTCCCTCCGGAGGTGCTGGGCGGCACGGCCGCGCCCGTCGCCGCCGCGTCGACGGCAGCGCCGGGCGCCAGCCTCGAGGTGATGGAGCGCCAGCACATCATCACGACGCTGCGCCAGGTGAACGGCCACCGCGGCAAGGCGGCGGCCCTGCTGGCGATCGATCCCAAGACGCTCTACCGCAAGATCATCGGCTACCAGATCCGGCCCGACGAGTTTCGCTAAATCCGCGTCGGAAAAATATGAAGAACCGTTTCCGAGGTTGCGCCTCGCGAGGGCGCGTGTAAAATTTCTCTGTCGGCCGCGACCGGCCGGCCTCGCGCCCGACGAGAATGGCCTCTTCCGGTTCGCGGGGCGAGCAGACAGCGGAAGAGAGTTCGGGGGAACCCTATGGCGTCCAAGCTGTACGTCGGCGGTCTCGCCTATTCCACCACCAGCGAGGGATTGCGCGAATTCTTCGCGCAGAGCGGCAACGTGCTGTCGGCCACCGTCATCACGGACCGGTTTTCCGGGCAGTCGCGCGGTTTCGGGTTCGTCGAGATGGGAACGGCGGAGGAGGCCCAGAACGCCATCTCGCAGCTCAACGGTCGCGAGCTCGACGGGCGACGCATCACCGTCGAGGTGTCCAACCCGCAGGCGCCGCGCACGGGCGGCGGCGGCGGCGGTCGTCCGGGTGGCGGGCGTCCCGGTGGTGGGCGGCCCGGTGGCGGCGGTGGCCGCGAAAGCGGCTACGCGCATCGCCCCAGCAAGCCCGTGAAGTGGTAGTGCGAGCCGTAGGACTTCGTGGGGCTGGGGCCTCACAGTCCGAGGCGAGCTTGTAAGAGGGACGTGCGAGCCGGAGGACTTCGTGGGGCTGGGGCCCCACAGTCCCAGGCGAGCCTATAAAAGGTAGTGCGACCTTAGGATCTCGTGGGGCTGGGGCCCCACAGTCCGAGACCAAGGCCGACCCCGGGGGTCGGCCTTGGCGTTTCAACGAATCAATCGCCAGATCCGCTCCGGTGTGACCGGCAGCGCTGTGAACGTCGCATCGCGCGCGCCGAGCGCATCGCAGACGGCGTTGGCGATCGCGGCACCGAGGCCCGGGTTGCCGCACTCGCCGAGACCGCGCAGGCCGAGCGGATTCGTCGTCGCACGCACTTCCTGGTAGAACCCGTCGACCGGTGGAATATCGCCGGCGTGCGGCAGCGCGTAGTCCATCAGCGTGCCCGACGTGAGCTGGCCGAGCGCAT
>Ga0310810_10004955_pt1 | contig 14811 bp, 9 predicted proteins | sample NCmetagenome_FD_207641 | JGI IMG/M metagenome (GOLD analysis project Ga0310810, IMG submission 207641) | Soil microbial communities from experimental microcosm in Duke University, North Carolina, United States - NC | ecosystem: Engineered > Artificial ecosystem > Soil microcosm > Unclassified ...
CGCACGGCCCTTGATGAAAGCCTGCCATTTCCGCAGCGGCAGCGCGAGCACCATGTCAAACATGGACTGATCGGCCTTTCCATCCATGCCCGGCACCGGCTGCTTCAGCGCGGTCAGCGCACCCAGCAGGCCGGGCGACAACTGCACGTCGACGCCGCCGCGGATTTCCTTCGCGGTATAGGTGGTGAAGCCCACGCTCGCGAGCGGGGCCTGGCCTGCCAGCGATGCGAACTCGCTCGCGCACGCCGGGTTGGCCGCAGCATCACCGCCGAGATCCCTGGCGAATTCGCGGGTGACTGCGTCCTTGCCATCGAACATGTTCGCGAACAGCTTCGGCAGGTCGACGAATCCCGATCCGTACTCGCCGTAACCGTTGTCGCTGTCGATGCGCGCCAGTCGATCCACCGCGTTGCTGGAAGGCTTGGCCAGGCCCAGCAGCCGTTTCAGAAGGTCTTCATTGGCGTTGGCGGGTGCCAAGGTCGCCACTAGCTGCTTGTCTTCGATGGCCACGAGCAAATGCAGCTTGGCGTTTGTGCCGCCGATCATCCAGTAGCTTTGCTTGCCGAGCGTGGCGACCGGCGTGGTCACGCCCGCGCGTTTTTCCACGCGCGCCCAGAATGCCTTGAAGGCGTCCGGCGAGGCCAATTCGATGCGCATCACCGGCACGTCGCCGATGCCGTAGAACGCGTAAAGGGCGGATCGCGAAAGGCCGGTGGTTTGTGCAAGCTCTTTCGCGGAATGCACGTTGGCCAATTCGTCCTTGACCGCATTCAGTACCGTCGCAACCTCGGGATCCCTTTGACCGAAGGCATTGGCGAACTGGCCGAGCTGCTGGATCCGCATCGACATCAGTTCGTCATTGGCCTGGCCCCACGCGTCCGCGATGTCCTCGGGAACGCCCTTGGTATTGGCGAACAGGTACGGCGTGTCCGCGGGCGCGAACGTGATGGGTGCGTTGGAAGCGACGTGGTTGCCGCAACCGGCGAGCACGAGTGCGGAAACGCAGGCACCTGCAAGTGCGGCCCGGCGCAGGACTGGACGCATGGGTTTCTCCTTGTTCCCCGAAGCTGGAGGCGGATTATGCTGGCGTGGCGAGCAGCTCCGCCAGCACCGCCATGCGCGTCGCGACGCCGTTCGCCACCTGGTCGAGGATTCGCGATTGCGCGCCGTCGGCGACTTCGGGCGCGATCTCGATGCCGCGATTGATCGGGCCCGGATGCAGCACTTGGCAGTCGGGTTTGGCGAGCGCCAAGCGGCGCGTGTCCAGACCGTAGCGCGCGTGGTAATCGGCGGCTTCCGGAAACTGCGCGGCAGCCATGCGTTCCCTCTGGATGCGCAGCATGATCACGACGTCGGCGCCGGCGAGCGCGGCGTCAAAGTCTTCCGTGGACGCACAATCCGGAAAATCATCCGGCGATTCCGGCAGCATCGCGCGCGGCGCGCATAGGCGGATATCGCGCACGCCCAGCGTGTGCAGCGCGCGCGCATCGGAGCGTGCGACGCGCGAATGCCGGATGTCGCCGCAGATAACGACGTGCAGGTTTTCAAGATCGCGGCGGCGCTGACGGATCGTCAGTGCATCCAGCAAGCCCTGAGTCGGGTGCGCATGGGTGCCGTCACCTGCATTGATGATCGACACGTGGGAATTCGCGTGTTGCGCCAGGTATGCGGGCATGCCGTTTTCGTTGTGCCGCACCACCAGCGCGTCGAGGCCCATCGCCTCCAGCGTGTGCAAGGTATCGAGCAGGCTTTCGCCCTTGCTGGTGGAGGAATGTGACAGGTTGAAATTGAGCGTGTCCGCGCCCAAGCGTTTCGATGCCAGCACGAACGAGGTGCGCGTGCGCGTGGAAGGTTCGAAGAACAATGTCAGCACGGTGCGGCCGGCCAGGAGTTCGCGCGGCGCACCCTCGGTGCGGAAACGTTCGGCGCGATCCAGCAAGCGGGTGAGTGCAGTGCGCTCCAGTTCTTCGAGGGTCAGCAGATGGCGCATCGAAATCCCTTTGCGATCATCCCTGATCGCGGCGTCGCCGAATCGATCGGCTGTAATGGAAGTCTTGAAGTTCGGCAGACCAGAACGGCCTTTACAGCCGCCATCCATGGCCAAGAGCTCCGCGGCCCGACTTTCAGAACAGCCGCTTCGATCCTGAATCCAGAGCGTGGCAGTTATTCGCGTTCGAGGTGCGTTTGGGTCAGCCAGCCCTCTAGGATAACGGCGGCGGCCAGCGAATCGATGTTTGCGGCATCGCGGCGGCGTGCGGAACCGGCCGCGCGTCGCGCGGCGAACCGGCGCGCGGCTTCCTGGGAGGTGTGGCGTTCGTCCACCATGTGCACGGGCAATTTGCTGTGTTCGGCCAATGCATCGGCGAATGCGCGCGCACTTCGCGTGGCGGCTTGTTCACCACCGTCCAGCGTCAACGGCAGGCCCACGATCAGCGCATCGGGTTTCCATTCCGCCAACAACGCGTCGACGCGCGACCAGTCGGGTTGGCCCGCGCGCGCGGCGAGCGCTGCCAGCGGACGTGCGGAGCGGCTGATGCTGTTGCCGCTGGCCACGCCGATGCAGCGGGCGCCGTAGTCGAAACCCAAAACGCATCTGGTCATGCGTTTTTCTTCCTTCGCTTGCGAAGGGCGGAGCGAAGCGGACGCGCGCGCAGCGCGAACGAGGTGGATGTCTGTTGTTTCCAGGATGGCGAACATTCCCCCGCGCTGTGCCCAGCGCCGCGCGCGTGGCACTGCGCGACCCCTTTCGTTTCGAAGGGGGCGGTCATGCGCGGCCGGAATAGGACGTCAGGTTCGCCGGATTGATTCCGACCAGCGCTATCGCGGCGTTCCAGCGGTCGTCCAGCGGCGTCTCGAAAAGGATGCGATCGTCGGCGTGCACCGTGAGCCACGCGTTGTCGCGCAATTCCTGTTCCAGTTGACCCGCACCCCAGCCCGCGTAACCCAGGGTCACGAGTACCCGTGGCGGACCTTCGCCGTCGGCCATGGCGGCGAGGATGTCGCGCGAGGTGGTCACCGCGAGCATGTCGTTGACGCGGTAACTCGAATCCCATTCGCGTTCGCCCGGCGCGTGCAGCACGAAGCCGCGTTCGGGCTGGACGGGGCCGCCCATCAGAACGGGAGCGGAGGCGACTTCCACGCGCTCGCATGGCATGTGCATCTGTTGCAACACATCGCCCAATTTGTAGTCGGAGAGGCGATTGACCACCAGTCCCATCGCGCCCTCTTCGTCGTGCTGGCAGATGAAAGTGATGCCACGCGCAAAATTAGGATCGCCCATGCCCGGCATGGCGATCAGGAAATGGCCGGCCAGCGAAGGTGTCGCGGGTCTGTTCGTGGACGATTCGTCGACTCCTGCGGTCTTGCGCGGCGAATGCTTGGTCATGGCTTCGATTGTATGCCGCACGGCGCAGGTCAATGTGAATCGGTGCCGCGCGTCTGCAGCCGGTTGCCGGGCAGGAATTGCCATGTGCGCGTGATCACCAGTTCGGTGATGCGATGTCCTTGCGCGTCTTTCTCGCGCGGAATCGGTGGAAACGGTGCTGCCAGGTGCACGATGCGCGCTGCCGCATCGTCCAGGACCCGATACCCGGAGCTCGTGTTGACGCTGACGTCGCGCACCTGTCCGTCTGCCGAGATCGTCACGCTCAGGACGACGTTGCCGTGCAGGTGCCGGCGTCGCGCCGCATCCGGGTAGTTGAGATTCCCGATGCGCTCGATTCGATGCACCCATGCGACCTGGTAGGCGGCGTCGGCGATGCTTCGGGTATTGGCTGAAACATACTTGCGGCGCGGGCGCCGTGCGTACGCTTCCTGCTCATCGCGGACTTCCTGCGCCAGTCGCGCCATCTCGAGCCGCTGCCGCACCGGGGTCGGCGCGACCTGTTCCTGCGGTTGCGGTTCGGCGCGGGTATCGCGTTGCTGTGAAACCGTCGCGTCGGCATGGCTCGCGGTGGTGATGATGTGCGGGCCGCTGATCGTCTGCTGCGCGGGCGCGGCCGGCGACATTTCCCTGGGTGCAACGCCGGACTGGGTGACCGGCAGTGGGCCCGAGAAAGGTGCACCAGGACGATGCGCCTTGTCGCTGTTGCCGCCGCCCGCATTGTTGGCTTGCGCCAGGAAATCCGCCTTCGCAGGTGTCTCGGCATTGGACATGTTGATCAGGGTGACGTCCAGCGTCGGCAGGCTGGGCGCCGGTTTCGCGAAATGGAATCCGATGCCGAGGATCAGGATCGCGTGCAGCATCAACGAAAACAGCAAGGCCGCGCCAAAATGGTTGGCGCCGAAGCCCGTCGCTTCAGTGGATGCCACCGCATTCATGCCGCGCGCGTGGCCTCGATCGCGTCGAACACCGTGCCCGCGATGTTGAGGCCGAATTGCGCGTCCAGTTCGCGTGCGCACGTCGGCGAAGTGACGTTGACCTCGGTGAGGTAATCGCCGATCACGTCCAGCCCGGCCAGCACGATGCCGCGCCGCGCGAGTTCCGGACCGACTTCGGCCGCGATCCAGCGATCGCGTTCCGAGAGCGGCTGACCGACGCCGCGGCCACCTGCCGCAAGGTTCCCGCGGAAATCGGTGCCCTGCGGGATGCGCGCCAGCGCGTACGGAATGGGTTCGCCATTCACGATCAGGATTCGTTTGTCGCCCCTGGCAATTTCGGGAATGAACTTCTGCGCCATCACGAAGCGGCGGTCGTCACCGGCGAGGGTTTCCAGGATGGAGTTGAGGTTGGGATCGTCGCCGCGCGAACGGAAGATGCCGCGGCCGCCCATGCCATCCAGCGGCTTCAGCACGACTTCGCCATGCTCGCGCGCGAAGCGCCGCAATTCGCCGCGGTCGCGCGCCACCAACGCGGGCGCGCAGCATTGCGGGAAGAATTGGGCTGCCAGTTTTTCGTTGAAGTCACGCAACGCCTGGGGGTTGTTGATCATCCGCACGCCTGCCCGCGCGGCCAAGTCCAGCACCAGCGTGTCGTAAAGGAATTGCGCGTCGAACGGCGGATCCTTGCGCGCCAGCACGAGATCGATGCCATCCGCGAGCGGCTGCCAGCGTGCTTCGCCCACCGAAAACCAATCGGTCGTGTTGTCGCGCACTTCCACGGGCGCCAGTCGTACCCAGGCGGCGCCATCGCGCACGGCGAGGTCGCCCTGCAACATGTAGCGAAGCGCATGGCCACGCCGTTGCGCTTCCAGCATCAGGGCAAGGGTGGTGTCCTTTTCGGGATGGATCGTGCCGATGGGGTCCATCAGCACCGCAACCGTGAGAGTCATGGGTTCATATTACCGATCGGCAACGCGAGAAAGATGCCACTTGAGTCAAGGGGGCGGAACAACCATTGCTGGCAACGGTCGTTCGGGGGCTGTGAAAAGAAAGGGTCTGCGAGGGGCGGAATCCCCCAATCTCACATTCGCACAGGCCCCTCATGATGTATCTTGGCACACGCGGCCGGTTTTGCCGGGGAAGGCATCCGAAATCCGTCTCACAGGGGGGACGGACCGGAGAGGGTGTTTTATTGACCGCCGTCACAATCAACTGCGGTGTGGCATCCATGTTGCATGGGTTCTCACCGCCTCCTCACGAGGTGGAATCCTGACCGTGAATGACAACGCCAACCACGATGGCCTGACCGGATTGAAGGTCATGGTCATCGACGACTCGAAGACCATCCGCCGCACCGCTGAAACCCTGCTGAAAAAGGAGGGCGCGGAAGTGCTGACCGCTGTCGACATCATCTTCGTGGACATCATGATGCCGCGGCTGGATGGGTACCAGACCTGCGCGCTGATCAAGAACAACCACGTGTTCCGCTCGACGCCAGTGATCATGCTGTCATCGAAGGATGGCCTGTTCGACAAGGCGCGCGGGCGCATCGTGGGTTCCGAGCAGTACCTCACCAAACCTTTCACCCGCGACGAATTGCTGGACGCGATCCGGCAGCACGTCGCGACCGTCAAGTAACGCGCAAGCGGTTCGCTGCTTCAAACACGGGGAAACAATGGCAAACATCCTGATCATCGACGACTCACCCACCGACGTGAAGATTTTTTCCGGCGCGCTGGAGCGGGCGGGTCACAAGGTCACTTCGGTGGCGACCGCCGAAGCCGGCATCGATGCCGCGCACAAGACCAGGCCCGACCTGGTGCTGATGGATGTGATCATGCCCGGCATGAACGGCTTCCAGGCTACCCGCAGCCTCACCAAGGATCCGGAAACCAGCGCGATCCCGGTGTTGATCGTGACCACCAAGAGCATGGAAACCGATCGCATGTGGGGCATGCGCCAGGGCGCCAAGGACGTGCTGGTGAAGCCGGTCAGCGAGAAGGACCTGGTGGCCCACGTCAACAAGCATCTTCCCGCGGGCGGCTGAGGCAGCCATGAACAAAAAGCACTCCCGCCACGGCTCGGACCCGCGCAAACACGAATCCGTGCGCTCCGAAGCAGCGGAGGCGGGAGGCGTGGCTGCCGAGGCGCTGCCGCAGGGCGCGTACGCACTGTTGGCGGACTACGAGCACCGCAGCCTTGCGCACGACCCCGGCGTGCCAGAACAGATTGAAGCGCCGGGCCTGTTGCGCACGATCGGTTTTCGCGTCGGTGAGCACCACTTCATCAGCGGCATCGACGAGATCAGCGAAATCCTGATGTCACCGCCGCCGGTGACCAGCATTCCTTCGACTCGTTCATGGATGCTCGGCGTCGCCAACGTGCGCGGCAACCTGATCGCGCTGGTCGACCTGAGGCAATTCCTGTTCGAACAACGTACCCACGTCACCGGCCGAGCGCGCGTGCTGGTGGTCAAGCAGGCAGGCGGCAACGTCGGTCTGCTGGTGGACGAATTGATCGGCCAGCGCAACCTGACCGATGCCGACCGCGCGGGCGCGGAAGGCGAAGCCGACCCCGACCTAGCACGCTTCGTGACCGAGAACGTCAACGTGGGCGCAGTGCGGCTGGGCCGTTTCAGCATGGTGGAGTTGACGCGTACGCCGGAATTCCAGCACGCGGGGATTTAGGGGATCAACAATGCAAGCGACAAACATGGCAACGAGGTGGCAATCATGAGCGCGAATTCCGGTGCGGTCCGCAAGGGCGCGTCCCTGCAGACCTGGCTTATCGTCATCCTGCTGGCGGCCATCGTGCTGGCCGGCGTGGACTTCTTCCTGCTGAACCGGCACGACAGCCAGGACCGTTCGGCCGCGCAGCTCACCACGCAGATCCAGGTGAACTCGCAGCAGGTCGCGAACTTCGCCTCGCAGTCGGCCAACGGCAACATCGACGCCTTCAAGGAGCTCTCCAGCACCCGCGGCGCGATTGCGGCGGCGGTGCAGCATTTGAACGCCGGTGATTCCGCGACCGGTTTGCCCGCCTACGGCGACGCGATCGGCGTGCGCGAACCGATGGGTGCGCTCGCCCAGTCGTGGAACCGCCTGACCAAGGACCTTGGCGACATCGAAGCCAACAAGGACGCGGTGCTGGATTCGGCCTCGCAGGCCGCCGCTTTCAATCAGCAGATGCCGGACCTGAACTCCAAGATCAACCAGGTCATCAGCATCCTGCAATCGAAGGGTTCCTCTTCGCAGATCTACACCGCTTCGCAGCTGCTGGTGTCGGGCGACCGCCTGATTCGCCGCGTGGGCGACGTGTTGCAGGGTGGCGCGGATTCCGCGTCGGCCGCCAACGGTCTCGCATTGGACTCCACCAACTACGGTGCAACGCTGAAACAGCTTTCCGACGACTCTTCGGGCGAGGCCGCCAAGATCCTCGCGGACGTGCAGAAATCGTGGGCCGGCCTCGAAGCACCGGTGCAGAAGGTGATCGCCGCCGCGCCGACGCTGGTGACGGTGAAGACCGCGGCCACCCAGGCTTCGGTGGATTCGCAGGACATATTGCTGAAGGCCAACAGCGTTTCCAATGCGCTCGGCAAACTGCCGCAGACACGGCCGTTCCCGAACGTGTGGTGGGGCCTTCTCGGCGCGGTGGTGGCGGTGGTGCTGGCGGTGGTGCTGGCCTTCACCTTCATCGGTGCCGAGCGCAAGCGCGCATCCGAAAGCCGCAAGCTCAACGAACGCAACCAGCAGGCCATCATGCGCTTGCTGGATGAAATGGGCACGCTCGCGGAAGGCGACCTGACGGTGAAAGCCACCGTGACCGAAGACATCACCGGCGCGATCGCGGACTCGGTGAACTTCGCCGTCGAGGCGCTGCGCTCGTTGGTGACCACCATCAACGAGACGGCCGTGCGGGTATCGTCGGCCGCCCAGGAAACCCAGGCCACCGCCAAGCATCTGGCGGACGCCGCCAACCAGCAGGCCGAACAGATCACTTCCGCTTCGTCGAAGATCAACGAAATGGCGGTGTCCATCGACCAGGTGTCGAAGAACTCCGCGGACAGCGCGGAAGTGGCGCAGCGCTCGGTGCAGATCGCATCGAACGGCGCGCAGATCGTGCGCCAGACGATCAGCGGCATGGACTCGATTCGCGAGCAGATCCAGGAAACATCGAAACGCATCAAGCGCCTCGGCGAGTCCTCGCAGGAAATCGGATCGATCGTCGAACTCATCAACGACATCGCCGAGCAGACCAACATTCTGGCGCTGAACGCGGCCATTCAGGCCGCATCGGCGGGCGAGGCGGGCCGAGGCTTCGCGGTGGTCGCGGACGAAGTGCAGCGACTGGCCGAACGCGCGACGGGCGCCACGAAGCGAATCGAAACGCTGGTGCAGACCATTCAGACCGATACCAACGAAGCGGTCAGTTCGATGGAGCAGACCACCACGCAGGTGGTGAACGGTGCGCGCCTGGCCGAGGATGCCGGCACCGCGCTGGGCGAAATCGAAAAGGTGTCGAACAACCTCGCCGGATTGATTCAGGGCATTTCCAGCGCCGCGAAACAGCAGTCTGCGGCGGCCACCAACATCAGTTCGACGATGAGCTCGATTCAGCAGATCACTGCGCAAACCTCGGTGGGCGCCAACCAGACGGCCGAATCGATCGGCAACCTTGCGCAGCTCGCGCAGGAGCTGCGTCGATCAGTGGCTGACTTCAAGCTGCCGGCGTAAACGGCGGGACGTGACATGACCGCGGGCGACGACATGGTATCCACGGCAACCGGTTCTCCCGGTGTGGCTGCCGACGCGTCCACAGGGTACGCGGCGGGCGGTGCTGACCGGAAACCGACGATGCGACTTGAAGAACACATCGACTTCTCGACCCTGGGCTGGGTCAAGCCGCAAATCGATGAACTGCTGTCGGAGGCGCGTCAGGCACTCGAGGCCTTCGCCGAAGATGCGACGGACGTGCGCGCGATGCAGAGTTGCGTCGGCCTGCTGCACCAGGTGCTCGGCACACTGCGCATCGTCGAACTGTACGGCGCCGCCGAACTCGACCAGGAGATGGAGCACCTCGCACAGGCGGTGCTCGATGGCAAAGTGACCGACCGCGACGAGGCCATGGGGGCCTTGATGCGCGGGCTGGTCCAATTGCCCGATTATCTCGACCTGATCGAAAGCGGCCACAAGGACATTCCGATCGTCCTGTTGCCGTTGCTCAATGAATTGCGCGATGCGTACGGCGAGGAGCCCACCGATCAGCGCGTGTTGTTCCATCCCGATCTCGACCGTCCGCTGCCGCCCGACGCGGCCGGTGCGCGCGCGGCATATCCGTTCGCCGACGTGCGCCAGCGCGTCACCCAGATCCGTGCGCGTTTCCAGGTGCAACTGCTGGCGTGGACGCAGGGCAAGCAGCCGAATTTCGCGGAAATGCGCGACTGCATGGACGAACTGCGCGCCGTGTGTCACGCCGAGTCCGCGCGACGTTTGTGGTGGATCGCGGGCGGCGTGCTGGAAACCCTGCAGCAGGGCCGGCTCGATCATCATCTCGCCAGCCTGCGGCAACAGTTCGGCCACCTCGACCGCACCATCCGCCATGTGCAGGACCAGGGCGAGGAAGTGTGCGACGACGAGGACGCGCGCGAGCTCACCCGCACGCTCTTGTATTACATCGCGCAAGCCACGCCGGGCCCGGGCCGGGGCGAAACCATTTCGCAATGCTTCGCGCTGGGCCGGATGATTCCGACCGAAGCGGAGCTCGACCGCGCGCGCGCGGCGATGTCCGGGCGCAACCGCGCGTTGCTGGATACCGTCGCCAAGGCCGTCCGTGAAGATCTTTTGCGCGTCAAGGAAGGTCTCGACATCTTCCTGCGCCGGGAAGACCGCAATCCGCAACAGCTCGCGCCACAGGTTGAAGTGCTGCATCGGGTCGGCGACACGCTCGGCGTGCTGGGGCTCGAAGCGCCGGCCAGGATGATCGGTGAGCAGCGGCGGACCATCGTCGAGATGATCGACGGGAAGCGCGAAGCCAAGCCTGAAACCATCCTCGACGTTGCCAGCGCGCTGTTGTACGTCGATGCGTCGCTGGACGAACACATCGAGCATCTCGGTGCGGATGCCCAGGCGGACGACGCCCTGCCGCGCAGCGAAGCGCGCAAGATCATGCGCGCGCTGATGCACGAAGCTGGCGCCAACCTTGGCAAGGTCAAGGAACACATCACCGCGTTCATCGAGTCATCGTGGTCGCACGAGCAGTTGGCTGAAGTGCCGCGCTTGTTGACGGAAGTCGGCGGCGCGCTGCGCATCCTCAACCTCGAACGCCCCGCCGGCCTGGTGGAAGGCATCGATCGCTACGTCGGCAACGAACTGGTCACCGACCGCAAGGTTCCCACGGTCGACGAGATGGACCAGCTCGCCGATGTCGTGGCCGGCGTCGAGTACTACCTCGAGCTCGGCCATGACGTGAACGCCAGCGACAGCCGCATTCTGGATGGCGCCCAGCACAGCCTGGAGCTGCTGCATTATTGGCCGGTACCGGCGCGTCGCGAACCTGCGCAATCGGTTGAAGTCGCCGAGCCGGCGCCCGCGCCGCAATCGTCGGAGGTGGTGCCGGCGCAGGCCATGGAAACGGAAGCAGCGGCACCGGTCGAAGTCGTGGCACCCGTTGCGTTCGTGCAGCCCGCACCCGCCGCCGAGACCTTCACGGTTCCCGGCGTGGGTCCGGGCAAGTGGGTCGACGTCGAAGAAGAAGTCCTGGAACCGATCGCCGGCGAAGGCACGCCGGTGGATACGTCGTTCCAGGATGCCGTGGGCATCGACGAGGAAATCCGCGAGGTATTCGTCGAGGAAGTCGGCGAGGAAATCGCCAACATCAACGTCAACCTGCCGGCGTGGAAGTCGAAACCGGAAGATCTGGACGCGTTGAAGAACGTGCGGCGTTCCTTCCACACACTCAAGGGTTCCGGGCGGCTGGTGGGCGCCGCGGCGCTGGGTGAATTCAGCTGGAAAGTCGAGAACATGCTCAACCGCGTGCTCGACCAGACCATCAAACCCGACGCGAACGTGCTGGCGCTGGTCGATACCGCGGTCGCAACGTTGCCGAAGCTGCATGCCGGCTTGCAGGGCGCCAGCGTGACGATCGATCCGCCGCTCGACGCGATCATGCAGACCGCCGAAAAGCTGGCCGCCGGGCAACCCGCGCGGGTGGAGGATCTCGCGCAGGGCTACCACAAGGTCGTGCGCCAGGTGCGCCGCTGGGTGCCATTGGCGGAACCGGAGCATGCGGCCGATATGGTCATGGCTACGCCGCTCGAACCGGTCTTCACCTCGCCCGTGACCGGCCTTCCGGTCATCGATCCGATCCTGCTGGACGTTTTGCGTACCGAAGTCGGCCAGCATCTCGACGGCATGCGCGGTTACCTGGCGCGTGACGCGGCGTTCGACGCCAGCGTCGATGACGAACTGGTGCGCTCGGTGCACACGCTGCACGGCGCCATCGCGATGGTCGGCGTCGAATCGCTGGCGACGATGCTGGCGCCGCTGGAGGTCTGGATCCGTCGCGTGCGCAGCGCCGATGCGGCGCTGGACCGCGAAGGCTGCGATGCGCTGCGCGATGCGATTGCCGTGACCGAGCATGTGATGGCACAGTTCGACGCGCCGGTGCCGGACGTGCCCGATGCCACAGCCTTGACCGAGCGTCTGGAAACCCTGCGCAATCGCTGGCCGGAAGCTTCGCCGTTGGGTGGGCCAAGGCATGCCGCGGAAACGCGCGCACCTGCCGAGCAGGCCGAGCAGGAACGCCTTGCCGCGGAGCAGGCAGAACAGGAACGCATCGCCGCGGAGCAGGCCGAGCAGGAACGCTTTGCTGCCGAACAGGCAGAACAGGAACGTATCGCTGCGGAGAAAGCAGAACAAGAGCGTCTCGCAGCCGAGCAGGCGGAACAGGAACGCCTTGCGGCGGAGCGGGCGGAACAGGAACGTCTTGCCGCCGAGCAGGCGGAACAGGAACGCATTGCTGCGGAGAAAGCAGAACAGGAACGTCTCGCAGCCGAGCAGGCGGAACAGCAACGTCTTGCGGCGGAGCGGGTGGAACAGGAACGTCTTGCCGCCGAGCAGGCGGAACAGGAACGCATTGCTGCGGAGAAAGCAGAACAGGAACGTCTTGCCGCGAAGCAGGCAGAACAGGAACGCATCGCCGCGGAGCAGGCCGAGCAGGCACGCTTTGCTGCCGAACAGGCAGAAAAGGAGCGCATCGCTGCGGAACAGGCGGAGCAAGATCGTCTCGCAGCAGAAAAGGCCGAACAGGAGCGTCTCGCAGCAGAAAAAGCCGAACAGGATCGGGTTGCAGCAGAAGCGGCCGAGCAGGCGCGCATCGCCGCGGAAAAAGCGGAGCAGAAACGTCTCGCCATCGCGCGTGCCAACGCCGAAAAGGAAATCGCCGCCTCGGCATTGCCGCTGTTCCCGGACGATGCGCAGCCGGAAGGTGCCCTGGATATTCCGGGACTCGATCCCGAGCTGGTCGACCTCTTCACCGAAGAAGGCGGCGAATTGCTGGATGCCAGCGACGGTTCGATGGCGGTCCTGCGCGGCGCGCCCGAGGATGTCGAGTCGGTGCGTTCATTGCAGCGCAACCTGCACACGCTCAAGGGCGGTGCGCGCGTGGTCGGCATCGCGCCCGTCGGCGACCTTGCGCACGCGATGGAAACGCTGCTGGAAAAAGTCGGCGACCGCAATCGCGCGCTTGAACCCGTCGAAGTGGATTCACTGGAGCGCGGTTTCGATCGCCTGCACGAAATGGTGGAGCGCATCCGCCAGGGCCACGCGATCGCGACGCCGGCCAATGCCATTGAGCGCTTCAATGCGTTGGCGGGCGGGCGCCCGGTCGTTGGCGGCGCCAAGCCGGCGGCATCCGAGCCCGCGGAAGAGGCGCAGCAGCCGGCCAAGGCCAGCGTGCCTGCACCTGCCCCGCGCGAAGCGCCGCGACTGGTCGAAACCGAGGTGCATGCCACCGCGGAACTCATCCGGGTGCGTTCCGACTTGCTCGATTCGCTGGTCAACGCGGCGGGCGAGGCGTCGATCTACCGCGCGCGCCTGGAGCAGCAGGTCGGCAACTTCCGCTTCAACCTGGTCGAACTGAACCAGACGGTCTTGCGTCTGCGCGAACAGCTGCGCAAGCTCGAGATCGAAACCGAAACCCAGATTCTGTCGCGCTACCAGCGCGAGAACGAAGCCGGCGAAGGCGCCACGTTCGATCCGCTGGAACTCGACCGCTTCTCGAACCTGCAGCAGTACTCGCGCGCGCTGGCCGAGTCGGTGTCCGACTTGGCCTCGATCCAGGACATCCTGGATGACCAGACCCGCCAGTCCGAAACCCTGTTGTTGCAGCAGTCGCGGGTGAACTCCGATTTGCAGGACGGCCTGATGCGCACGCGCATGGTGCCGTTCGAGTCCATGGTGCCGAACCTGCGCCGCACCTTGCGTGGGGCCGCCGACGAACTCGGCAAGCGCGCGCAATTGCGGGTGGAAGGCGCGCAGGGCGAAATGGACCGCAGCGTGCTGGAGCGGATGAAGGCGCCCTTCGAGCACATGCTGCGCAATGCGTTGACGCACGGCATCGAGGCGCCGGCCGAGCGCGTCGCGCACGGCAAGCCGATGGAAGGCACGGTCACCATCGCGGTCGGGCGCCAGGGCACCGAGGTGCTGGTGCGGGTGTCCGATGATGGCGCCGGTTTCGACCGCGATGCCATTCGCTCGAAGGCGATCGAGCGCGGCCTGCTGCAGGCCGGCGTGCCGGTTTCCGATTCCGAACTTTTCAACTTCGTGCTGCAGACCGGCTTCTCCACTGCCGACGAAGTGAGCCAGTTGGCCGGCCGCGGCGTGGGCATGGACGTGGTGGCCAACGAGATTCGCCAGCTTGGCGGTTCGCTGGCGATCGAATCCGAGCACGGCAAGGGCACCACTTTCAACATCCGCCTGCCATTCACGCTGGCCGTGACGCAAGCCATCACGGTACGCGCGAGCGAGACGACCTTCGCGATCCCGATGACCTCGGTGCAGGCGGTGTCACGTATCCGTCGCCAGGAGATGGCGGACCGCCTTGCCTCGGGCGACCGCAGGGTCAGCTATGTTGGCGAGGAGTACACGCTGCACGATCTGTCGGAGCTGCTTGGCTTCGGTGCAGCAAGCATTCCCGAGGAAGGTTCCGGGCAGTTGCCGTTGCTGATGGTGCGTGCGGGTGACCTCCGCGCCGCGATTCGCATCGACACGGTGATCGGTTCGCGCGAAATCGTGGTGAAACCGATCGGCCCGCAGATCAGCAACGTGCCCGGCATGTTCGGCGCCACCATCCTTGGCGATGGCTCGGTGATGCTCATCCTCGATCTCGCGCCGCTGGTGCGCCACTTCGAGGCCAAGCAGGCGGCCGCGATCGCCGCAATTGGCGAAACCGAAGCTGCACCCGGCACGCCCGTGCCTGCCGCACGGACGGAAG
>Ga0310810_10004956_pt1 | contig 14809 bp, 18 predicted proteins | sample NCmetagenome_FD_207641 | JGI IMG/M metagenome (GOLD analysis project Ga0310810, IMG submission 207641) | Soil microbial communities from experimental microcosm in Duke University, North Carolina, United States - NC | ecosystem: Engineered > Artificial ecosystem > Soil microcosm > Unclassified ...
AGGGAGGCGGAGTCGCACGCCGAAGAGGACCGGAAGCGCAAGGAGGAGATCGAGACCCGCAACCACGCCGACCAGGCGGCCTATGGGGCGGAGAAGATGATCAAGGACGCGGGCGACAAGCTGCCGGCGGCGGACAGACAGCCGATCGAGTCGGCGATCGAGGATCTCAAGAAGGCGATCGAGAAGAACGACACGGCGGAAATGAAGCGCGCCATGGACGCGCTCAACAGCGCGCAGCACAAAGCGGCCGAGGGGATGTACAGGAACGCGAGTGCTGCCGGCGCCGAGGCCCAGTCGGGGCCGTCGGGCGGCCCGCAGCAGCAGGGCCCGACGCCCGGCGCGTCAACTGGAGACGTGATTGACGCCGAAGTCGTGGAAGAGGAGAAGAAATAGGAGACAACTCCCGACGTCCAATTCCCAACTCCCAAGGAAGGTGGTTATCAGGAACAGGCTGACTTCCGGGGTCCTTGCGAGCTGGGAGTTGGGAGTTGGGAGTTGACATCGCGCGCCATGGATTTGTACGCGCTACTCGGTTTGGCACCCGGCGCCACGCCCGCGGATATCAAGCGGGCGTACCGGCGCCTCGCGCGGCGGTATCACCCGGGCATCAATCCGGGCGATCGCGCCGCGGAGTCGTTGTACCAGCGCATCTCCGAGGCGTACGAGACGCTGGTCGATCCCGATCGGCGGCGGACCTACGATGCGGGCGCGCCGCCGGCTGGCGCGGCCGACCCATCGTTCGAGTTCAGCGGCTTCGATTTTTCGACGGGCGCGCACGGCTCGCAGGCTGCGACGTTCACCGAGCTGTTCGCCGACGTCCTGTTGCCGTCCGCGGCGCCCGAGGCGGGACGGCCCGAACCGGGCGCGGATATCCACGCCGCCGTGACGGTTTCGTTCGAGGAATCGATGCGCGGGGTCGAGCGGCAGATCATCGTGACGCGCCAGGGCGTGTGCACCGCGTGTCTGGGAACCGGCGTCATGCGAACGCCGGAAGGACGCTGCGGTCCCTGCCACGGCACCGGGAAGGTCCGGTGGGCGCGCGGCCACATGGTGTTCACGAAAAGCTGCGCCGCGTGCCAGGGGACCGGCCGGCAGCGTACGCAGCGGTGCGCGGTATGCGCGGGCCACGGACGGCAGGTCCGGAGCGAAGCGGTGCCGGTCATGATTCCGGCCGGCGCGGCGGACGGTGCGCGGCTGCGGATCGCCGATCGTGGCCACGGGGGCCGCTCCGGCGGACGCAACGGCGATCTCTACGTGACCGTTCACGTGCAGCCGCATCCGGTCTTCCGGCGGCAGGCAGACGATCTCTGCCTGATCGTGCCGATCGGCGTGCACGAAGCGGTGCTCGGCACGCGCGTCGAAGTGCCGTCGCTCGAAGGGCCGGTGCGGCTCCGCATTCCGCCGGGAACGCAGGCGGGACAGCGGTTCCGCCTGCACGAACGCGGGGTACCCACGGCGTCGGGCGGGCGCGGCGACCTCCTCGTCGAAGTCCGCATCGTCCTGCCGCAGGTGGTGGACGAGCGCGGCAAAGAACTGATGAGAGAGTTCGGCAAGCTGTATGGCTAAACGCGGCGGCAAGGCGTACTACATGATCAGCGCGGTGGCGCAGAAGTACAACATCCACCCGCAGACGCTCCGCCTGTACGAACGTGAAGGGCTGCTGAAGCCGTCGCGCACGGAGGGCAACACCCGGCTGTATTCGGAAGAGGATCTCGAACAGCTCGAGACGATTCTCTCGCTCACGCGCGACCTCGGCGTCAATCTCGCCGGCGTCGAGATCATCCTGAACATGCGCCGCAAGATGGAGCAGATGCAGAGCGAAGTGAATCAGTTCATGGAATACGTGAAACACGAGCTCGCGCGGGGCCTGGGCGACTGGGAGCAGCGCTTGTCGACCGCGCTCGTCAAGTCGTCGCCGACCGATCTCGTCCGGGCAACTCCACCGATCGACGTCGAGCAGTCTCCTGACTCCACTGAGACGAGCCGGCGGCAGCGGCATCAAGATCACTAAGCGGCTTCCGCCTTTAGGTGGAAGATCAAAGGCCGTGAGCGCGTCTGGGTGTTACAATCAATGTCCCTCCATGAGCTGCGAGCGCTGCGACGACACCGGCTGGAAGTCCGTCATCACCGACGGCGTCCGGCGCGTCGTCCGCTGCGACTGCTGGCGTGAAGGGGCGACGGCGCGTCTGCTCGACGAGGCGCGGATCCCTCCGCGGTATCGTGGATGCGAGCTCGAGACCTTCGTCACCTACCCTAACGAAAAACTGATCGCGGCCGTTCGCCGCGCGGTAAAGTTCGCCGATGATTTTCCCGGCGGTGAACACGCCAGGAAAGGCCTCTGTCTGATCGGACCGCCCGGGATCGGCAAGACACACCTCGCCGTCGCGCTGCTGCGCCGTGTCGTGCTGACGCGTGGGGCGCGCGGCCTCTTCTACGACACGCGGGACCTGCTGCGGCTCATACGCAGCACCTACAATCCGCTGGTGCGTACCGCCGAGATGGACATCCTGCGGCCAGTCATGGAGGCGGATTTGCTCGTCCTCGACGATCTCGGCTCCGAGAAGCCCTCGGAGTGGGTCGAAGAGACGATGAACCTGATCGTCAACACGCGCTACAACGAACGGCGGCCGACTGTCTTCACGACCAACTACGAGGAGTTGCCCGACGACAACGATCCGGAAGGCCTGAAATCACGGATCGGCTTCCGCATCCATTCGCGCCTGTACGAGATGTGCGATTTCCTGGAGTTCGACGGCGCCGACTACCGCCATCTGCCGCCCAACGGCGGGGTCGACGACCTGATGACGATGTGGAAGCTCAAGCCCAGCCGCCGCACACTGCCATCCCGCGCCAAAGGCCCGGTCAGGGCGCAGTTGAAGCCCGGGAAGGAGTTAGGCTGGAGTGGTGGAAAAGCGGGAACGTAGAGACCTGCCGCGCGACAACCCTCAACTCCCAACGCCAAACTTCCAAGGCGCTCGACCCTCGAACCTCGGTCTCTACGTCCATATCCCTTTTTGTTCGTCAATCTGCAACTACTGCAACTTCAATCGCGGTCTGTACGACGAAGCCCTCAAAACCCGTTACGTCGCCGCGGTACGGCGCGAGATCGAGCTGGCAGCTTCGGGGCTCGAGGCGGACACGATCTTCTTCGGCGGCGGGACGCCGTCGTTGCTCGAGCCCGAGGAGGTCGCCGCGATCGTTCAGTCCCTCCGCGGCCGTTTCGATCTCGATCGGAATTCTGAGATTACCCTCGAGGCCAACCCCGAAACGGTGGACCGCGAAAAGCTGGAACGTTTCCGGGCGGTCGGTGTCAATCGCCTCAGCTTCGGGGTGCAATCGTTCCACGATGCCGAGCTGCGGCGGCTCGGACGGATTCACTCGGCCGATCGCGCACGGCAGGCCGTCCGCGATGCCCGCGCGGCCGGGTTCGACAACGTCAGCCTCGATCTGATGATGTGGCTGCCCGGCCAGAGCGTCGCCGCGTGGCTGGAGAATGTCGATGCATTGATTGAGGCCGCGCCGGACCATGCGTCGCTTTACCTGCTCGAGCTCTACCCGAACGCGCCGCTGAAAGAAGAAATGGCGCGTGCGGGATGGTCGCTGGCGCCGGACGACGACGCCGCGGAGATGTACACGACGGCGATGGAGCGCCTCGAGCGCGCGGGACTGGAACAGTACGAGATTTCGAACGTCGCGCGCCCGGACATGGCGTCGCGGCACAACCTCAAGTACTGGACGGACGGCGAATGGCTGGCCTTCGGATGCGGAGCGCACTGGACTTACAACAATGTACGCGGAAGGAACGCCGCCGGCACGGAGGAGTACATCGCGCGTGTAACGGGCGGGATGGATTTCGTGACAGAGCGCCGCGTGCTTTCGCCGGACGATCGTCTCGAGGAGGCGCTGTTCACCGGCCTCCGGCTGAGCGCCGGTGTGAACCTGGATTGCATGCGCGATCGTTATGGGATCGACGTCTGGGCGCGCTACGGCCAGGACCTGGCCCCCTTCGTCCAAGCAGGATGGCTGGTCCGCGACGGACCCTGGATGCGATTGACCCGCCGGGGCATGCTCATGGCCAACGAAGTGATGTCCGTGTTCGTGTAGTGTTCCGCGTCCTTCGCGGCCGTGATAGAGTGTCCGTTCCTGTGCTTCGCCCAAGGAGGAGATTGGGATGCGTCCTTCCGTGATTTCGACCTTCGTGCTCGCGGTCGCCTTCGCGCCCGCCGCGGTATTCGCCCAGCCCCCGACGCAGCCGCCGCCGACGACGACGGGCCAACCGCCCGCGGCGGCGCAGCCGGCGCCGGCCGCACCGAAGATTCCGTTTACGACTCCCGCCGGAATTCTGCTCGTGCAGATCAAGCCGGACAAGACCGCGGATTTCGAGGAGATGGCGGGCAAGCTGAAGGCCGGCCTCGCGAAAACGACGGATGAGACGCTGAAGAAGCAGGCTGCCGGACTGAAGATCTACAAGTCGAGCGAGCCGTTCGGTCCCAACGCGCTCTACGTGGTCCTGCTCGATCCGACGGTTCCCAATTCCGAGTACGAGCTCTTCCACATGCTGCTGCAGACCATGACGCCCGAGGAGCAGCGCGCGGAAGGCGCGCAGGCGATGTGGAAGCGCTACGCCGACGCGTTCGCCGCGGGCTTGAGCAAGTTGAGTCTGACGCCGCTCGGCGGCTGATCGCTGATCAACGTGCGGCCGGGTCGAGTCAGCTTTTTCGCGCTTTACGTGCTGGTCGTGGCGGCGCTCGCGGGAGCCGCCGCCACGGCGCAGACGCCGCCGCCTCCGCAACAGCCGCCCGCAACCGCGGCGCCGCCGCAGGCCCCTGTCGCGCCGCTGCCGGCCGTTCCCGCCTCGCGCAAATTCACCTCCGACAACGGCATCATCTTCAGCGTCGTCAAGCCGGACAAGACCGCCGACTTCGAGATGGTCATGGGACGGGTGAAGGAAGCCCTGGGCAAGAGCCAGGATCCCAAGCGCAAGCAACAAGCCCTGAGCTGGCGCGTCTTCAAGGGGCTGGAAGCCGGCCCTGGCGGGAATGTCGTGTACATCTGGTTCCTGGATCCGGCTGTCAAGGACGTCGAGTACACCGTCACCGACATCCTGCGCGAGGCATTCCCCAACGAGGCGCAGGACCTCTGGTCGAAATACACCGCCTGCTTCGTCAGCGGCCAGACGATGCTCAATCTCCAGCAGACAACGAACATGTCGCCGATGGCGACGGCGACTGTGCCGAAGTAAGACGGAAGACGGAGGACGGAAGACGACAAGTACTTCCGCCTTCCGCCCTCCGTCTTCCGTCTTTCAGAATTTCAGATTGATTCCAGCATAAACGCGCTGCACCGGCGTGTGCCGGGCGTTGCCTCGCAGTGTGAAGACCCGATAATCGACGCGCAGCCGCAGCGGGCCGGCGAGCGAAATCTTCGCGCCGCCGCCGATGTTGGTGCCGAAGTTCGTGTGATCGCCGGCAGGTTCTGTCGACAGCGTCTCGTGGTACACGCCTCCGCCGATCGTTCCGTAGAACTGCATCCGCGCGATCGGAAAGGGCGTCTGCACCAGCCCGTTGAACATGTACGTCGTGAGCGCCGGCGCGCGCGCGGCCGACGTCAGGTCCTCGTCGGTCGACGAGAACTCGAACTCGAAACCGACGATCAGCAGGCCGGTGCCGACGGCGAGGCCTTTCGCGTTTCGGCTCGTCGGCGTCGCCGTGCGGCCCACGAACGCGGTGAGATCGGCGAAGGCGGGCGCGGCCATGAGCAGGATCGCCGACGCCGCGAGGGCGAGGCGGGTCAGGTGTCGGGAGTCGGAAAACCGCATCCACTCATCGTAACCGACCCTGGCCCCCGACCTGCGCCCGCCGACACACCGGTCGCCTGACACCCGACCCCCTCGTATAATCACCAAATGGACTTCCGGCCGTCCGAGGAACAGGAGCTGCTCCGCCGAACCGTCCGCGAGTTCGCCGAGGCTGAGATCCGGCCCCACGTCATGGAGTGGGACGAGGCCCAGCACTTTCCGATGGAACTGCTGCGGCGGCTCGCCGATCTCGGCTTGATGGGCATCCAGTTCGCTGAAGAGTACGGCGGCTCGGCGATGTCGGCGATCGACTACTGCATCTGCATCGAAGAGCTCGCGCGCGTCGATCCGGCGATCGCGCTGTCGGTCGCCGCGCACAACGGCCTCTGTGGCGCGCACCTGGCGATGTTCGGGACAGATGCGCAGAAGGCGCGCTATCTCCCGCGACTCGTCAAGGGCGACACGCTCGGCGCCTGGGCACTGACGGAAGCCGGCGCCGGGAGCGACGCCGCGGCGATGCGCACCACGGCGACGCGGCAGGGGGACTGCTGGACCATCAACGGCGCGAAAACGTTCATTACGCACGGCGCGATCGGCGGGGTGATCGTCGTCATGGCGGTCACCGACCGCGCGAAGGCGCACCGCGGAATCTCCGCCTTCGTCGTGGAACGCGGCGTCGGCGGGCTGTCGGCGGGGAAGAAGGAAAACAAGCTCGGGATGCGGGCGAGCGACACGAGCGAAGTGGTCTTCCATGACTGCCGCATCCCGCACGCGCAGATGGTCGGCGAGCAGGGTCAGGGCTTCATCAACACACTGCAGGTCCTGGACGGCGGGCGCGTCGGCATCGCGGCGCTGTCGGTCGGCCTCGCGCAGGGCGCGTACGAAGCGGCGCGCGACTATGCGAAGGAGCGCCGCCAGTTCGGCCGCCCGATTGCCTCGTTCCAGGCGACGCAATGGAAGATCGCGGACCTCGCCACCCGGATCGACGCGGCGCGCCTTCTCACGTATCGCGCGGCCTACCTGCGCGATCTCGGACGCCGTATGACGCGCGAGTCGGCCACGGCGAAGCTCTACGCCAGCGAGACGGCCGTCCGCGCGGCCGAGGAGTGCGTCCAGATCCATGGCGGGTACGGGTTCGTGAAGGACTATCCCGCCGAGAAATACTTCAGGGACGTGAAGCTCTTGACCATCGGCGAAGGGACGAGCGAGATCCAGCGTCTCGTCATCGCGCGGCAGTTGCTGGGGCAGTGACGGACGCGACGGCCGGCACCGCCCGTGCGCCGCTGTCGGAGCGCATCCTCCACGGAGATCCCCGCGCCATCGCGCGCGGAATCTCGCTCGTCGAAAACGAGACGTCCGAGGGCGCCGAGCTGGTGCGCCGGATCTTCAGCCATACCGGCCGCGCGTACCTTGCCGGAATCACCGGCGCTCCCGGCGCCGGCAAGAGCACGCTCGTCGATCGCCTGATTGCCGAGCTGCGGCGGGCGGATCGGCAGGTTGGCGTGGTGGCCGTCGATCCCACGAGTCCGTTCAGCGGCGGCGCGATCCTCGGCGATCGCGTGCGGATGCAGGCGCACGTCGCCGATGCCGGCGTGTTCATCAGGAGCATGGCGACGCGCGGCAATCTGGGCGGTCTCGCGCGCGCGACGGCCGAAGCGGCGCTCATCCTCGACGCGGCCGGGAAAGACATCGTCCTCATCGAAACCGTCGGCGTCGGGCAGGACGAAGTCGACATCGTCCGCACCGCCGACATCTCCATCGTCGTTCTCGTGCCGGGCGCCGGCGACGAGGTGCAGGCGCTCAAGGCCGGCATCATGGAGATCGCCGACATCTTCGTCGTGAACAAGGCCGACCGCGAGGGAGCGGATCGCACGGTCGCGTCGATCGAGGCGCTGCTCTCCCTCGAGCCGCCCGCGGCGGGTCGATGGCGGCCCCCGATCGTGAAGACGGAGGCGACGACGGGGAGGGGTGTGGAGGAGCTGCTGGCGACGCTCGATCGCTTCCGAGCACATACGGCGTCCACGCTGGGGGAGCGGCGTCGCGCGCGCGCGGAGTTCCGAGTCCGCGAGCTGCTTCAGCACCGATTCTTGCAGCACGTCGAGCGCCGCGTGCTCGCCGCGGGGGAGTTCGAGGAGCTGCTCGATCGAATCGCGGCGCGGGAAACGGATCCCTATACGGTCGTCGACGAGATCGTCAGGCGATCGGTCAGGTCCACATGAAAGTCACGCTCGATCACGTCGGCATTGCGGTCGCGGACATCGGCGATGCGATGGCCTTTTTCCGGGATGCGCTGGGCTTGGAGATCGAAACGGTGGAGAACGTGCCGTCGCAGCGCGTGCGCGCGCATTTCATTGCGACCGGCGACGCGTCGCTCGAACTGCTCGAAGCGACCGCGGACGATTCGCCCATCGCGAAGTACATCGCGAAGCGCGGCCCCGGCCTTCATCACATCACGCTGCGCGTCGACGACATCGCCGCGGCCATCGCGCAACTGAAAACGCGCGGAGTCCGGTTGATCGACGAAAGGCCGCGGCCCGGCGCGCACGGCTCGCTCGTCGCCTTCATCCACCCCTCGTCCGCGCACGGCGTCCTCGTCGAGCTCAAGCAGGCCGGTCGCATTGGGCCGTAGGCCTTGGGCCTTGGGCTTTAGGCTTTAGGCCTTGGAGTTGGGAGTTGGGAGTTGGGACTTTGACGTTCGGCAGCCTGGAGCTGATCCCGCTCCTCGATCGCCATTTCCGCCTGGATGGGGGGGCCATGTTCGGCGTCGTGCCCAGGACGCTCTGGGAGAAGCGCGCGGCGGTCGATGAGCGCAACCGGATCTCGCTGGGGATGCGTCCCCTGCTCGTCAGGGGCGATCGGCTGATGATCATCGACGCGGGCGCGGGCGAAAAGATGGACGCCAGACTCCAGGACATCTACGGCTTCGACAAGACAGAGAATCTGGACGGCGCGCTGGCGAGCGCCGGCGTTCGCGCCGAAGACATCGAGATCGTTCTCGCGTCGCACCTGCACTTCGATCATGCCGGAGGGTTCACGAAGCAGGACGGCTCGGGCGCGATCGTTCCACGATTCCCTCGCGCGCGCTATTACGCGAGCCGTGGGGAATACGAGGACGCGACGCATCCCCACGAGCGAAACCGGGCGAGTTACGTCGCCGCCGATTACGTCCCGCTGCACGCCGCGGGGGTGCTCGAGCTGTGGAATGAAGAACGGACGATCATGCCGGGGGTCCGGGTCCGCCGGACGGGCGGGCACACGCGCTGGCACCACATTGTCTACATCGAGTCGGGCAACCGGACCGCCGTCTTTGCCGCGGATCTGATCCCGACGACGGCGCACGTCGATGTGCCGTGGATCATGGCGTACGATCTCTACCCGATGGAGACGCTCGACTTCAAGCGCGCCTTCGTCCGAGAAGCGATCGATCGCGAGTACGTTATCTTCTTCGAGCACGATCCCGCGATCGCCGCCGGCTACATTCGCGAGGACGGCAGGCGGCTCTACGTCGAGCCGCTTTGTTGATTCAGCGAACCCTCGAACCTCGGACCTCGAACCTCGAACATGAGCGAAGCGATAACGATAGGCATCATCGGAGGATCGGGGCTGTATGCGATGGCCGAGCTGTCTGATCGCGAGGAGCGGACCCTCACGACGCCGTTCGGCGATCCATCCGGCGCCTACGTGATCGGCCGGCTGCGGGGCCGACGCGTTGCGTTTCTGGCGCGGCACGGGGCCGGCCACCGGCTGATGCCGAGCGAGCTGAACTACCGTGCGAATATCTTCGGCATGAAGCTGCTCGGCGTCGAATTCATCCTGTCTGCCAGCGCCGTCGGGTCGCTCCAGGAGCGCTACGTTCCTCAGCATCTCGTCGTCCCCGATCAGTTCTTCGATCGGACCAGGGGGCGCATCAGCACGTTCTTCGGCAGCGGCCTGGTGGTCCACGTCGGCTTCGCCCATCCGGTGTGCGGTCCGCTCGCCGCGATCGCGTACGAATCGTGCAGGGCTGTCGGCGCGACGGTGCACCAGGGGGGCACCTACGTGTGCATGGAAGGGCCGCAGTTCTCGACCCTGGCCGAATCGAAGCTGTATCGATCGTGGGGGATGGACGTCATCGGCATGACCAACCTGCAGGAAGCCAAGCTGGCCAGAGAGGCCGAGATCTGCTACACGACGATCGCGCTCGTCACGGACTACGACTGCTGGCACCCCGAGCACGACTCGGTGACGGTCGACATGATCGTCCAGAATCTGGTCGCCAACGCAAAGACCGCGCAGGAGGCGATTGCCGAGGCCGTGTCGCGGCTGCCGCATGCGCGGACGTGCGAGTGCGCGAACGCCCTGCAGCACGCGATCATCACCCGCCCCGACGCGGTTCCCGCGCGCGTCAAACGCGATCTGGCGCCGATCATCGGGCGGTACCTAAAATAGCGGAGGATGTCAATCATCGTCACCGGCTCGATCGCGTTCGATTACCTGATGTCATTCCCCGGCAGATTCACCGAGCACTTCCTTCCGGAGCACATGCAGCGCGTCAGTCTGAGCTTCCTGGTCGATTCGATGGACAAACGGCGCGGCGGGTGCGCGCCGAACATCGCGTACACGCTCGCGCTCCTGGGCGAGCGTCCGCGCCTGATGGGCACGGCCGGCCAGGATTTCGACGACTACCGGCGCTGGCTCGAGGCCGCCGGCGTGGATACCTCGCTGGTCAAGCAGGTGCCGGACAAGTTCACGGCGTCGTTTTTCTGCAGCACGGACCTCGAAAGCAACCAGATCGCCTCGTTCTACACGGGCGCGATGGCGAACGCGGGCGAGCTGTCGTTCCGGACGGTCGGGGAGTGCCGGATGGCGATCATCTCGCCGAACGATCCGGCCGCGATGCTGCAGTACGCGGAGGAATGCCGGGCAATCGCGATTCCCTACATCTGGGATCCGGGACAGCAGTGCGCGCGGATGAGCGGGGATGAGCTTCGCGACGGGCTGGACGGAGCGGCCATCGTGATCTGCAACGATTACGAATTCGAATTGATCCGGCAGAAAACCGGCTTCGACGCCGACGCCATCGAAGGACGCGCCGGCGCCCTGATTGTGACGCGCGGCGAACACGGCTGCACGATACGGCAGGGGGGAGGCGAAGTGTCGGTGCCCGCGGTGCCGCCCCATCGGGTGATCGATCCCACGGGCGTCGGCGACGCCTTCCGCGGTGGTCTGCTCAAAGGCCTGGCCATGGGCGCCGACCTCGCGATTTGCTGCCGGCTCGGCAGCGTCGCGGCGACCTACGCCCTCGAGCACCTCGGGGGACAGAGTCACGCCTATACGTGGGACGAATTTCGTATTCGGTACGCCGCCGTTTTTGGCGAACTGTGAAAAGAGGTTCCAGAGTTCCGAGGTTCCAGGGGTTCCAGGATTCTCGGTTCGGCGGCGTCATGTAACTTCTGCAGCCGCGCACGTAATTGTGAAGTTCTCGGAACCCGGAACTTCAGAACCTCAGAACCAGAACTTTGGAACCCTGGAACTTTGGAACCCCGGAACCATCTCCTTGTCTTCTCCGCCCTCCGGAACACGGCTTGCACGGCGCGCGTGTGGAGGGAGCCGTGAGAGTCGCCGCCTTCACCCTTGCCGCCGCCGTCCTGGCGATGCCGGTCAGGACCGCATACGCGCAAATCGCCGGCCCGGCGCCAGGGCAGGTTCAGCAGACGGCGCAGCAGGCGCAGGCGCCGACGTTCAGGAGCGGCGCGGCGCTCGTCGCCCTCAACGTCACCGTGCAGGACACGTCCTCGCGGTACGTGACCGGTCTCCAGCGCGCCGATTTCGCGGTCTACGAGGACGGCGTCCGTCAGGACGTCCGGTTCTTCGAGGCCACCGCGGTGCCGGTCGACCTGATCGTCCTGGTCGACACCAGCTCCAGCATGTCGGACAAGATGGACGTCGTTCACGAGGCGGCGAGCGGCTTTCTCAAGACGCTTCGCGAGGGGGATCGGGGTGCGGTCGTCAGCTTCGCGGACTCCGTTTCGATCCTGCAGCCGATGACCTCCGACGCGGACGCGCTCGACAAAGCCGTCCGCTCGACGGCGGCGCACGGCGCGACCGCCCTCAATAACGCCATCTATATCGCGCTGAAACAATTCGGTCACTCCGCCCGCCAGGACAGCGCTGTCCGCCGGCAGGCCATCGTGGTCCTCACCGACGGCGAGGACACGTGCAGCCTGGTCAGTTTCGACGATGTCCTGTCGTTGTCGCGCCGGATGGGGGTCAACATCTATACCGTCCTTCTGCAGGCGCGATCCGCCGCGCCGCGGGCGGACTCCTACGGCCATCGGTACTTCTCCGAGGCCGACTATTCGATGAAGACACTCGCGCGCGAAACCGGCGCGCAGGCCTTCTTTCCGGCTCCTGGCGAGCTCAAGACGGTCTATACGGCGATCGCGGCCGAGCTGGCCAGCCAGTACTCGATTGGCTACGTGCCCGCGAACGCCCGCCCCGACGGGCGCTTCCGCCGCGTCATCGTGCAGATCCTCACGCGCCCCGAACTGCGTCCGCGGACGCGACCGGGCTACACCGCCGACGGGGCGGTGTCGGCTTCCGCACATCCCATCGATCTCCGCCATTAGGCGGAGGACGCAGCGTCACGCTACGATCGGCGCGTGCGATGGCCGCCCCGCCCCGGAGCGTGGATGCTGACCGCCGGAGTCGTCCTGTGGGTCGCGGCGATCCTGTTTGCGCCGCGCGCGATCGGGTCGGGTGTGCGGCTGCTCTCCACGGGCGCGACGGCGATCTATGCCGCCGGACACTTCGTCTGCCATCAACGGCCCGATCGGTGTTTCTTCATCGACGGGCGCCCGATGCCCGTCTGTGCGCGCTGCGCGGGGCTCTACGCGGCCGCCGCGGCCGCAGCCCCACTGGCGCTGCTGTTCGGGGCGACGTCCTCGTCCACCCGGGCGCGACGCCTGCTCTTTATTGCGGCGATTCCCACGGTGCTGACCTGGGCCGCTGAGTACGCCGGGCTGGCGCACTTCTCGAACGCCGCCCGGTTCTCAGCGGCGCTGCCGCTCGGCTGCGCGGCGGCCTGGCTGGTCCTGTCGACGGTTCTCGAGCCGCCGCTTCACCGCAAGGGTCACTAAGGTACAATGCACCGGATCGCATGGCCAGCAAATCCACGGCAGCGGAGCGGGCGCCTGCCGCTGCCGAACCAGGGCGGCTCGCGCTCGTCTGCATTCTGTCCTGGCTGGTGCCGGGGGCCGGTCATCTGCTGCAAGGACGCCGCGACAAGGGACTGGTCTTTCTGATTGCGCTGCCGCTGATGTTCGCGGTCGGCCTGTGGCTGGACGGACGCTTGTTTCCGCTCGAGTGGAGCGATCCCCTCGTCTTCCTCGGCGCGATTGCCAACCGCGGCATCGGCGCCCCTTACATCCTGGCGCGGCTCATGGAGGCCGGCGCGGGCACGGTGACCGCCGTGTCCTACGAATACGGCAATACTTTCCTGATGACCGCCGGGCTGCTCAATTTCCTCGTCGTCCTCGACGCCTTCGACATCGCGATGGGCCGCAAGCCCGCGAAGCCCGCCGCACAAAGATGACTACGACCAGTCATTTCCTGCTGATGGTGCTCTATGCGTTCTTCGTGTCGCTGGTTTTCGCGATGCTCCTGCGCGACGACCGCCGCGAGCAACTGAAGACCGGAGCGATGATGCTCGGCGGATTCATCGCCGTGGCCTACGTCATGGGCTGGCTGATCTATCCGTTTCCGTTGTAAGACGCGCCATGAGCTTCGAGAATCTGCTGATCGAACGCGACGCCGGCGTCGCCGTTCTCACCGTGAATCGCCCGAAGGTGCTGAACGCGCTCAACACGCAGACCCTCGACGAGCTGCGCCGCGCGATCCTCGATCTGAAGCATGACGATGCCGTCCGCGCCGTCATTCTCACCGGCGCGGGCGAGAAGGCGTTCGTGGCCGGGGCTGACATCAACGAGCTGGCGGTGCAGAGCCCGACCGGCGGCCGCGAGCACGCCGTCCGAGGGCAGCACGTCCTGGATCTCATCGAACACCTGGGCAAGCCGGTCATCGCGGCGATAAATGGATACGCGCTCGGCGGCGGCTGCGAGCTGGCGATGGCGTGCACGATCCGCATCGCGGCCGACACGGCGAAGCTCGGGCAGCCGGAGATCAATCTCGGGATCCTTCCCGGCTACGCCGGCACGCAACGCCTGGCGCGCATCGTCGGCCGCGGCCGCGCGCTGGAGATCCTGCTCACCGGCGATCAGCTCTCCGCGCAGGAGGCCCATCGGCTCGGCCTCGTGAATCGCGTCGTGCCGGCGGCGTCGCTGATGGCCGAGGCCAGGGCGCTCGCCGCCACGCTGGCAGCCAAGGCGCCGATCGCCGTCCGCTACATCCTCGAAGCCGTCCACAAGGGCCTCGAGATGCCCTTCCCGCAGGCGCAAATCTTCGAAGCCACCCTGTTCGGTCTGGTGGCGAGCACTGACGACATGCGCGAAGGCACGAAGGCGTTTCTCGAGAAGCGGAAGCCGGATTTCAAGGGGCGCTGAGTGGCTCGCCAGGACCAGCCGCCGCGGCCGCTGGCCGACGCCTCGCCGTTTCGGTTCGCCATCGTCGTGTCCCGATTCAACGAGGCGATCACTGGACGGCTGCGCGACGGGGCAGCCGCGGCGCTCGAGGAAGCGGGCGCCGCGCAGGTACAGGCGTTCGACGTGCCGGGCGCGTTCGAGATTCCGCAGGCCGCGCGGGCGGCGGCCGAGACGGGCCGCTTCGACGCGGTCGTCTGCCTCGGATGCGTCATTCGCGGCGACACGCCGCATTTCGAATACATCGCGTCGGCCGTGGCGCACGGCATCATGACGGCCGCGGGCGACACGGGCGTTCCCATGGCGTTCGGCGTGCTGACGACTGACACGATGGAACAGGCGGAGGCGAGATCGGCCGCGGGGCCGGCCAACAAGGGGCGCGAGGCGGCGGCAGCCGCCATCGAAATGGCGGCGCTGTACCGCGGGCTCTCGGGTG
>Ga0310810_10004958_pt1 | contig 14808 bp, 12 predicted proteins | sample NCmetagenome_FD_207641 | JGI IMG/M metagenome (GOLD analysis project Ga0310810, IMG submission 207641) | Soil microbial communities from experimental microcosm in Duke University, North Carolina, United States - NC | ecosystem: Engineered > Artificial ecosystem > Soil microcosm > Unclassified ...
TGTCTTCTCTGAGCATGACCGCCACGTGATCCACCTGGAAGCACGTTCGAATCAGCGTGCAGACTTTGGCCAGCAGTTCGGAAATCTCAATCACTACGGTCATCTGTTGCGCGATGGTATTGATGGCCTCCAGTTGCTGGGCGCGCTTGCGTTCCAGCCAGTGCAGCCTGGCATTCTGCAGCGCCATCGAGGCTTGGGTAGAGAAAAGTGTCAGCAGATCGATGGTTTCTGGATCGAAATGGTTCAGGTTTTCGCTCTGGCAATCCAGCACCCCCACCACCTCATCCCGGACCATCAGGGGTACGCACAATTCAGACCTGGTTTGGCTACAGCAACGGAGGTACCTGGAATCCTGCCGCACGTCTGGAGCATAGATCGGACGTTTCTGCTGTGCCGCCGCTCCGGTTAAACCCGAACCAAGCGCTACCCGCGTGTTCTCACTCCCTCTGTCCCATCCGATGTGGCTTCGGATCACTAATTCCTGGCTCGGTTTGTCCAGCAGCATGATCGCGACATTCTGGAGTTGAAAGTAGTCTCTGGCGATCACCAGAATTTGCTGCAGCACCTCGTCAAGCTCAACAGTAGACAAAACTGCCTGGCTCGCGTCATAAAGGATAGCTATTTTTTGCATAGAACGCCTGTTGAATTTTAAGGCGTTCGGGCGCTATCCCCATGTGCCTAAAGTAACCTCTTCGGCCGGCGCAGATTTACAGGAATCCCCCCTTCCGATTACAGGAATCGGCCTATTGGACCAGAATTTTACCCCGCCTAGTGTCGTCCTCAAGGGAGAGAAATCTATGCCGGAAAAAAGCACGCTCGATCGTGCTCGCAAAGATGCTCGCGAAGGAAAGGCTCCGAGTACTCAGGCCGGAGAATTCGTACGTGAAGAAATGGACCACATTCGGGAAGGAAAGCACGGCGCGCGCTCGGCCAAGCAAGCAGTTGCTATAGGTCTCTCGAAAGCCCGCCGCGCCGGAGTCAAGTTGCGTCCTCCACGAAAAGGCCAAGCTTCAGCTCGGACCCGTAAACAGGCGACTCGTGACATGCGCAAGGGCCAGAGCCACAGCCGACGTAAAACATCGGCACGGCGTTCTCGTGCCACCAGTCGTGCATTGCAACGTGAAGGACGCAGCGCAGCTTCCCACCGCGCGTTATCTCGACAGGCGCATTCCGCCGCCAGGCGGCGCGGGGCAGCCAGTCGCAAGCGATCCGCAAGTCGGGCCGGCCGCACCACCCGTGTTCGGCACTCGCGTTCCTAGCTGTGCCTCGTGGACCACGGATAAGTTATGGGAATCGGTGGTCCACAGTGTCCTCATTTGCCCGCCGCGCTTCTTCTCCGTTTTGCCCATTCTCGCGAAGTTCTTATCAGGCCGAAAGCCACCAGGCAGAACCAGAAGTCTACGAGCATTCCAAGATCCAGCTTGAAGACTGTGTGTCTGGCGGATGGCGGCAGGTAAGGGGACATCAGCAGGTAGGCCGCATTCCCCAGCACCACGGCCGCTAGCGACTCCACCACATGGATCCTCACGCTCTGTTTAGATACCCTTCGTTGGTCGCCGGAAGCCACCCGTCCGCCCTCCTGCTAACATTTGTCTCTCTGATGCTGGATCTGGCTACCTCCGTTCAATACGTAAAAGGGATAGGCCCCCGCCTGGCCGAAGTACTGGCAAGTAAGGGTATCAACACGGTGGATGATCTCCTCCACTACTTGCCTTTTCGCTACGAGGACCGGCTCAATCCCCGGGGGATCGCCGAACTGCGCGCAGGCGAGATGGCAACCGTCATCGCGGAAGTCCGTACCTCCGGCCTGTTTCGAACCGCCAGAAGCGCTACGCCCATCTTCCAGATGACGGCCGGACAGGGAAGATCCCGCCTGAAGTGCCTTTGGTTTCATGGGGCCTATCTGAAAGACAAATTCAAACCGGGACAGACGGTCGCCCTCTACGGCAAAGTTGACGTAGATCGCCGCGGCGAACTGCAGATCATTCAGCCTCAGGTGGAGATCCTCGCTGACGCGCACGACGCAGCTGATCCCGCGGTCGACCCGCTTGCTTCATCGCTGGAGGTGGGCCGCATAATCCCAATCTACGAGTCAGCCGGAAATGGCCGGCTGACTTCGCGCTGGTTTCGCAAGGTTATCCATTCCGTCGTCGAGAACCTTCCTCCAGAATTGCCCGACGCTTTGCCGCGTGCAGTACGCTCGCGTTTGCAACTGGTTTCGCCTCGTGAGGCCCTGCTGAAGGCGCACTGGCCCGATCCGGGCGAGAGCCTGCAGGATCTGCAATCGTCCCGCACTCCCGCTCACTTGCGTCTCATTTTTGAAGAGCTTTTCTTCATCGAACTTGGCTTGGAATTGAAACGTCGCCAGCAAAAGGCTCAGACCGGAATAGCCTTCCGTCTTGATGAACGTGTGCGCGTCGCCATCAAGAAAATCCTTCCCTTCCACCCCACCGCCGCTCAAAAAAAGGTTTTAAAGGAAATTGCGTCTGACATGGAAAAGCCTTCTCCCATGCGTCGTTTGCTTCAAGGGGACGTTGGCTCCGGCAAAACCATTGTGGCCTTCGAGGCTGCCATCATTGCCATCGAAAATGGCTATCAAGTCGCGCTTATGGCGCCCACTGAAATTCTCGCCACCCAACATTATCTTTCCGCGCGGCGCATCCTGGAGCGTGCCGGCTATCGAATCGTCCTGCTGACGGGTTCTCTCGAGCCGGACCGCAAGCGCGAAATCCGGCGCCACGTTGCTCAAGGCAACGCTCAGATGGTTATCGGCACTCACGCGCTGCTGGAGGAAAAAGTCGAGTTTGATAAGCCGGGCCTCGTCATCGTCGACGAACAGCATCGCTTCGGAGTTTTGCAGCGCTTGAAACTCATGAAGAAGAGTTCCGACTCCTTTCCCGGCGATACCAACCCGGTATCTATCGCCGGATCGTCCACGCCCGAGCCGGATGTCCTTGTTATGACGGCCACGCCCATCCCCCGCACCCTCGCCCTCACGCTTTACGGCGATCTGGACCTCTCGGTTATCGACCAGTTGCCTCCCGGTCGTACTCCGATCGTCACCCGCCGTGTCTCCGACGAACGCTCCACAGAGGTCTGGGAGTTCCTGCGCAAGCAAGTAAGTGCCGGCCACCAGGCCTACGTCGTCTACCCGGTCATTGAGGAGAACGAGGAGACCGAACTGAAAGCTGCGATGAAGATGTACAAGCAGCTCAGTACCACCGTTCTCCCCGATCTGAGGGTTGCCGTCCTGCATGGACGCCTGGACGCCCAAACCAAGGAAATGACCATGCGCCTGTTCCAAAAAGGTGAAATTCAGGTTCTCGTCTCCACCACGGTAATCGAAGTCGGGCTTGACGTTCCTAATGCCACCGTCATGGTAATAGAACATGCCGAGCGCTTTGGCTTGGCTCAGCTCCATCAATTACGGGGACGAATCGGTCGCGGGGCCTCCAGGTCATACTGCATTCTGATGACCGCCGAAAAGATATCGGAAGAAGGCGAACGCCGTCTGGACGCGATGGTCCGTACTAATGATGGATCTCAAATTGCCGAACTGGATCTCGAACTTCGCGGCCCAGGAGAGTTTTTTGGCACCAGGCAAGCCGGTCTTCCCAGCTTCCGCGTTGCCAACCTTATTCGTGATCGCCAGCTCCTGGAACTGGCAAAACGCGAGGCCGCTGCCGTGATTGGGCGAACCGACCCTACCATTAGTGAGCGCGAAGTGGAAGAGGCAGTACGTTACATGCGTTCCCGTTGGCAACGCAGCTATGGCCTGCTGGAGGTCGGCTAATAGCCCGTTGTTCCTGCAATTAAGCCCGACCGCAGCGTTTTGTACCAGGCAGTAATTCGAGAATTCAGGATTTGTACACGAAGGTCCAACGGAAGAATGGTTCGCGGCTGAACATCAGCTTATCGCCTTCTGGCTTTTCGCCTTGCGCGGCGTCTCCTGAGATTTCGGCGCCGAAAAAGCTGCCTCCGCCGAGAATGGTCCGCACCGCGTTGACCAGATCGCGTGCTGCGCGCGACTTCAGAACATAGCCGCTGGCGCCCGCTTTCTTCACCGCTTTCACCAGGCTTTTGGAGTCATGCATCGTGAAGATCAGAATGCGGGTGTTTGTTTTCAGCTTGGCGATTGCCTGGGTTGCTTCCAGCCCGCTCATCATTGGCATGGTGATGTCTAGAATGATGACGTCGGGCTTCAGTTGCTGAACGGCGTCTATGGCCTCTTGCCCGTTCTCGGCTTCCCCAACAATCTCCCAGTCGGGCCGGGCCCTCAGTATGGTCCGCAATCCTTGACGAACTACCTCATGATCATCTGCTAAGAGAATCCGAACCGGCATTGGCGCCCTTCCTCCATCTATCTCAGTTCTATATGGTTGAAACCCATGAAGGCTTGGCTTGTGACCCGGCTGACCAAACCGCCAATCCATCATTACCCACGACCACCTGCAAACACCAGTATGAGGTGGGCACCGATGGCTTACGGATCCTCTACAGCAGTGCGACTCTGATTGTTTAAAAAATCCACAACAGAGTCTATGGTGGTCTATCATTCCGCCAAATGTTCTGCTCCGAGTCTATACAGTATTCACTGTAGTTACATTCTTGGCCGGGAAACGGCATAGTAATGAGTATCTCTGAATATAATGTAGGATTCAGGAGCGTAGCCTTTCGGCTGGGTAAGTGTACGAACATCTCTTGCCGGTTGGATAATTCTCTTCCAGGGTAGGCGATCTCTCTTATGACTCATGGCCGCATTTTGGTTGCTGATGATCACGAAGTCGTGCGTAAGGGCTTGTGCGCGCTTTTGCAATCCCACGGGTGGGAAATTTGCGGCGAGGCCGTCGACGGTCGCCAGGCCGTTGACAAGACCCGCGATTTGAAACCTGACGTCGTCATTTTGGACATCGGAATGCCCAACCTGAATGGTCTGGATGCTACCCGGCAGATCTTGAGGAACAATCCCGATCAGAAGGTGCTCATCCTCACGATTACCGATACCGACCAGGTCGTACGCGACGTACTTCAGGCGGGGGCTCGTGGTTTTGTCTTGAAATCGGATGCTGCCCGCGACCTCGTTGCCGCCGTGGATGCGATTCTCCAGCACCGGACTTTCTTTACCCCTCGTGTCGGGCAGATGGTGCTCGACGCTTACCTTAAAGGAGGCGACTCGCGCGTCTCAGAAGACACTGTGCCTACTCTCACTCCCCGCGAACGTGAGATCGTCCAGTTGCTCGCCGAAGGCAAGAGCACCAAGGAAGTCGCTTCTGTGCTCAATCTGAGCGTGAAGACTGCCGAGACCCATCGCAGCAATATTATGCGCAAGCTGAAGCTGCATTCGGTCGGCGAGTTGGTTCTCTACGCCATCCGCAACAATATCGTCCAGGTGCCCAAAGAGGGATGGAGTTGATCGGCACGCGGCCGAATACCTCTCGTGCAATAATCTGAACTCATGCGGGCTATACCATCGGACCTTTACCGCAAACTGCCTTCTGTCGACGAGTTGTTGCGGGAGCCCTCTCTCGCACCATTCATTGCGCGCGAAGGTTTGCCCGCTGTAACCGACGCTGTCCGCTTAGTGCTCACCCGCTTGCGTCAGGAGATCGCTAACCACACTCTGGACGAGGCCGGCGTTGACTTGGCTCTTTCCGGCATGATGGACGCGGTGACCCGCCAATTGAATCGTTCCCTCGAATACTCCCTTCGGCCTGTTATCAATGCATCTGGAGTCATTCTGCATACGAATCTGGGCCGCGCGCCGCTCCCCCAGTCCGCTTTGGAGCATGTTCGCCAGGTCGCGGAGCTCTACTCCAATCTCGAGTTCGATGTCTCCTCCGGCGAGAGGGGCAAGCGGGATGTTCATGTCGACCGCCTGTTTCGCCGTTTACTTGACCCTGCTGCCCAACGAGAGACTTCGGGAATTTCCACCATCGTTGTGAACAACAACGCCGCGGCCGTTCTGCTCGCACTGAACACTTTGGCGGATGGCGGCGAAGTTATAGTTTCGCGTGGCGAGCTGGTGGAGATTGGCGGCTCCTTCCGCATTCCCGATGTAATGGCGAAATCGGGCGCCATCCTGCGGGAAGTGGGTACCACCAATCGCACACGCATTTCCGACTACGAGCGCGTGGTGAACGAGAAGACCCGCTTGATTCTGCGCGTCCATCGTTCCAACTTTCAGATCACTGGCTTCACCCAGCAGCCCTCGTTGCGCGAATTGGTGGCTCTCGCGCGTCAACGCAATATCCCCCTGCTCGAGGACCTGGGTAGCGGGGCGCTGTTTGACCTTCAATCTGCAGGTATCACCGGCGAGCCCGGGGTGCTCGACAGCATCCGGGACGACGTGGATGTTGTCACCTACAGTGGCGACAAGCTTCTGGGCGGCCCGCAAGCGGGCCTGATCAGCGGCAAATCCGATCTGATCTCGCGTCTTCGTTCCAACCCGCTTTTCCGCGCCTTGCGGGTAGATAAACTCACCTATGCCGCCTTGGAAGCCACCCTCTTGGCTTACATCAAGCAGGATTACGACCAGGTTCCTGCGCTTCGCATGATGCGGCTCTGTTCTGCGGACATCGGGCGCCGCGCCGAAGCTCTCGTCTCCAGCTTGAATTTGGCTGGCTTGCACCTCGACATCGTCAAAGGGGAGTCGCTCATTGGCGGTGGTGCTGCCCCTTCCGCGGCGCTTGCTACTCGCCTGATTTCGATTACTTCGCGGCAGTTGAGCGCAGATGAGTTAGCAGCTCGGCTACGGGCGGGTAATCCACCTATCGTCGCGCGCGTCGAAGAAGGAAAGGTTCTCTTAGACCTGCGCACCGTATTCACGCAGCAGGACAGTGCAATCGCCTCCGCATTGACCGCCCTTGCAGCCGGGTAGTTGTTCGGTGAACGGAACCGGGCGGAATTTAACCTCGGATCAGATGAGTCAATCCTCTGGCCATCCCATAACTCTCTACACAATCGGCCATTCCACTCGAACTTTGGCTGAGCTGACAGAAGTGCTGCAAGCTCATTCCATCAAAGTTCTCGTGGATATCCGCGCGTTCCCTATGTCCCGCCGTTTACCCCATTTCAACCGCGAGAGCCTGGAGAAGTCTCTTCCGCAGGTCCGGATTCGTTATCTTTGGTTCCCGGCCCTTGGCGGATATCGCAAGAAAATGCGGGCGGATTCCCCCCATATCGCATTGCGCAACGCGAATTTCAGAAATTACGCCGACCACATGCTGTCAGCCGAGTTCAAGAATGCAATCGCCGAACTCCTGTCTCTCGCTGCCCAAGCGACCACCGCATACATGTGTGCGGAGCGTGTTTATTTTCGCTGCCACAGAATGCTGGTGTCGGACTATCTTCTCGCACATGGGCATAAGGTCCTTCACCTTGACGGAACCGGTTCAGCCCGGCCGCATAAACTCACGCCCGAAGCTCGCCTGGTCGAAGATGACCTGATCTACAGCGGCGATCAGCTCTTCTGAGCATTTCGCCGTCGCGGACTTCACCCCAGTACTTGGAATCCCGTGCTGTGTTACCTTCTTCTTATGATCGTAGGGACCGGGATCGACGTTGTCGAAGTTCCGCGTGTGGCCGCCACCATTCAGCGTTATGGTGAACGATTTCTGCAGCGGATTTTTACCCAGGGCGAAATTCGCTATTGCCAATCCAAGGCCAATCGCGTCGAGCGCTTCGCCGCCCGCTTTGCCGCCAAGGAAGCGGGTATGAAGGCGCTTGGTACCGGCTGGAACCGCGGTGTGCGGTGGCGCGATGTCGAGGTGCAACGCCAGCCCGGAGGTCGCCCCACGATTGTCTTCCACGGAAAAGCTGCCGAATTTGCCCAGAAGCTCGGAACTAGCCGGGTTGCCGTCTCCCTGACCCACACCGCCGCCGAAGCGATCGCGCACGTGATTCTAGAAAGCTGATTCCGTCTTTGCCAGTCCACAGACCCCTGTTAGCTTAATAGTCCAACCTTGCCCACGATGAGCCAAACTACGGTTTCCCCAACTCAGCAATTGCATCTCGCAATCACGCGCCAGCCGACATTGCTCGCCGGCGTGGCGCTGAGCAGCTTTGCCGCTCTGCTTCTGGAACTTGCCCTCACTCGTCTCTTTTCTGTAGTCCTTTTCTATCACTATGCATTTCTCGCCATTTCGGTTGCGCTGTTAGGCCTGGGTGCGGGCGGCGTATTCGCGCACTTGCTACGGGAAAAACTGCGCCGGTCCAACCTCCGCCGGCTGGCTACCAACATTTCTCTGTTATGGTGTTTCGCCGTCCTGATTGCTCTCGAAGTTATCTTGCGGGTGCCGGTCCGCCTGCAACTTGACGTCAGTAACTTTCGTCGGCTTTCGCTGATGTATCTGGTAACCGCAGTCCCGTTTTTCCTGACGGGGATTTTGTTTTCCGTAATATTTGCTCGCAATAGTCAACAGATCTCCCGGCTGTACGGAGCCGATCTCTGTGGCGGCGCTCTTGCTTGTGTTGCAACTGTACCTCTCCTGAATTACCTGGGAGGCCCCAATACGATTCTTCTGGCTGCCGCGGTCATGGCTCTGGCTGCGGTGATCTGGAATAGCGGGCGGTCCTGGCTTATCATCGCGGGCTCTGTTCTCACCTCCTTGGTCGTGCTCATCGCCCTGAACAGCTCCCATCCTTCCATCGACATCATCTACGCCAAGGGCCTTTATCGCGATCCCTCCTGGGTCGAATACGCCCGATGGAACGCCATCTCCCGTATCGAAGTTGATCGTCATTACGACGGTTCCAAGTGGATTGTCATTGATGCTGACGCCTCCACCGCGATCATGAGTACCGACCCCCATCACTTGGGCGGTACCGAGTGGGAAGCTTCGCTCATGAACTCAGCCCCCGCCATGAGCAATCTGCTGCGTCCGCACGGTACTTTTGCCATTATCGGTCCGGGTGGCGGAGTAGATGTTCTGCGTGCCGTCGCCAATGGCAGTCCCAGGGTGACCGGCATTGAAATCAATCCCATCATTGTGAATGACGTCATGCGCGGCCGATACGCGGACTATGCCCGTCACCTTTATGAGCTGCCGGAAGTGGATATTCATGTAAGTGATGGCCGCTCTTTTATCCGCAACTCCAGCGATACATACGACGTTGTGCAGATGACTCTGGTAGATACCTGGGCTTCCACCGCTGCCGGCGCGTTTGCCCTCAGCGAAAACAACCTGTATACCGTCGAAGCCTTTAAAGATTATTTCCGTCACCTGAAGCCCGACGGGTTGATCGCCATTACCCGCTGGGAATTCAAAGAGCCGCGCGAGGCCCTCAGGGTGGTTTCGGTTGCGATCCAGGCACTTCATGAATTGGGGGTTCTGGACCCCGCCCGGAATTTCATCGTTGTGTCCGACGGCAGTCCGGACGTGGACGGCCGGCCGGTGCTGGTCTTGGGCAAAAGGTCTGCCTTCACCGCGGAGGAAATATCAATAGCCTCTGACCATCTGCGCCGGCATCCTCACCTGACCCCGCAATATGTTCCCGGCCAACCCGCTGACAGTCAATTCGCGCAGCTCATTCGCAGCAACGATCCCGCCGCCTTCGCTCTCGACTACAACTTCAACGTGGCGCCGGTTTACGACAATGCTCCATTCTTCTTCTTCACGCTCAAGCTCGGGCAGGTGCTTGCGCAGAGCGTAGATGAGGGCATGGATTGGAAAGTGAATGTCGGCGTCGCGGTACTGGGGATGGTCCTGTTGCTCTCCGTCGGGGCGGTGCTTGCATTCTTGATCGTCCCCCTCGTCGTGGGCACGCGCGGTCAGCATTCACGGCTCTTGCCGCTGACTTATTTCATTGCCATCGGCCTGGGGTACATCATCGTGGAGATTGCTTTCGTTCAGCGATTTGTGCTGTTCCTCGGCCACCCCACTTATGCTCTCACCGTAGTGGTTTTTCTCATGCTGCTTTCCAGCGGAGCCGGTAGCCTTCTCTCCCGCCGTTTCTTTGCGCGTCCTCTGTTCGGCCTCTGGCCCCTGTTGGCGATTGTGAGTGTGCTCGTGGGTTATGTTTTCCTGCTTCCTGCCCTGTTGCCGGCACTGATAGGCTTGCCCTTTGCGGTCAAACTGCTGATCAGCGGATTGCTTCTGGTGCCACTAGGCTTTGCCATGGGAATGCCTTTTCCCGGTGGTTTACGGGTTGTCGCGGGCGCACCATCCGCGGGACTTCCCTCCGGGGATGCAACATCCGAGAATTCTGTTGAGTGGGCTTGGGCGATGAACGCAGCCTCCAGCGTCCTGGGGTCGGTGCTGGCGATTGTCATCGCCATCCGCTTCGGTTTCAATATCACGTTAGCCTGCGGCGCTGCCGCCTACCTCGTGGCTGCCTTGCTCATCGGTCACCTGGAGGCAAGCCCCCGGGAGCATCTGACGCTTTGATATCATGCAGAACAAACCCGCTGCTCCCGCGCAATTCGAGCAGAGGACGAACGGTTCCTGGGAGGAACGGTGCCTAGCCAGAAGCAGGTACGGTGGTCGCAGCTGAAGGTGGGCATTACCGTTCTCGTCGCCAGTGTCACTCTGGGTGTGCTCATTCTCATGATGAGCGGCACCGGCGGTCTCTTTACTCCCAAAATTGTTCTGAAAGCATATTTCGATAATGCTAGCGGCTTGCGCGCAGGCGCGCCCGTGCGTTTTCAGGGCGTGGACATTGGAAACGTGATCCGTATTCGTGTCGTTCCCGAAAAACCGCTTACCCCGGTTGAAGTTTCGATGAAGGTGAGCTCAAAGTACAGGGCTGCCCTGCACACCGATTCCGTCACATCCCTGGAAACCGCCGGCGTCCTCGGCGAGACTTATCTTGAAATCGACAGCTCACAGGCTCGCGGGCCTCTGATACAGGACGGCGCTGTCATGGCCATTCGCGAGCACCCTGACTTTCAAGATGTGGTGCGCTCCAGCCAGGGTACCCTGCAGAACATGGACGCCCTGCTCAAGCGGTTGGATCGTATCGTCGCCTTCGTCGAAAGCGGCCAGGGCTCCATCGGTAAATTGATCTACGATCCCACCCTCTACAACCGGCTGAACTCCACTTTGAATGAGTTCCAGAGCGTGGTCACCCAGATCAGCCAGGGTAAAGGCAGCATCGGGAAGTTAATTCAAACCGACGAACTCTATCAAAAAGCCAATGTCAGCGTAGACAAGCTCAACACGATCATCGACGAGATACAGCAAGGCAAGGGAAGCGTCGGCAAATTCCTGAAGGATCCCGCCCTCTACGACAATGCCAACCAGACCGTGGCAAATTTCAAGAAGATTACCGATGACGTGAATTCGGGCAAAGGCGCCCTGGGCAAGCTCACCAGCGATCAGGCTTTCGCAGCCAAGCTTCAGAGCACGATGGACAAACTTTCGGCGATCACGGATGACCTACAGGCAGGTCAGGGCACAGCCGGCATGCTCCTGAAGAATCCCTCCCTCTATCAAAACACCGATCAGATGTTGCTGGAGACTCGCGCTCTGGTGAAGGCCATCCGGGAAAATCCCAAGCGTTACCTGACATTCAAAGTTAAGGTATTCTAAATCCATAGCAATTCCCGATTCCACACATTGAGCGTCAGCCTGCCTCCAGGGTGCTGACCATCGCACACGGGTCAACATCATGATTGTTGCCATGCAGGAAACCGCGACTGATGAGCAGATCCAGCAGGTAATCGAACATCTGATCCGGCTCGGCTTCTCGGTTCATCGCACGACCGGAATTCGGCAAACCATCCTCGCCGCCGTCGGCGCCCGCGTTGACTTTGATACCCGCACCTTTGAGGTCCTGCCCGGAGTCCAGGAAGTTCACCGTATTAGCGCGCCTTACAAACTCGTCGGACGCAGCTTCCGCCCCGAGGGAACCGTTCTCCATTTCCCCAACGGCCTTACGATCGGCGGCGACGAAGTTGTGACGATGGCAGGGCCGTGTTCAGTGGAATCCCGCGAACAGCTGTTCACCGTGACCGAGTTGATCGCTAAGGCGGGTGCCCGCGTTCTGCGCGGTGGAGCTTTCAAGCCGCGCAGCTCTCCTTACGCGTTCCAGGGCCTCGGCCTCGAAGGCTTGAAATTCCTGCGTGAAGCCGGCGACAAATTCGGCATGCTGGTGATTAGCGAAGTAATGGAGATCTCGCAGATCGCCATGATGCTCCCCTACATCGACATCTTTCAGGTCGGCGCTCGCAACATGCAAAACTTCAACTTGCTCCGCGAACTCGGTAAGGTGAAAAAGCCGGTTCTCTTGAAGCGTGGCATCGCCGCAACTTTGGAAGAGTTGCTGCTCTCCGCCGAATACATCATGGCCGGCGGTAACTATGACGTGATCCTCTGCGAGCGCGGTATTCGCACCTTTGAAACCTACACTCGCAACACCATGGATATTTCAGCAATTCCCATCGTGAAAAACCTTTCCCACCTCCCCATGACAGCCGATCCTTCCCACGGCACAGGGCGTCGCGACAAGGTTGCTGCCATGGCCCGAGCTTCACTCGCGGCAGGCGCCGACGCTCTGCTCATCGAAGTTCATCATGACCCCGATAAAGCTCTATCGGATGGCGCCCAGTCGCTTTTCCCGGCTCAATTCGCCAAGCTGATGGACGAACTTCGCATGATTGCTCCCGCCGTAGGACGCAAGATGGCCTAGTTTGCCGATGCAGGATACTCGTGTACTCTCCACGGTTCCGCGTCTACCGGTATCAAGTCTCCGCAATTGAAATCGCGATCGAATTTGAAACCCTTATTCTCACTGTGTAAGCTTACCCCCCATGAAGAACTTCAATGAGCTTTCAGAACGCGAGATTCTGGCCCTTGCTATCTCCCTGGAGGAGGAAGACGAACGGGTCTATGCGGACTTTTCCGAAGGTCTCAAGCAGGCTTATCCGGCGTCTGCCGCGATATTTGGTGGCATGCGCCAGGAGGAGTCCGAACACCGCAGAAAGCTTATCGAGCTTTATCAGCAGAAGTTTGGCGAACACATCCCCCTGGTGCGTCGTCAGGATGTCCGCGGATTTGTACAGCGCACTCCCGTTTGGCTGGTTCGTCCTCTTGGTCTCGACGCCGTCCGTAAGCAGGCCAGCGCTATGGAAGTCGAAACCCGGCGTTTCTACGAACGCGCTGCCGCTCGCACCCAGGATGCGAGCATCCGCCAGTTGCTCGATGACCTCGCCGCCGAGGAACGCTATCACGAAGACCGGGCTCAGGAGTTGACTGAAGAGAAGTTGCGGCCCGACGTCCAGCAAGACGAAGAACAGGCTCGCCGCCGCCTCTTTGTCTTGCAGGTAGTGCAGCCCGGTCTGGCCGGCCTTATGGATGGTTCGGTTTCCACTCTGGCCCCGGTCTTCGCTGCAGCCATGGCCACCAAGAGTAGCTGGACAGCCTTCCTTGTGGGTCTCGCCGCGTCATTCGGTGCCGGCATCAGCATGGGCTTCGCCGAAGCTCTCTCGGACGATGGCAGCCTTACGGGTCGCGGTCATCCTTGGGCTCGGGGCGCAGTCGAGGGGGGGATGACCACCCTCGGCGGAATTGGACACACCCTCCCCTTTCTTATTTCGAATTTCCACGTGGCCCTTGCCGTCGCTGCCTTCGTAGTCATTCTTGAACTGGCAGTCATTACCTGGATTCGCCACCAATACATGGAGACTCCCACCCTTCGCGCCGCGCTACAAGTGGGAGTTGGTGGAGCACTCGTCTTCTTAACAGGAATGCTGATCGGACAATCCTGACTGCCTGCGGTTACTGCTTGGCTAGAGCAGCCGCCCGTCGCTCCATCTCTTCCTGCGAGACGTCTTCCTGATGAGTCGCGATCGTCCATACGTGCCCGTATGGATCATGAATCGTGCCATTCCGGTCGCCGTAAAACTGATCCGCCACCGCCCTCTCTAAGTTGGCTCCTGCTTTGACGGCGCCATCAACAACCTTGTCAACGTCATCGACGTAGAGCATGATGCTGACCGGTGTCCCGCCCAGAGATGCCGGACTACGATAGCCCATCTGGGGGTGCTCGTCCGCCAGCATGATCGGCGAATCGCCAATCTTGATTTCCGCGTGTCCGATCGTGCCGCCGGGCCCCGCGAACCGCATAAGCTCCGTGGCCCCGAATACTTTCTTGTAGAAATCGATTGCGTTCGCTGCGCCCTTCACAATGAGATAAGGTGTCACGGAGTGGTATCCGGCGGGTATGTGCTTAGCTGCCATAATTCTCCTCTCTAACGGGCTCATCCTGAGCCCAATAATTTTATTGCGGTTCCAATCTTCTTGTCAGGCCCTCACTGCTCGGACCTGCTGGTCATCCTGAGAAGATGCTCCGCAAAGTCTGCCGGCGCCTCTCGACTTAGTGATCGCCATCTGCCAGCTCACTTAATGAACTGTCCAGGCCGAAAAAGCTGACGGTATAAATTTCTCTCGCCAACAAAGTACCGGCGCCAGCTGCTAGCGATTTCTTGCAACTGGTTTTCTGCTAACATCCCTTCCGATGCACCTACGCAGGGTTGGTGAGGGCTTCCGCAGCAGGAAGAAAAAGGCACATACCCCCGCGGCGCGAGACAGCCGTGCCCGCGCTGAACTGGTCATCATTACTGGAATGAGCGGCTCAGGCAAGGCCTCGGCCCTCAAAGCATTTGAGGATCTCGGGTTTTATTGCGTAGACAATCTTCCTGTAGAATTAATACCCCGTTTTGCCGAACTCGCCGTTCAGTCTGCGGAAATCCGTCGAACCGCTTTGGTCGTTGATGTTCGTGAGGGAGCGGCTCTCGATAAGTTGCCGGGCATCCTTAAGTCAGTTAAGCGGATGCTTCCTACCCGCGTCATTTACCTGGAAGCCAGTGAC
>Ga0310810_10004959_pt1 | contig 14808 bp, 11 predicted proteins | sample NCmetagenome_FD_207641 | JGI IMG/M metagenome (GOLD analysis project Ga0310810, IMG submission 207641) | Soil microbial communities from experimental microcosm in Duke University, North Carolina, United States - NC | ecosystem: Engineered > Artificial ecosystem > Soil microcosm > Unclassified ...
CCGCCCTCAGTGAAACCGTTCGATGGATCTTCTTCGGGACCACCTGGTGCCTGCATCACACCGTCGAGACTGACTTGCGTGATTGCGATGATCTTTCTCATCCGCGAACCGCCGCCTCGATTGTAGCGACGTCAATCTTCTTCATTTTCATCATGGCGTCGAACGCACGCTTCGCAGCAGCGGGATCGGACCCGCTTACTGCTTTCGTCAGAACGATCGGTGTGATTTGCCAGGACAATCCCCATTTGTCCTTGCACCAACCGCACATGCTCTCCTCTCCGCCATTGCCGACAATCGCATTCCAGTAACGATCCGTCTCGGCCTGGTCAGCAGTCGCGACAGCAAACGAGAATGCTTCGTTGTGCTTGAACGCAGGCCCGCCGTTCAGTCCGACGCACGGAATGCCCATGACCGTAAACTCGACAGTCATTGCGTCGCCCTTTTTCCCCGACGGAAAATCTGCGGGTGCGCGATGCACCGCGCCTACTGACGAATTCGGAAATGTCTCGGCATAAAAACGCGCTGCTTCCTCGGCGTCGCGATCGTACCAGAGGCAAATCGTGTTCTTTGCGGGATTCATCGTATCGCTCCTCCGTTTCGACGTGATGTTCCCGTCAAATTTAGCGCGCCATTACGGGGGGATGTACGCTTCCACAGCGTTCAGGGTATCGTCGTAACAAGCTCCTCCCACCGCGTACAGAATCCCATCGATCACGACGGCGCCGAGTGACTGTCGCATGGTCGGCATAGGCACGCCACGATTCCAACGATCCAGGACCGGATCGTACGATTCTACGAGATTCGTTTCCGAATAAACAGCAAATCCGCCAATGGCGTAGAGCGTACCGTTCAGTACCGCGGCTGCAAGCGCAGCGCGACCATACACAGACGTAGGGGCGGATGTAGAGGGCATATCTGATTTGCGAGACCATGAATCAGTTGCAGGATCGTATGCTTCTACCGTCCGCATGCCCCACAGCGATCCTGACGCGCCGCCGATCGCGTAGATGATTCCGTTAAGAACGCCGACGGCGAGCATGCTTCGAGGCGTTGGCATTGGTGACTTTGTCGTCCATGTGTTGGTCGCGGGATCATACGCTTCAACAACACCGAGGGGTCTGTCAGCGCTCTGAAGATTCGATCGAAAAACGAGGGGGCCCGTCACCGTGCTGGTTGAGATAGATCCACGGATGCCGACACTCGAGCGTTGATTTCCGCCAATGGCGTAAAGAATTCCGTTGACGACTGCTACGGCAAGACCTTCACGCGGCGTGGGAAGGGGTGCCTTCGTCGTCCACTTGTCGGCGACAATATCGTATGCCTCGACTGTGTTGAGATCGTGCGAATTGTAGCCGCCTACGGCGTACAGTATTCCGTCTATTACTCCTGCGGACAGCTCGCCGCGTGCGGTTGGCATTCGAGTTTTTGATGTCCATTGATCTGTGGCAGGATCATATGCGTTCACCGCTCCCGAATACGACTGTGTGTCCCAACCGCCGCCGCCCACGACATACAGAATTCCGTTGTAAGCGCCGATGCCAAATACCTGCCGGTCTTCGGGAAGCGCCGCCTTCCTAAGCCAGTAATTGCCCGTGAACTGAACCGCGACCGATCCGGGAATCGGCTGGCCATCGATTTTCGCCGTCACCAGCGCAGTACCGCGTTGCGACGACTTTATCGTAATCGAGTAGTGTCCGGTTGAATTGGTCGCGGCATCCGCCAGGGTTCCCAGCGTCGTCGCGAAGGTGACTTGACCCACCCCGGAATCCGTCGGGTTATCGTTTGTGTCACGCGCTTCGACGTAGATCACGCATTTCTCGAAGCCGTCGGCTGGGACGGTCGGGCTGCTTGCGGTGCGGATCACGGAGCGCGCGATGTTCACCGGCCCGGCGGTGAGAGTAAGTGTTAACGTTTGGGCGAGCACCCGGCCATTCAAGTTTGCAGAAATCATCACGGTCCCGGCGATGGTCGGAGCTGTAAACGTTGCCGTGTAGGTTCCGTCGTGGTGGTCGACGACTCCGTCCAAACTTCCGGCAGAGGCGTACAACGAGAGAGTGCCGCCGCTGCCATGTGCGGCGTTTCCGACGGAGTCTCTAAGCTGCACAGTGATTGCGGTGCTGCTCGCTCCATCGGCGACCAGCGATGACTGGCTTGCCGTGATGGTCGAGCCTGCGATGTACGATGGTGCCGGCGGAGGCGGCGCGGTTGTGCTGCGCTCGCCGCAAGCTGGAACGGTACTCAGCGTCACGAGCAGCAGGAGGCAATGACGACGCACTGATTTCCACGGCCCGACACGAAAGGGAGAGAAGCGCATGATTCATCCTGAGGATTTCTCTCCAAAATGATCTCACTCCGTGAGCCAGGCGTGAGTCGTCTGTTATCTCGGCGTTACGTTGAATTCTCGCAACACATTCTCACGATAGATCGAGTGGTCGTTAATGCCCAAACCCCAGCGCGCGGTTGATCCAGCGCGCGAGCGGTAACAGCTGCTTGAAATCTTCTTCGAGCAGCTTCGCGAGCTGTGGACTTGTGACCTGCTTGTCCGTCAGTCCGCGACCAGTCGTAAACGACTGATAGCGCAACCATTTCGCGGCGGGATGATTTTCCGCGTAGCCGCGCGGCATTCTCTTGAGCATCGATTCATCGTCCAACCCATCATATCGAGCGGGAAGCTTGGCGACGATGCGTGCAAGCCGAGTTGGATTCTCCGCAATCTCGTTGCGGATTTTTTGTAACTGCGGCGCCGGCGGTCTCCACAACCCTCCCCCGACGAATGATCTGCCGCCGGGCTGAAAATGAAAGTAGAAACCGGCACTGCCTTCGGCCGCTTCGCTCCCGACTTTCTTTGTCGCACTTGAGTGATGGAACCAGCATGCGGCGTGTGTTTTGTACGGGGATTTGTCGCTCGAGAATCGAATGTCGCGATTGATCCGAAACATGCCGCGTTTCGGATCGCCGTACATCTCCGGGGCGAAGCGCGCAAAACGGGAATTCATCTCACCGATCAAATAGCGCATTGGCTCACGGACTTCGCTCTCGTAATCGGCGCGGTGAGCCTCGAACCATTCCTTGTTGTTGTTCTTCTCCAGCTGACGGAAGAACTGAAGCGCTGCCGGGCGGAATGTCATTCTGCCAATCTATCTCCGCCGAAATACGTCGTCACGATCGATCGAATCGAGAGGGCTGGTAGAGAGGTTGGACGCAGAGGCGCCGATGAGTGAATCCGTCCCGGTCTGTCGTATTAGGAGTAACCACTCATGACGCGAGGCTCTCATGCTGCGCCGCACAATTATGTCCCTGCTGGTTTCCGCACTTTTTCTCGCATGCAGCGAGGGGAAGAGTCCAACAGTCCCGGACCCTGCGGCAGCAGTCGCCGGAGTTTGGACACTCCAAACAGTAGACGGTCAGGGACTGCCATTCACCTTGCCTCCTGATGGCAACCTCAAAGCCGACCTGACTGGCGAAGTGATCACGTTGACGGCGCCGAAGACCATGATGATGGTGACTTCGTTTCTCTTCAACGACAACGGCCACATTTTCCCCGAGTCGGACACGGGCATTGGGACCTACACGTTCGACGGGTCAAAGGTGACGCTGACGTTTTCCGACGGAACGATCTACACAGCAACCATCAGCGACAACAAAATGACTCTCTACGACCCTGACCCGTCGATCAACCTCACGTTCGTGTATCGCAGGAACTGAAGCCGAACATCTCGTTTCACCGGAGGCGCTAGATTGTCCTGACTGCCCTTGTGCTACGCACTGGGGAAGTCATTGGAGGACAAATGGAGCGCTGGGGCGTCAGAATGCGAACGGACTTCCGTTTCAGCGCACTCGTGCTTGCTGCTTGCCTCCACTTTGGAAATCCGAGCACCGGATTTGCGCAGGGTGTTACGACTGCAGCAATTCACGGCATTGTTCGCGATGAAAACGGTTCCGGAATCGACGGCGCATCGATTCGCGTCGTCAATCTCTCGACCGGTTACATCACAGAAACGCGCGCTCGTGCCGGCATCTTCGTCGTGCACGGATTGGCTACCGGCGGATTCTACCGCGTCCTCGTGACGAAGCTTGGATACGCGCCCGAGTTTGTTGACAAACTCACCCTCACGCTTGGCGAAGACGTGAAACTTCGTCTGACTCTTGTGAGTCTCGTGAATCATCTGGACACGGTTAGGATTTCGGCCAGCAACCAGCGATCGACACTCCGGACAGGGGGCGGAGTCGCGACGTTGTTCTCCGATTCGTCGCTGCGTCAACTACCTGCATTGAATCGCGATTTGTACGACTTCGCGCGGCTGGTTCCGCAGGTTTCTTCGCGATTTGGCCTGAGCGCTGCGGGCACCAACTTCCGATTCAATAATTACATGATCGATGGCGTGAGTGATCGTCAGCTTCAAGGCAACAACGTCCTGGGTGGTGCGACCGGCGGCAAGACGATTTCGATTGAAGCAATACAGGAATACCAGGTGCTTCTCTCTCCGTATGCTGCACGATACGGAGACTTCACCGGAATGCTCGTGAACGCCGTAACGAAGAACGGGACAAACGAGTTTCACGGATCCGGATATGGCTACGCGCGCAACGCCGGTCTCGCACGCACGAATTCATTCGCGGGCAACTCTCCCTACCGCCGAGAACAATTTGGATTCTCGTTGGGAGGACCAATCATCAGAAACCGCCTGCATTTCTTCATCGCGCCGGAATTTCAACACGCTACCGCTCCCACGCCGGGCCCTTACGTCGGACAAAGCTCCAGCGCGTCCACCGCGCTTCTCGTTTCTGCGGATTCCATCGCGCGTTTTGTTTCGCTTCTCGGAGCGAAGGGTGTGGACGCGGGCGATGGCGGACGCGTTCTGTCCGCCAACCCGGCGATGACCATGTTCGGAAGGGTGGATCTTGCGCTTCCCGAATGGAGGAGCCGAGTCGTGCTGCTCGAGAATTACAGTGCCGTCGAGGTGACCCGGTTTTCCCGCCCAGAGGGCATCAGGATATTTCCGCTCTCGAGCAATGCGTGGACGCTTCGCACCGCGAAGAAAAGCACCTCGTTGCAGGTCTTCACACAGCCATGGAGCTCGGCGTTCAATGAGCTTCTCGTCGCTTACATGGATCGCCCAGTTGCCGGCACCGGGTACGCCGGCTCTCCGTCGATTCAAGTCAGCGTTGCGGGTGCAAACGGCGGAACACCGGTCACACTGATTGCTGGTCCTCCTGCCAGGGCGGGAGGCGCGGCGGCGGCGCAGATTCTCGCGGAGATCGCGGACCACTTTGTCCTCAACCTCGGGTCGCGCCACACTCTCGGCGCGGGTGTTCGTGTCGAGTCATTTCAGCATCATGCTCAAGGCGTTCCGGGAAGTTTCGGACAATGGGCGTTTCCGAGTCTCGATGCGCTCGCAAATGGCGATGCGTCTCTGTATGCGATCACCAGGGATTTTGGAGGCGCGCGCGCACGCGTTCGCGGCGTGCAGCCGAGCGCATACGTCAGTGACGAGTGGCTTGTCGGAGAACGGTTTTCGTTGACGCTCGGACTACGTGCCGACGCACTGAGCTTTTCTGGTGCTCCCAAATACAATCCAGCGGTTGACTCGATTTTCCATCGTCGCACGAGTGACTATCCGCGCACTCAGCTGCAATGGTCGCCGCGGCTTGGCTTCGAATGGACGCCTTCGAAAAATCATCTCACCCATGTTTCAGGAGGCGCAGGAATTTTCGTCGCTCCTCCGCCGCTGGGGTGGCTGCTCACACCAGTCCGCGCTAATGGAGCGGATGTTCGAACTCTCGAGTGCACTGCGTCAGTTGGACCGCTTCAGGTTCCGAAGTTCGTCGCGGATCGATCGCGGCAGCCGCTCGAATGTGCGGATGGTCAAGGATTTCCGGACGGTCCCGTGGACTTCGTTGATCCAAATCTCCGCATGGCAGAATCCTTCCGAACTTCTCTCACGATCGACAGGCGCCTGCCGTGGAATGTCGACGCGACGATCGACGCGCTTTACTCCAGAGTGCGATCCGACTTTCTCTTCGTAAATGCCGGCCTCGCGGGCCCGCAGGGAGTGGACGCACACGGACGCGTTCTGTACGGGACAATCAGCTCACTCGGGCGCGCACAGCCCGCACTCGTGACCAATCGCAAATTCTCGGAGGCCATCGATCTCCGCAATCACTCGCTGGGACATTCGTGGTCCCTCACTGCACAGGTGAACAAATCATTTTCCGATCGCGCGGAGCTGCGCGCGTCATACACGCATTCACGTTCCAGAGATGTGCAATCGCTCACGAACGCTTCTGCGATCGCGCCGTATGATATCTGGGCAGGGGGACGACAAATTTCGTCTAGTGATGATGAGCTCACGACGGGCGTGTCCGCATTCGAAGTCGCGCACCGCATAGTGTTCACGGCGGGTTACGTGGCGCCTTGGAGACGGTGGAAGACTGCGTTCTCTCTCTATTACATCGGTGAGTCGGGCTATCCGATCACGTTTGGCGATTCGTCGAGCAACAGGATGGGCGATTTAAACGCGGACGGCACGAGCGCCAACGATCCGATCTATGTGCCTCGAGACGCGAGGGATCCAGCGGAAATCACCTTCGCGGGAAAAGACTCGATTGCTCAGGGCGCCGCGTTCGAGCAATTCATTCAGAACACAGCGTGCCTCGCGCGCCAGCGCGGCACGATCATGGCTCGCAACAGTTGTCGTGCGCCATGGGTTCACACCACGAATGCATCGCTTCGCCAGTCGTTACCGGCAATTGGAGGACGCACGCTTTCGTTGCAGATCGAAGTGTTCAACGTGCTGAACCTTCTTAATTCTTCGTGGGGCCTTGTCCGCGTTCCCAATCCGTGGATTCTCGAGCATGTGGGCCAGACGAAGGGATCCTCTCCGCAGCCCGTTTTTCATTTTAACCCGGCTGCCGTCGAAAGCACGCAGAACCTGGAGTCCGCTTACCAGCTGCAGCTATCGGTGCGGTACAGCTTCTGAGTCTAAGTTTTTTGAAGACCGAGTCGTTTCCTCAATCGCTCGAATCGCGGATCGCGATGCAGCTCTTCAAACGTCGGCCCCATGATGAAGCTGTCGAGAGTTCGATCGTCTACTGATTTGTCGAGCCAGATGAACGCCTGGTCGAGATTGCCGAGGCCTGCCTGTACGACAGCTATGTGGAATGCGCCCGAGCCGGTGCGTTCCCGACGGGCGATCAGATCGGCGAGAATCCGGATCGCCTGTTCGCGGTCTCCCGCGCGCGCGAGCAGGTTGCCGCGAAGCGCAACATACAGGGGATCACCGGCCTCTGCGCCGCGACGGAGTGTGGCGATTGCTTCCGGGAGCATGTTCTTTTTCGCGTAGATCTGAGCGATGCCAAAAGAAGCCGCTTCGAGGGGAGGTTTAATTGTCGCGAGTCGCTGGAACTGGGCCAGTGCTTCGTCGTACCGATGGCTCTCGTAAAGCGCATCTGCGACGGCTACAATCACGTAAGGATTGAGTGGATCGTTCTCCAGCGCGCGACGCGCTTCGGCGAGCTGCTCGTCGGGAGAACCTTTCCACTCAAAAACGTAAGACAGCGATCGTCGATACATGCTGCGATTTGCATCGAGTGCGATCGAGCGACGAAGCGCTGCCTCGGCTGCGGGGAGGTGAAGCATCGACTCCTCAACGCGGGCCAGCGCGTAATGCCCCTCGGCAAGTGTTGTGTCTAAGGCGATCGCGGTTCTTGCCTCCTTTTCCGCAAGCGCGAGCAGCTGTGGCACCGGCATTCCAGGATCATTTGCATTGTGCGCACGTCGGACGTACGCGAGTGCCAAACCAGCATGAGCGGCAGCATATGTGGAATCGGCCTCGATCGCGCGCTGGAAATATTCCTGAGTCTTCCATAAGCCGCTTTGACTTCGGAGATATACGGCGTCCCATCCGCGCAGGTAGAGCTCGTACGCCGCAAGGTTCCGCGTGTTGTGACGGCGCAGCTGACGATCCTTGTCGAACCGCAGCTCCAATTCACTGGCGACGGCCTGCGCAATATCGGTTTGCACTGCGAAGATGTCCTTGAACTCGCGATCGTAGGATTGCGACCAGCGCGTCGTTCCATCGTTTCCGTTGACGAGCCGAACCTGAAGACGAACGCGAGATCCGCTCTTCTGTAGTCCACCTTCGAGAACGTTGGAGACGCCGAGGCTATCGGCGATCTTGCGCACGTCCATCTGACGACCCTTGAAGCCGGAGACTGATGTGCTCGCGATCACTCGCACATCACCTGCGTTCGCCAGCGTTGCGATGATCTCTTCTGTCATTCCGGTTGCCAGTGCGGCGTCGGCAGAATCGGAGCTGAGGTTTTTGAGCGGAAGAACTGCGATGGAGGGCTGCGCTCTGCCGGCAGCCGATCGAGAGAACGCTCGCTCTTCGCGTATCCCGCGCCACCCCAACACGCCAATCGTCACTATAAGCAGAGCACTCGCGGCGAGAACGGAGCGCCGCTTTCTCGATGACGATCGCTGAGAAGCGCCCGACGACCAGCGTTCGAGATCGGTGAGAACGCTCGCTGCGTTTTCGTATCGATGTGTCGGATCTTTTTGAAGGAGTCGTTCAACAATCCGGGCCAGTGATGCCGGGACGCCAGGACGACGCGTGGCGATTGGCTCGACGTCGTCGTGGAGAATCGCTTCACGAATTTCGCGCGCATCGCGTCCGCGAAACGGTCGCACGCCCGCGAGCATCTCGTAAAGAACAACACCTAACGACCACAGGTCCGTCCGCGCATCGATGGCGTCACCGCGTGCCTGCTCGGGCGACATGTAGGAAACGGTGCCTGGAGTGATACCGGAGCTGGCGATGCTCTCGCGCATCAACATCGCGACTCCGAAATCGAGCAGACGTACCGAGCCGTCGGATGCAAGCATGACATTCCCGGGCTTTACATCGCGATGAACGATTAAGCGGGTGTGCGCAGCTTCCAGTCCGCGCGCAATCTGGATTGCGATTGCGACGGACTCTTCTATGGGCAACTGTTTTCGACGCAGTCTTTCCTTTAGCGTCTCACCGTCATAACACGGCATCGCGATAAAAAGACGTCCATCGCTTGTCTCGCCGATCTCGTGGATGCTGCAGACGTTGGGATGATCCAATGCCGCCACCGCTCTTGCTTCGCTTAGCAGCCGCTCCTGTGCATCTGCGTCGGCGCCGAGATAAGAGGGAAGGAACTTGAGTGCAACATTGCGGTCGAGTCGCGTATCATGTGAACGGTACACCGTGCCCATCCCGCCGCGACCGATCAGAGACACAACGTGGTATTGTGCGACGATGTCACCGGGTTGCAGCACAGATTCCTCAGGCTGTGCGTCAGATTTTTCACCAGTGCCGGTAGAAAACGAAGAGGAAAAGACTGCTTCGTTGAGGCGGCCGAAGAACTGATCGGCGGGTTGAACCTGGTCCAGAAGTGAAAGCAGCTCCTCTCGAAGTTGCGGATCGTCCGGGCACGTCTCTTCAAGGAAGGCTTTGCGCGCGTCGGGGCTCCGGGACAGCGCCTGCTCGAAGAGTCGTTCTACTTCGTCGCTCACGTCGAGCTCTCTAGCGTCTCTTTCAAGTCTCTATATAACCATGCTTTCGCCATCTCCCAGCCGCGACTCACGGTGGCTGGAGCGATGCCGAGCGCAGTAGCTGTATCCTGAATTGTCATTTCACCGAAGAATCGACATTCGACAATTCGGCTTTGCCGCTGGTTGCGCTGCTCGAGTCGACGAAGAGAGTCATCGAGAGCGATCAATGCTGCTGACCGTGCGTCATTATCCATCGACGAGCCGGAGAGAGCGGCGTCGATGTCTTCGATCGGGACGCGCTTATAATTGCCGCCACGCTTGACGGCGTGTTTCCGCTTGGCGTAATCGAGCAGAACCTGGCGCATGGCTGTCGAAGCAACGGCCAGGAAATGCGGATAGCTCTCCCACTTCTGTGCTGATTGGTCCACCAGTTTAAGGTACGCCTCGTGGACGAGCGCGGTGGTGTTGAATGTCTCATCTCCCTCCCACTGATGCCGTTGCCTTCCTGCGATCCGGTGGAGCTCGTCATAAACGACAGGAAGGAGTTGTGAGAATGCTTCTCGATTTCCTGTCCTGAGCTCGTGAAGGAGACGATTGACTACGTGCTGCTGAGCATCGTCCATGTCGCGGCCAATTCGCAGTCGAAGGAGACGCATCTAATGTAGGTGACGTGAGTGGTTTTGCCACGAACGCCACGTGCCGTGAGAGAATCAACGCGTGTTTGTCGTATCCTAGATGAGCGCAATCACGCGCACGCGAGAGAGAGAACATCATGCGTCAGATTCTTTTCGGCATCCTTGTATTCGCTGTCGGATGCTCCGTCGAACCCATGGCACCCGGTATTCCCGACCCGATCATCACGGGACCTGTGACGCTGGTTTTGCTCGAGACTTCATCCCACGATTCGATCCTGGCGGTGGGAGATTCGCTTCACCTGAAGGTCGTTCTACGCGATGCGCAGAATCATACTCTCGAGAAGCGCATTGTTACGCTCGAAAGCTCCGATCCGACGGTTGCGACCATTAGCAAGGACGGATACGTGCGCGCGCTGGAAAGGGGTGAAGTGACGCTGATCGCCAAGAGCGAAGGCAAACAGGGCCAGCTCAGACTACGGACTTTTCTTCCCGACCCGTGCTCACCCGCTCGCCCGCCATCGGCTTATTGCAACGACTCTGAAGTGTACGTCATGGTGCTCTACAACGATCGGCCACTCCCGATTCACTCACCGTGGGGTCTCGGTGACTGGGATTACGATGAGGACGCTGGAACGTGGAAGCTCACAGGCGAAACTCTGACGCTTCTTGCAGACCATTCGTTCACGTGGAGCATAACCCATACAGCAGCGTCCGGTAACACACTCAAATGGTCGCATTTCGGGAACTACACGCGCGATTCGTCCGGATCCCTCGTGCTCGTGGGTGATGGATTCACGTATCCAGCAACGATTCTGAACAATCGCCTGGTGATAAAGTTCGAAAATGGAGGATCGTACACGTTCGAGCGGTCTCAACCGGCATCGGTTGAGAAACAATGAATTCGTTCAAGGCAGAGCAGGCGCCTCGGGCTCGAGCTGGAGCTCCGTCGAACGACCTGAGATTCGCAGGCCGATCGCGACCGCCAATCCAATCGCAAGCCAAACGCTGCCGCCGATTTTCGCGTGCGCATCTGCATTCAACAACACGAATGCGATGACAGTGAATCCAATGACAGGAGACACAAGATGGAGCATCACCGCACCGGTTCGCTGCTTGAACAAAAAGTAGACAACAACCGATACGTGCAGCATCAGGAATGAGAACAGCGCGCCGAAGTTGACGAGCGTAGACAAGAGTCCAATCTGCCCGACAAAGAAAAGTCCGAGAACGAGACTCACTACGGAGACGAGCAACACTGCGCGCTCCGGTACACGCCGCACGGGATGGACGTGCGCGAGAAAACGCGGCAGCTGTCCATCTCGCGCCATCGCGAAAAGCAGACGAGCGGTCGCCGCCTGGGCGACGAGCGCGTTCGCAATAGCCGCCGATAGTGCAACTGATATGGCGACGATCAACTTCAATGAAGATCCGCCGGCGAGACCAGCGATGGTGTAGAACGCGTCGTTCGTCGTGGTGTCACCGACGAATTCGGTTTGTCCCGGCACGAGCAACGCAGCGATGTACGTCTGCGCGATGAACAACACCGCGGCAAGACAAAGCGTGAGCATCGTCGCCGTTCCCACAACCCGCGCGCCACCTTTCGCCTCCTCGGCCAGTGTGGAAATGGCGTCGAAACCGAGGAACGACAATACGGCGATGGATAGCGCGCTGAAGATCAGCCCGATGTGGAAGACGCGCGGCGCAAAGAAGGGAAGAAGACTCCAGTGCGCGCCGTTGACGCCGCGGCTGACGGCTACCGCGCCAAAAACAACGAAGAGCGCGAGCACGATCAGCTCGCCGACGAGAAATATTTTGCTGGCCCGAGCTGTCGTTTCGATACCGAGGAGATTGATAGACGTGTTGAACGCGACGAAGCCGATGACCCACGCCGATTGCGGTACATACGGCATCACAGCTCGCAGTGCCGCAGCGCCGACTACATAACAGAGCGTGGGAACGAGCAGATAGTCGAGCAGTATAGCCCAGCCCGCTAGAAATCCCGCGGTTGGTGACAGCCCGCGCCCTGCATACGCGTAGACCGAACCAGCGATTGGGAATGCTCTCGACATCTCGCGATAGCTGAGTGCGGTGAACACCATTGCGACAAGACCGACCACATACGTGAGCGGCACCATGCCTTTCGAGGCATTGAATACAACCCCGAAGATTGCGAACGGCGCGATCGGAACAATCATGACAAGCCCATACACGACGAGGTCGCCGAGGCTCAGACTGCGTCGGAGCTCTGGGGTGTAACCAAAGTCCGGCAGTGTCGCGGTCTCCTGCGTCGTTGGTTCGAGCGCGGGAGCCGTCGGATCGTGGCTCATGTTGGCAACCTACGCTATTTCTCGAGCGTCCGAGCGTCGGTGATCGCGGCAGGGCGCAAGTCATCCGGCAGAAGATCGAGATTCGCGCGTGAATTCTGCGTGAGACGAAGCGGCCAGTGCGTGCCGTACACGAACCGTTCAGCACCGAGCGTGCGGAGCAAGTGCGCGAAGTGATCCTCCGGCGGACCCCAGACCCATGCGAAATCCCAGAACACACGCCGCTGCTCTTCAGTTGTGAGTCCCCAATGCACTTCCTCGATTAGATCACGACCGGCACCGGTGACGACGAGCTTCACGCCATCGCGTGCGCGCGCGAGCGCACGTACGTGCGCGCCGGTGAGATCACCGGCGACATCGAGTGGATGGCGCTGGCGCAGATCCTCGAAGCGCACGGTCAACACGAGCGGAACGCCAATCTCCGCGCAAGCGAGTGCGAGCGCCGCGAGCCTCGCGTCGTGCGGCGCCATGTTCCACTGCATTGGATAAGCGCGGATTGCCGCAGCGCCTTGCTCGACAACATCGCGCAGCGTTCGTTCCCATTGTGGCCAATCCGGACGAACGACGGGTGCGGCGTGCAGCACCTCACGATGCGGCGCGAGCGCGGTGAAGAGCGCCTCGTTGCCAGGTGCCGGATCGCGGTGCCAGGCAGCCGGCAGGTATCCGACCCACGCTCCGGAAAGATTTTCGCGCTCGAGAACGCGCACGAGAACGTCAGGCTCAGGATGCGGAAGATGACGAAACGGATACTGACCGATGTACGCGGCGCAGTCGATCATTGCTCGCATCTCGGAAATGCGTCGCGCGCGAAAATTCGCGCGGTGTTGCGCCAGCGGATATCAGCGATTTCGTCTGCGGATAATCCAATCGCATCGAGCGCGCGCAATTTCGCGAGTCCTGTTTCCATCGTGAGATCGCACGCCCAGAGAAGTCTGCGCGCGCCGAGAATTGCGATTGCCAAGTCGAGCATTCCGCGATCGACTCCGCTTCCGGAAAGATCCGGGTACACGTTCGCGACATCGCGAATCGCGGGAGGCGAGTGCGCCCAGTCGCCGCCGCCGCCCAGGTGCGCGAGAATGAACGCGACCTTCGGATGCCTCTCCGCGAGACGCGCGAGATCCCTTCCGTCAGAGATCTCCTGATTCGGCCACTCGCGCGTCCGGTGCTGCCAGATGTGGTGCAGGATCGGAAGACCGTGCGCCGCCGCCGCTTCGCAAACCGGGTCGAGCAGCGCATCATCTGCTCGACGACTCGCGAGCAGCTTCACGCCGATTGCGCCGCGCTCAATTCCGCGTTCGATCTCCCCGAGTGCGTGATCGGTGTAGTTCGGATTCACTGTCACGTACCAGCGAATGCGCGGATCGTTTGCGAGCTGCGCCATCGCAGCGTTTCCAGCGCTCACGTCGGCAGGAGAGGGGAAGTACGTCGGCGACGTGTGACCGTACGAACCGAGCACGCTCGCGACGTGGTATGTAATTCCGATTCTGTCTCCGGCGCGCAGTCGTGCAGCGTTCACGCGTTCCCAGTCGCTGCGTCCCGATGCGGCGTGGTAGAAATGTGCGTGCGCGTCAATGAGCGGCGCGCTGCCGGCGAGCGGCGCTTCGTCCGTCACTGGGTGTCCACGCGCATCGCAGTGAGTGCAGTGCTCGCTGCGTGTTCGATCGACGTAAGTGCGGCCTCGTCGTGTGCGATCGCGGCAAAGTTGTACGCGCCGCGTTTGAAGAGCACGCCGGATCTAAGCGCCTCGCGAACAAAAAGGTTTTCGCGCGCTGCGTCGTCCCAGCGCAACAGCCACATGGCGTCTAGTCCGTCGGTGCGAACGTAGCGCACGTTCGCATCTGTGATCGCACGCTCCACGCGCGCACGCATTTCGTGCCCGATCGCCGCAAGCTTCGCGCAAATGTCTGTCTCGTCGTGTGAGTCGAGCACCGCGAGTGCCGCAGCGAGCGCGGTCGATTCACTCGCAAGCGTGGAGGAGATCCACGTGCGGCGCGCCGCGTCCATGAGTGACGCGTTGCCGACAACGGCGGCAAGAGGATACCCATTCGCTAACGCTTTTCCGAAAGCGGCGAGATCTGGCGTTACACCGCACACCTCTTGATATCCGCCTGGCGCGAGACGAAAGCCCGTCTTGATTTCGTCGAACACCAGCGCAGCGCCGAGCTCGTCGCAGAGCGAGCGCGCACGCGCGAGATAATTCGGTGGCGGCTCGTGCTCGACTACGGGCTCGAGAACGATTGCAGCCAGCGAGCTGCCCGCATCACGCGCCGCGCGCTCGAGTGCAGACACATCGCCGAACGGTATTTGCACGACATCGCCGCGCACA
>Ga0310810_10004960_pt1 | contig 14807 bp, 11 predicted proteins | sample NCmetagenome_FD_207641 | JGI IMG/M metagenome (GOLD analysis project Ga0310810, IMG submission 207641) | Soil microbial communities from experimental microcosm in Duke University, North Carolina, United States - NC | ecosystem: Engineered > Artificial ecosystem > Soil microcosm > Unclassified ...
GGCAGCGAGTGCACCAGCTTCCGTCGCGCCGGCCTCCTCTAAACTTCACCAGACTTGTCAAACAACTGCTGGTAAGAGTCCGCGCGGAAGTGCCCTCGGGGGATCCGCGATGGCCGTTGTCGCCGCCTATCTGTACCGCGACGGAGCGCGCGTCCGCAGCGTCGACATCGACGAGAAGATCGACTGCGCCAAAGACAAGTCCGAGTTCGTCTGGATCGGCATCACTGACCCGACGACCGAAGAAATGCGGGCGCTCCAGGAATGCTACGACCTTCACCCGCTTGCGGTCGAAGACGCGATCGTCGCCGACCAATTGCCCAAGGTTGACGTCTACGACGACCAGCTCTTCGTGGTTGCCCGCACCGCGCGCCTGGTTGGCGAGACGATCGAATATGGCGAGACCGCGATTTTCGTCGGCCACAGCCACATCATCACCGTTCGCCACGGCTCGGAGCGGGCCCATACCGCGCTTCGCGAACAACTCGAAAAAGCGCCCAAGCTACTCATGCACGGGACCGACTATCTGCTGCACGCAGTGCTCGATTATATCGTCGACGGCTATGCCCCGCTGGTCGACGACATCGAGGAGGAAGTCCTCGAGATGGAGATCCAGGCCGCGGACAGCTTCCTCGACCGCGAGCAGGTCAACCACATCTTCGCGCTGCGCCGCGAGCTCAGCCGCATGCAGCGGATCCTCGGCCCGATGTACGAGGTGGCGCTGAAGCTCGCGCGGCAGGAACTGCCCTGTATCGAGCCCGACGCACGGGCCTATTTCCGCGACGTCCAGGACCATGTCCGGCGCGTCCAATCGCGCGTCGAAGCGCTGCGCGATGCCCTCAATTCGGTGTTCCAGCTCAGCCAGCTGATCGAGCAGCAAAGGGTCGGGACAATCACCCGCCAACTGGCCGCCTGGGCGGCGATCCTCGCGGTGCCAACCGCGATCGCGGGAATCTACGGAATGAACTTCCAGAACATGCCCGAGCTGCACGAAAGATACGGCTATCCCTTGGTGCTGGTCGTGATCGTGGTCGTCTGCCTGTGGCTGTACAACCGGTTCAGGCGGACAGGCTGGCTTTAACGGGGGGCGGCCCCCCCGACCGCCTGGCGCAGCATTTCGATTCCCAATGCGGGCGGATTTCCGAACGCCCGTTGGGCCCAACCTGGCAGCAAGCGGTCGATAACCAGGAACAGGGCGAGCCCCTCCTCCTGCGACCACCAGCGGCGGCTTCCGCGCATTTTCGACTGAGCCGCGGCCGGCGTCATGCCGCCGCCCTTGCGGTCCGATAGCCAGGCATAGGCCGCCCACTGGCCGAAACCTTCCATCGTCAGGAACAGATCGTCGTAGGGCTTGTACCTGGCGTCCTTGCCGACGAACCAACGCTTCTGCCGGGCGTCCATCAATGCCAGCGCCTCACGCGCCATGGCGCGCGTCTTGGCCAGGTCCGGCTCCGCCGCGGCGCGGTAGAGCAGATCGCTCTCCTGCGCGATCGAGGCCGCGTAGGCCGGATCGCTCCGGAAACGCATCTGGATAGAATCGTCGGTGAAGTCGGCGGGCATCTTGTAGATTGCCTCGGCCGCGTCGAACCGGCCCTGAAGCACGTCCATTTGCCGTGTGTGCGAGAATTCGTGGAGGAACACGCCGGTCAGCCCAAGCCGGTCGTCCGAATTGATCGTCGTTCCCTTTCGCCACACCGAGGGCAGCGCCATGACGAAAAACCGCTGGCCGTTCATCCCGACGCGCGATGCGAACGAGGTGATCACGGCGTTGGTATCGGTCCCATCGGGAAGGACGATCTTGCCCCTGTGGGGCGTGCCCAGCCAGCCCGATCCGCCCCTCGATTCGAACCGGCACCGGTCGTTGAACACGATGATGATCGGCCGGGGATCGGGCGGCAGGCGCAGGCGCCACAGCATCACGTCATCCGACGCATGCAGGGCATTTTCGACCCAGGCGCGCTCGTCGGCCGACATGGCACAGGGCGGCGCGGCTTGAGCGGGCGCCGAGGCGAGCGCCGCGAACGCAAACGCGGTCAGGAATTGCACGGTTCGATCTTCTCCGGCGCCGGCCGCGGCCGCGCCGGCCGGAACGCCATGAAATAGGCGTCGCCGCCGGTCAGGACGCTGAATTTCACCGGATCCATGCCGAGTGCCGCGAACTCGCACTTGAGCTGAGCCGGGGCGATTCCGTGGCGCTTTATCGGACGATTGGAGTCGACCACGATGACCAGCCCATCGGGCTTCACCCCATCGCGCAAGTGCCACAGGAAGGCGTAGGGCGACTGCACCTCGTGATACATGTGGACGAGGAACACGCGGTCGAACGATTGCGCCGGGAGCATCGGATTGTCTGCCGTGCCGAGCTTGACCCCGACATTGTCGAGCTTCTCGCGCTGGACCCGGTCGCTGAGCGCGTCGCGGGTCTCGGGGATGATGTCCTCGGCCAGTACCCGCCCCTTCGGGCCGACCAGCGGCGCCAGCCGGACCGTGTAATAGCCTTCTCCGGCGCCGACATCGGCCACGCGCATGCCCGGCTTCACTCCCGCCAATCGCATCACCGCTTCGGCCTCTCCCAGCCGGTCGCGCGCATCCTCGGTCGAAAAAGTGTCGTTGACGATGGGAGCCACGTCGCGGTGCGCCGAGGGGAATTGCGGCTCGCTCGGCTGCGCCCGGCAGGCTGCGAGCGCGCATACAGCTGCCGCCAGGGCGGCCGCCCTATTCGACATCTTCGACCTCGACCTTTTCGCCGGTGACCCGCTGCGACAAGGCGGCAGCCATGAACCGGTCGAGATCGCCGTCGAGAACGTCGGTCGGGGCGGTAGAGGTCATACCCGTGCGCAGGTCCTTGACCAACTGGTAGGGCTGCAGGACGTATGAGCGGATCTGGTGGCCCCAGCCAATGTCGGTCTTGGCGGCATTGGCCTCGCTGGCCGCGGCCTCGCGTTTCTGGAGCTCCGCCTCGTACAGCCGCGCCTTCAACTGCTTCATCGCCTGAGCGCGGTTCTTGTGCTGTGAACGGTCGTTCTGCGAGGCGACCACGATCCCGGTCGGGATGTGCGTGATCCGGACCGCGCTGTCGGTCGTGTTGACGTGCTGCCCGCCGGCTCCCGAGGCACGGTAGGTGTCGATGCGCAGTTCGGCTTCGTTGATCTGGACGTCGATGTCGTCGTCGATCTCGGGATAGACCCAGATACTCGAGAAGCTGGTGTGGCGACGGGCGTTGGCGTCATAAGGGCTGATCCGAACCAGGCGGTGGACCCCGCTTTCGGTCTTCAAATTGCCGTAGGCGTTCTCGCCCTTGATCAGGATCGTCGCCGACTTGATTCCCGCCTGCTCGCCTGAGTGATGGTCGATCAGTTCGACCTTCATCCCGTGGCGCTCCGCCCAGCGGGTATACATCCGCTGGAGCATCCCAGCCCAATCCTGGCTCTCGGTCCCGCCAGCCCCCGCATTGACCTCGACATAGGCATTGTTCGCATCCGCCTCGCCCGCCAGCAGCGCGGCGACCTTGTCGCGCTCGGCCCGCTCGGCGAGGTCCGCCAGGCTGCGCACGCCGTCGTCGACCAGCGCCACGTCGCCCTCCGTCTCGGCCAGCTCGATCAACTCGGCGGTGTCGGCCAGCTCGCGCTCGATCGCACGCGTGGCGTTGATCGCCTCATCGAGCCTACGGCGCTCGCGCATCACCTCCTGCGCAGCCTTGGGATCGTCCCACAGCGCCGGGTCCTCGACCTTGGCATTGAGCTCGTCGAGCCGCTTCATCGCCCGGTCCCAGTCGAGGAACCGGCGGAGGAGCGCCGTCGCGGCATTGATCTGGTCGATATGGGCCTGCGCTTCGGCGCGCATGGTGAAACGAACCTTCGAAAGCTGGGTCGGAACCGGCCTACTAGAGCGCGTTCTGCGTTGGCAAGCTGTTCGGCTGGGCCACGACAGGTTGGGCAGGCCGCGGACGGCGGACGGCGACCCTCGGCGGCCCCCTTTGCCCTTGTGCCTGGGGATTTTGCAGCGAGTCCGCCTCCTCACCCCCCTCTTGCTGCTGCGAGCGGCGATAGGAGCGCCTCGGCTCGGTCTGCGGCTGGAATGCCTCCCAAATCACACCGGACCTCGGATCTTCCTTGGTCGGGAACATGCCGAAGACACGCTTGCCGGTGGCGCGATCGACCCTGACCCAGCGAATTCCGGCCGGCGCGACGAACGGGACCTTGGGCTGGTCCTTGAGCGCGGCCTGCGCCCATTGCTTGAATATAGGCGCAGCGATCCGTCCGCCCTGCGCGTAGCCGCCCATCGGGCGCGGGTGATCGTAACCCAGATAGACGCCTCCAACGATGTCGGGAGTGCCGCCCACGAACCATACGTTGGTGGGTCCCGAGGTCGTGCCGGTCTTGCCGAACATCGGCCGGTTGAGGTCGCGAAGCACGGTAGCGGTGCCGCGCTCGACCACGCCTTCCATGATGTGCACCATCTGGAACGCCGCCATTGCATCGACCAGCTGCTTGGTCCGGCTCGGTGGGCGCGGCATCGCCTTTCCATCCCAGTCGCGGGCGTCGCAATTGCCCATCACCGCGCAGCGATTGTCGGTCCGATAGATGACCTTGCCATGGCGGTCCTGGACGTAATCGATCGTCGTCGGTTTGACCGAGCGGCCCTGGTTGGCGAGGATTGCATAGGCGTTGACCAGCCTTAGGACGGTCGTGTCCCCTGCGCCGAGCGCGATCGACAGGTAATTGGGGAATTTGCCCACCCCGAGCTTCTGCGCGGTATCGATCACCTTGGGCATCCCGGTTTCCGAAGCCGCGCGCACGGTCATCAGGTTGCGCGACTGCTCGACGCCCCAGCGCATAGTGTGCGGGCCCGCATAGCGGCGGTCGAAATTGACGAAGCACTTGTTGCCCAGGCCTGCACCCTGCCAGACGCAGAAGGGCGCATCGACGATGATCGTCGCGGGGGTCATGCCGTTGGCGAGCGCGGTGGTATAGACGATTGGCTTGAACGCAGAGCCCGGCTGGCGAAGCGCCTGGGTCGCTCGGTTGTAGCTGGAACCGACAACGTCGAAGCCGCCCTGCATTGCGAGCACCCGGCCGGTGTGCACTTCCTCGACCAGCATCCCGCCGGAGATTTCGGGCACCGAGCGCAGGCCGTAGGAGCCTGGACCCGTCTGCTTGACGATTACGATCATCCCCGGGCGGAGCGCATCGAAGGCGCTGCCGCCGACGCCGCGGACCGGCATCGAGGCGCCCGAAGCCGGGATGTATCCGGTCGACCCGTTGGTGAAGCCGATCATTGCCTGGCCGCCGCTCTTGGACAGGACCACGGCCTTGCTCCAATCTGGATAGCCGACGCCGACCTGCGCCCGGTCGAGTTGCGCTGCCCAGTCGCCCTTGTCGAGGTTGACGCTGAGCTCGAGGTCGCGCCAGCCGCGCCCGCCGTCGAACTTGGTCAGGCCGTCGCGAAGCGCCTGCGCAGCCGAATCCTGCATCGACGGGACCATCGAGGTGCGTACCCACAAGCCGCCCGCGTAGAGGCTGTTGGCGCCCTTGTCGGGGCCTTCGCCGAACTGCTTGATCAGCTCGCGGCGAACTTCCTCCATGAAATAGCCGCCCTGCTGGCGAAATTTCTCGTTGCTGCCGTAGCGGATGGTTCCGAGCGGAGTGGCCGCCGCCGACTTCCACTGGTCCTCGGTGATGTAGCCGTTGCGGTACATCTCACGCAGGACGTAGTTGCGCCGGTCGAGCGCCTTCTGGGTCGCGCGGACCGGGTCGTAATTGGCCGGCGCCCGGGGGAGGACCGCAAGATACGCCGCTTCGGGAAGGGTCAGCTCGTTGACGTCCTTGTCGAAATAGGCGCGGCTGGCCGCCTGGACACCATAAGCGTTGCGGCCGAGGAAGATCGAGTTGAGGTAGATTTCGAGAATCTGCTGCTTGCTGAGCGTCGATTCGAGGCGGAAGGCGAGGATTGCCTCACGGATCTTGCGCCCAACGTTGTAGCTCGAATCCTGGAGCAGATATTTGGCCACCTGCTGGGTGATGGTCGAGCCGCCGGGGACCCGTCCGCCTCTGCCGACATGGGTGGTGTAGTTGAAGACGGCTTTGACAAAGCCGGGATAGTCGATGCCCCCGTGGGTGAAGAAGGTCTTGTCCTCGGCCGAGATGTAGGCCTGGACCAGCATTGGCGGGAATTCGTCGTAGGAAAGCTCGACCCGCCGTTCGCGGGCGAAGGTCTGGACGGGATCGCCGTTATATCCCCGCACATTGGTCGGAAGCGGCGGCTCGTAGGCGAGCAGTTTCTCCGAGGACGGCAGGCCCGTCGCGAAATAGAGCCACACGGCCGCGAAAAAAGCGAACAGCCCTAGTCCACCCCAGGTGACCCGCCGGACCCACTTGCGTGCCCACCAGGGGTCGATTCGCTCGTGGACCCGCCGGTTGAACGCGACGAGGTCGGGTAACTCCCAGCGGGGAATGGGCAGGCGCTCGAACTTCATTGGCGCGCCCGTCTAGCCTGTTCGATTGGCCTCGGAAAGGAGGGATCAGCGGCGCGAGCGCGCGGCAACGTCCGCTTCGATCGCCTGGGCGAGGGCAAGAACGATTGCCGAGCGATGCTCCGGGCTGCGCAGCAGGATTTCATCGTCGGCATTGGAGATATAGCCGGCTTCGAACAGCACTGCGGGCGTGTCCGCACGCGCGAGCACATGGAATGCAGCGAAGCGGTGCGGCTCGGGGCGCATTTCGAACCGGCCCGCCGACTTGGCCTTCACGCGCAGCGCGAAATCGGCGGACGCGCCCATCTGGTCGCGCATCGCGAGATCCGAGAGGAGCGAGCGGACCGAACCATCGGACTCGGCCGCGACGAGCCCGCGATTCTCGGATTCGGCGAAGCGCGCAGCCTCCGCGTCCGAAGCGACGTCGGACAGCGAATAGACGCTCGCGCCGCGGGCAAGCGGGTTGGGCGCGCTATCCATGTGCAGCGAGACGAACAGGCTTGCGCCGGTGCGGCGGGCGACCTCGGCACGCTGCTCGAGCGACAGATAGTGATCGTCGTCACGGGTCATGGCCACGCGCACCCGGCCGCGCTCGACCAGCTTGTCGCGAAGCTCGCGCGCCAGCTGCAGGGTGAGCTGCTTTTCGCTGACCTCGCCCGAGACGCTGATCGCCCCGGGGTCGGTCCCCCCGTGGCCGGCGTCGATCACGACGATCGGGCGGCCGGCGGCCTGGGGCGCGCCCTGGATGAGGTCGGAGATCGCGGGCGGCAACTCGACCGTAAGCCCGGCCTGGCGCGCCTCGCCGATCGCCAACGCACGGTCGCGGCCGTGCGCCTCGCGACGATCCGCGCCCGCTGCTATTGCCACCCCGATCACCGCAACGCCGATGATCGCCGCTCCGGCAATTGCAATCCTGCGCTGCTTCAAAGCTTCCAGCACGCCCGCGCCCTCACTCGTGTTGCCGACCTATCACGGGAATATGGTTAACGGGAACTTATGCGCCGAGGTGCGGCCATGCACGAGCCCTTCCTGTTGCGGCGCTATGCGCAGGGTGCTAACCGGCTTGCTCCCGGCCCAGGGGCCGAGATTAGCCGCGGCCATGCAATATGGTTCCGGCGCCACGAGGTTGATGCCAGCATGATGCCACAGAACGCCCAAGCCACGCTCTCGTTGAGGGCGGCGGGCGCGCTCTCCGCGGAAGGACGCGGGATGGCTAGCGCGGCAGATGCACTGTTCACCAATAACGCCACTATGGCGCGCCGCCGCTTCTCGCGGCTCCAGTCGCGCGCCCGGAGAATTTTCAATGTCCATGCGCATGCTGATCGACGCGCGCCACCCGGAGGAGACCCGGGTTGCCGTCGTCAAAGGGAACCGGATCGAGGAATTTGACTTCGAATCCGCCGAGCACAAACAGCTCAAGGGGAATATTTATCTAGCCAAGGTCACCCGCGTGGAGCCGTCGCTCCAGGCGGCCTTCGTGGACTATGGCGGCAACCGCCACGGCTTCCTCGCCTTCTCGGAAATCCATCCCGATTATTACCAAATCCCCAAGGCTGATCGGGACGCCTTGCTCCGCGAAGAAGCCGAGCACGCGGCTGAGGAAGAGCGGCTTCGCTCGCAGGATCTGGACGACGGGGACTCCGACGCGGACGATGAGGACGAGGCGCCATTCGAATATGATGGCGATGAAAACGGCGACGAAACCCCCGAGGCGAGTGCCGAGTCCGACCCCTCGCCGGTCGACGAATCCGCGGCCGACGAGCTGAGGAAGCGGCGCCAGAACCTGCGCCGGCGCTACAAGATCCAGGACGTTATCCAGCGCCGCCAGGTGCTGCTGGTCCAGGTCGTCAAGGAAGAACGCGGCAACAAGGGCGCGGCGCTGACCACCTACCTCAGTCTTGCCGGCCGCTATTGCGTGCTGATGCCCAACACCACTCACGGCGGCGGAATCTCGCGAAAGATTTCCAACGGCGCCGACCGCAAGCGCCTGAAGTCGATCATGTCTGACCTCAAGCTACCCTCGACCATGGGGCTGATCGTGCGCACCGCCGGCCTGTCGCGGACGAAGGTCGAGATCAAGCGTGACTTCGACTATCTCGCGCGGCTGTGGGATGAGATTCGGGAGCGGACTCTCAAGAGCACCGCTCCGGCCCTGATTTACCGGGACAGCGACCTCATCAAGCGGGCGATCCGCGACCTTTACCACCGCGACATCGACGAGGTCATCGTCGAGGGCGAGGAGGGCTACAAGGCCGCGCGCGGCTTCATGAAGCTGCTGATGCCGAGCCATGTGAAGCGGGTGAAGCAGCATTCCGAGACCACGCCGCTGTTCCAGCGCTACGGGGTCGAGGACCAGCTCAACGCGATGTACCAGCCCACCGTCCAGCTGAAGTCCGGCGGCTATCTGGTGATCAATCCGACCGAGGCCCTGGTGTCGATCGACATCAACTCCGGCCGCTCGACCCGCGAGCACAATATCGAGCAGACCGCCTACAACACCAACGTCGAGGCGACGGCGGAGATCGCTCGACAGCTGCGCCTGCGCGACATGGCCGGCCTGGTGGTGATCGACTTCATCGACATGGAGCAGTCGAGCCACAACCGCAAAGTCGAAAAGGCGATGAAGGACGCGGTCAAGAACGATCGCGCGCGGATCCAGATCGGCCGGATTTCGAGCTTCGGGCTGATGGAGATGAGCCGCCAGCGGCTGCGCACCGGAGTGCTCGAGGCCTCGACGCGGGCCTGCCCACATTGCGAGGGCACCGGGCTCATGCGGACTGCGGCATCGGCCGGGCTGGCGGCGCTTCGGATCATCGAGGATGAGGCGGCCCGAGGACGCGGCGACCGGATCGTGCTCCGCGCCGGGCGCGAAGCCGCGGTCTACGTGCTCAACAAGAAGCGGACCGAGCTTGCCGACATCGAGAGCCGCTATGGCGTGTCGATCGAAATCGCGATCGACGAGACCTTCGAAGGCGCTCGGATGACCGTCGACAGCTCCGGGCCGCGCCCTGTTCCCGGCGAGCGCGCCGCGCCGCCTGCCGCACCCGTCGAAGACGAGGAGGAGGACGAGGAGATCGAAGCCGCGCTGGTCGGCGCCGAGGAGGCCGAGGAGCGCGAGGAGGAGGAGGAGCGCGGGTCCGAGCGGGGCGACCGTCCTGGACGAAGGCGCCGCCGCAGGCGTGGCGGCCGCGGCCGCGGCCGGCGCGACGAAGAGGGCGCCCAGGCTCGCGAGCGTGAGCCTGAAGCCGAGACCGAGGCTCCGCCCGCCGAACAGCCCGAGCAGGCCGAGGAAGCGGTCGCCGAATCGCGCCCGAAGCGCCGGCGGCGCGGCCGCAAGGGCGCTGGTGCGCGCGACGAGGGTCCAGTCGAGGCCGACAGCTCACCGATGATCGAGCGTCCGCTGGCCGAGGAGCCGCCGATCGCCGAGGTCGAAGCCGAGGAAAAGCCAAAGACCCGTCGCCGCAAGAAAGCGGAGCCGAAGGCTAACGAGGCCGACGCCGCGCCCGCTGAACCCGTCGAGGCAGAAGCGCCAAAGCCCAAGCGGCCGCGCAAGGGCTCGAAAGCCGCAAAAGACGAGCAGGCGGCCGAGCCGGTCCCGGTACCCCCCGCGAACAACGACACCGCGTCTGCCGATGATGACGGTTCGGAGCCGCGAAGCGGCTGGTGGCAGCGGACGTTCGGTTAGCCGAAGCGGCCTTTTTCATCGCGGGTTCAGCGCGAAAAATGCTAGTGCGCTCGCGATGAACGCACCTTTGCCTCGGGTCGCGCGCCTGTTCATGATGGCGCTGCTGCTTGCCGTGGCATTCGTGCAGCCGGCGGCGGCGCAGGACGAGGGTCCGCAAATCCTGCGCGACACCGAGACCGAGCTGCTGTTCCAGGACATGTCGAAGCCTTTGATCGAGGCTGCCGGGCTCGACCCGCGGAGCGCCAAGGTCGTCCTTCTCGGCGACCCCGAGATCAACGCCTTCGTCGCGACCGGGCAGACGGTCTATCTGCAGTCGGGGCTGATCTTCGCCGCGGATAATGTGAACCAGGTCCAGGGCGTGGTCGCCCACGAACTTGGCCACGTCGTCGCCGGCGACGCCATCCGCAGCGAAAGCGGGCAGAAGCAAGCCGGCGGGATCAGCATCCTGTCGCTCATTCTCGGAGCAGCGGCGATGGCTGCCGGCGCTCCCGAGGCGGGGATCGGGATCCTCGCGGCCGGCCAGCGCGCGGCGCTTGGGCAGTTTCTCTCCTTCACCCGGACCCAGGAAGCGACCGCCGATGCAACCGCCTTGCGGCTCCTCGGCAAGTCCGGGATCAGCGGCAAGGGCCTGCTCGATTTCTTCGGCAAGCTCAAGAACCTCGAATATCGGCTCGCGATCTACTCCAAGGACAGCTTTGACCGCGACCACCCGCTGTCGCAGGAGCGCATCCAGGCGCTCGAGCAGAAACTCCGCGCGGACCCTGCCTGGGGCAAGCGGACCGACCCGGCGCTGGAAGCACGGTTCCAGCGGGTCAAGGCCAAGCTCATGGGCTATTCCGATCCCAAGCAGGCGGTGACCAAATATCCCGAGAGCGACCAGAGCGTGCCGGCGCATTATGCCCGGGCCTACGCTTATCACCTGGGAGGCTATCCGGACAAAGCCATCGCCGAGGCCAACGCGCTACTCGCGACCGACCCGCACGACCCCTATTTCCTCGAATTGAAGGGCCAGATCCTGCTCGAGGGCGGCAAGCCCGCCGAAGCGGTCCCCATCCTTCGCGAGGCGACGCAGCGCTCCGGCGACAAGCCGTTGATCGCCGCAATGCTCGGGCACGCGCTGGTCGCAACCGAAGACCCGAAGAATTTCACCGAGGCCAAGCAAATCCTCAAGGTCGCGGTCAATCGCGACAACGACAATCCGTTCGCCTGGTACCAGCTCGGGATCATCTACGACCGCGAAGGCGACCTCGGCCGAGCGGCGCTCGCGACTGCCGAGCGCAGCAACCTCCAGGCCGAGCCCAAGCTCGCTTTGACAAGCGCGGAGACGGCCATGAAGTCGATCCCGACCGGCACTCCGGACTGGCTTCGCGCCCAGGATATCGCCATGGTCTCGCGCGCCGAGCTGGCGAAGAAAGACAAGAGATACCGGGACAAGGACGAGAAAAGGCCGTGAGCGAACCAAAAAGACCGTCGTCATTCGCGGCGGCGGTTGCGGGGGGCGTGATCGGCTCGCTGCTCACCGCCGCGCTGATGATCTTCGCTGCTCCGCAATGGCTGAGCAGCCGGATCGTGCGCGAGGGCATGATGTCCGACCCGCAAATCCTTGCCGATACCGCCGATGCGTTGCGTGATGCGCAATATGCACCGACGCTGGCGGCCAACCGGACCGCGCTCGAAACCCCATTCGGCAGTTCGTGGAAAGGCGCCGCCAAGCCCGACGTCACGTTGGTCGAATTCTTCGATTACGCCTGCCCTTATTGCAAGGCGAGCAACCCCCACGTCGACCGGCTGGTGAAGGAGGACAAGGGCCTGCGAGTGGTTTACCGCGAGCTTCCGATCCTCGGCGCCGACAGCGTTACCGCGGCGCGGCTTTCGCTCGAAGCCTCGAGGTTGGGCCGCTTTGCCCAGTTCCACGACGCATTGTGGGCAGCGGGCCGCCCAGCCCCCGAAACCCTGGCGCTGGCATCGCAGGCCGCCGGGATTGCGCCCGCTCCCAAGGACGACCCGGCGGTGGAGGCGGAGCTTCGCCGAAACTTCCAGCTTGCCGGCCAATTGGGCGCGACCGGGACGCCGTTGTTCATTGTCGGCAACCGGGTGATGAATTCGGCGGTCGGCTATGAATCGCTCAAGAAGGCCGTCGCCGACGCGCGGCGCAACAAGGCCTGAGCTTCAACCCTGGCTCGAGAGCCGCTGGCGCAGCTCCGAGACCTCCCAATAATCGTTGCGGCTGAACGGCAGCAGGGCCTTCAGCGCCGTGAAGGTGCTCCGGCCAAGCGCCTTCTGCAGGCCCTTCAGCTCGGCGAGCGCAGCGCGCACCTGCGCCGGGTCGAACTCGGCATCGCCGGCCGCTTCCTCGAGCATCGTTTCTTCCGCCTCGTGGACCAGCCAGGCCTGGAGCTCCCAGTAACGGCGCATCCGCCTGGCCGTCTCCTCATCGACCCTGGCGGCCAGCGCCGCGATCTTCCGGCCTGCCGGACCTTCGGGCCATCGCCCGGCCTTCAGCGCCTCGAGCTGCGCCTGATGCTCGGCGCTTTCGGCGGTGAGCCATTTTTCCGCTTCGGAAGTGCCGAAGCTGAAGATCGCCATGATCGCGAGCGGCGCCACGACCATCGAGCCGAGCATCGCGATGAGCGGGCGGTCCGGGAACTGGTTGAACGCGATATGCAGCCCGACCGCAATGAAATAGCCCGGGACGAACCACAGGATGTTGAACCGGAAGTCGCTGGCGGCTTCCCGGTTCTCGCGCTCGGCCAATTCGTGCGCGATCGCTGCGAGGATGGCGAGCGTGGTGCCGTGCATGACCGCGGTGCCCAGACCTCGAACCATCCAGGTCCCGGCTCCATAATCCGGATACACCCACAAATAGATGATGTTCTCGACGACCGAGAAACCGGCCCCGATCGCGAAGCCGGAGATGACCGCATCGAGCTTGTAGCCGATGCGGTTGAACCAAAAGAGGCCGATCATGATGACCGCCTTGATTCCCTCCTCGATCCACGGCGCGACGAAGCGGCTGTAGGTCGAAAAGCCCAGCGGAAGCGCATCGAGGACTCGGCCGCTGATCGGATAGACAATCAGCGCTGCGATGCCACCAAGGGCGAGCAGCACCACGACCTCGCCCAGCCTCATCAGCTTGAACGCGTCGAGCCACACATAGATCGCCAGAAGGAGGAGCACGGGGATCAGGGCGAGACCCCAATGGGCGACTTGTGCGATCACGACGACACTTAGACTACATTATCTTCAGCGATGCGAGCCATTCCGTCTTGCGGTAATGGCCGCCGTCAAAGCCGCCGGCCACGCCGACTGAAAGGACCATCGGCAAACGCAGCGCGACCGTGAAATTGAGGTCGAGCTGGCCGCCTATATCTGCGTAGCGATGGTGGCTGCCATCCTGATTGTCGGCGGCCATGATCCCCGCGAACAGCGCCGGCCGGACATGGCTAAGGTAGAAAAGCGGGGTTCCGACCTCGGCGAAGCGGATTGGGGGGAGATTGACCTCGCCGGTAAGCTTGGCGAAGCGACGTACGGCGATCTCGTCGATCTCGAACCCCGGGAAGCTCTCCATCTCCCGGTACCGTTTCTCCGGCCGCTCATCGACGTAATTGTTGCGGAAGGAGCCAAAATAAAACGCTGCAAGCGGATGCTCGCGCTGGCCCCAGGCCATGCCCGCATGCGCATATAGCCAGAAGGAGCTGTTGGGCAGAGGCAACGGCACGCCATAATCCACGCCGCCGTAGAGCTTGGGAAAGGCCTTGCTGTCGGCATAATCGAGATCGGCAAGCGCCCGCCACGCAATGCCCTTTTCATGGTCGACGCCGCCCAGCGCCTTGCGCGTGTTGGTATATTTCGCGCCGACTTCCATCGAGAAGATGTTTTTCGGGCTGGCGATGTTCTGCGCCGACGGAAGCGTTTCAAGCCCAAGGTAGATCGCGGCGGAGCCGAACAGGTCGAGCTGTCGCGGCGGGTCGTAGATCATGGTCTTGTTGTAAGCCGCGCTGAACACGTCGCCGCGGCGGCTCCGCTCGACCGGCCCGAACAAGTCGTAAAAGTCGGCGGCATTGTGCTTGTACTGCAAGTCCCAGTTCAGCGTCTTGTACTGGATCTTCGCGTGCAGCCGGTCCTTGTCGGCCATCTTGTCGAATGGCGAGACGCTGAGGCTGGCGTTGATCTGGCGGAACTGCAGGGGGTCTTCGAAATGTATGAAATAGCCCGGCGAGACCGCTTTCTTGTAGCCCTCGACGATCGGGTAGATTCCGGCGAGCTTCATCCGCCGGCCGCTGTTGTATTTGCTGCGCGCCGTGATCAAAGGCTCCAGGTCGATCTTCGAGGGCGAGCCGACGCCCCATTGCTTGAGCTCTGGGCGCTCGTTGACGACCCGCGTTCCCAGGAATTCGACCGTCGCAAGGTCGTTCTGGACCTTCGGCTGGAAGCGCACCGGCTGCAGCCCCTTGCCGCTATATTCATAGGCGATGAGCGAACCGTCGGGCTGGAGCATCGGCCGGAAGAAGCCGGTGGACGCGTTGCTGACCGCGTCATACTTGCCCGACGCGATGTCGAAGCGGAAGACGTTCGACACGCCGGTGTAATAGGATGTTCCGAACAGGGTCCTGCCATCGGGCGCGAAGGTGAAACCCTCGGGCGTCGCCGGCG
>Ga0310810_10004961_pt1 | contig 14805 bp, 13 predicted proteins | sample NCmetagenome_FD_207641 | JGI IMG/M metagenome (GOLD analysis project Ga0310810, IMG submission 207641) | Soil microbial communities from experimental microcosm in Duke University, North Carolina, United States - NC | ecosystem: Engineered > Artificial ecosystem > Soil microcosm > Unclassified ...
GCCGTAAACGATCATATTGATCGAGGGTGGGATCAGAATGCCAAGCGTGCCGCCCGCCGCGATGGTGCCGAGAAACAGGCGCTCCGAATACCCCCGCTTCTCGACCTCGCCGAGCGCGACGGTTCCGATCGTAGCGGCCGTCGCCACGCTCGAGCCGGAGGTCGCCGCGAACATCGCGCAGGCGGCGATGTTGGAATGCATCAGCCCGCCGGGCAGCCACGGCACCCACAGCACCAGCGCGTTGTACATGCGCTCCGCCATGCCGGAGCGCAGCAGAATCTCGCCGAGCAGAACGAAGAACGGGATCGCGACCAGCAGGAAGTTGTTCGACGTGCCCCAGGCAATCTCGCCCATGGCGAGCGAGAGCGGCAGCTTGGAATAGATACCGGAGAGCGCGAGGCCGAGGAATCCAAGTCCGGCCGCGACCGGAATGGCGAGTGCGAGGAGCCCGATGAGGATCGCGAGCGTGATACCGAGCATGTCAGCCGCCCCGCCTCGCGCGATCCTGCAGATCGCGGATCTCGTCTTCGACTTCCTCCTCGGCCGAGCGCGTTGAGATCAGCCGCGACATCGTGCGCCCATCTCCCGCAACGGCAAGCCTGAGAACCGTGACGAGCAGGATCACGCCAATCGCCACAAACGCAGTGAGCCCGGCGATCCAAATGGCCTGCGGGATGACTGTCGGCGTTTCCAGCGCCGACTGACTGCGCGACCCCGAGGTCCAGGATTGCGACACGACACCGAGGCCGTGCCAGGCAACCAGCGCAAAGAACCCGACTAGCAAGATGAGAGCCGCGATATCGAGCGCGAGGCGGAGCTTTTGCGGGAATAGGACGTAAAGCGAGTCGATACGGATGTGGGCCCGGTCGAGCAGCGTTGCGGCGAGCCCCCAGGCGGTGCCGACCGCAAGCGAATAGCCGGCGAGCTCGTCGGCGCCGCCGATCGAGCGGTCCAGGAACTTGCGCATCAGCACATCGATGCCGATCAGAATCGCGGCGAGCAGGATGAGCGCGCCGCCAAACCACAATCCCCAGCGCGCGAAACGCCGAACGCCTGTCAACGCAGGATCCATGCCCCAGCCCCTCGCAGACGGCGGCCGTGGCTGCTCCGGCGCACGGCCGCCAATGAAAGCTACGGCGTAGGCGCTTTCAGATTGAGCGCCTTGCCGACCGTATCATTCCATTCCTTCGCGCATTCGGCGCCGCAGCGCTTGGCCCATCCGGCGAGGACAGCGCCCTCGACCAGCTTCTTGTGCGTCTCGGCTTCCTGCGGCTTCACCGCCACAATTGTCGTATTGGCGAGCTTGCCCATCGTGCACGGCTGCTTGCCGGTGTTGCAGTTGTCGGCCTCCGCGGTCGTGGTCTTGATCGTCTGCCACATCTTGTTTTCGTAAGCCTTGAACTGCTCGGTGAGGAAGGCCTGCGTCTTGTTGTCGAGCCGGTTCCAGGTGGCGAGATTGACGGCGACGATATTGATGCTCCACCCAAGCGACATCGGGTAGATCGATTTGGTCACCTCGGGCCACCCGGCGGTGTTGCCCGAGAGCGATCCGGTCACCGCACAGTCCACCACGCCATTGCTGAGCGCTGGCACGACTTCGGCGAAGGCCATGCTCACCGCGGTCGCGCCCACGCCGGAGAGGAAGTCGCGCATCGTGTTGTTGAACACGCGCACCTTCTTGCCCTTGAAGCCGTCGAGCCCGCTGATCACGTCCCGGCACCAGAACACCTGCGGGGTGTTGCCGCCGAAAGCGAGCAGCTTCGCGTTCCAGTTCTTCTGCATCTGCCGGTCGATCACCGCGCGATAGGCCTCGCAGGCCGTACGCGCCTTCTCGGGATCGAGGGTGAGACCGGCGAGATCGCAGCCCTCGAAGCGCGGGTCGTCGCCAGCCATCTTCGAGATATCCATGCCGGCGAAATCCATCACGCCGAGCTTCAAGAGCCGCAGCATGGTCTTGTCGTCCACGCCCATCTGGTCGAGCGGCGTGATGTCGCCCGTGATCGCTCCCTTCGAGGCCTCGGGAAGCGTTTTGCGCCAGAACGGAATCTCGTCGTAGATCGAGGCCGGCGTCGGGCCGTTGAGGCCGATGACCTTGAACTGGTTCTTCGGCAGGTCCTGCGCGGCCGCACCGGACACAAGCGCCCCGGCGAGCGCCAATCCCATCAGGAAACGTTGCACCATTGCGGTCTCCCCTCTACCTTTAGAAGTGACAAGCATCCGCCGGGCCGAGTCTCTCGTCAACTCATGGCATCTCGCAATCCGTGGTGGCCAAGCTGCGCGTGAGACAAATCCAAGCCGCATAGTTTTGCCCAAGCGGACTTGTTACACGCGAGTCGATGCTCCGTTGGGCGTCGAGAAAGCGGCGTGGACATGTCCGCTTGGCGTAGCAGGTCGTCAGTCGAACCATCGCGCAGTGACGCGTTCGTCCAGACGGGGCGTCTACCCGGCGGCACCTTGGTAGCGGTCCCGCCCCTGCACCAGCGCGCGGATCTTTCCGTCTGCGATGTTGCGCTTGAGCATCCAGAATCCGCAATCGGGATGGATGTACTTTATGCGCTCGCCGCCCAGTACTTTCTCGGCGCGCTCGATCGCCCGCGCGATCTGGTCGGCTGTCTCGATCTCGGTCGACTTGATATCGACAACACCGAGACCAAAGCCGATCCCGGGACGCAGATCGCGAAATACCGCGAGCTCGTCCGGCGGGCGGTGCGCAGTTTCCATCACGACGTGATCCACATGCAGCGCATTGAGATAATCGATGAGCTGGGCCCACGCGCCCTTCTGAATCGATTGACCGCCGTAATTCCCGAAGCACAGGTGCACCGCGGGCGTCGTCTTCACGGCATCAAGCACGCGGTTCATCGCGGCAGCCGCCCATTCCCACTCCTCCGGGCTGCCCGGCAAATTCGCTTCGTCCACCTGCACGACGTCCGCATCGAGATGCCGCACCTGGGCGGCAAGCGCGTCGGCAATCGCCATCGTGAGATCCGGCAGGCTTCTGTAATGAACGTCAAAGAGCATCTTGGCCAGCATATGCGGACCCGTCAGCGTGAACTTGAATGGCCGTGCCGTCAGCTTCCTGGCTCGCGCACAGGCTTGCGGCAGATCGAGCGTGCCCGGCCCGATGGGAGCTTCGACCACGGCAGGCGGGCGCGTGCGAAACTTGGTCGCGGGCTGCTGGCGATAGGCGACCAGCTCGTCGAAGGTCACGCCGGAGCGCACCCCAGCCATCGGTTTCACGAAGTACTCGATCATGCCGTTGGTCTCGGGGTGGTTCACATCGAAGCGGTAAAGCTCTCCATCGCACACAAGATCGATGCCGGCCTGCTCCTGCGTGTGGATGACAACCCGCGTCGCGTCGATCAGCGCCTGCTCCGACGGGAGCGCGCCAAGCCAGTCGGGAAACGGATACGATCCGACGACCGTTGTCTTGATACGCGGCGCGGCCATGCAAGTCTCCCAACCTTTCCGGGGCATGTTATAGAGACGGCCCGCACGTTGCCAAATTCCGCGAGCCGCAATGCCTGATTTGCCGCTGCCTGATCGTTTCCGCGATGTAGAGCATCTCGAAGACGTAATGACCGCGCCCGATCCCGCGCTCGCCGACGAGTTCGCAGCGATCGACGGCGACCTGATCATTCTCGGCGTCGGCGGCAAGATCGGACCGACGCTTGCACGGCTTGCCAAGCGCGCCGCGCCGGGCAAGCGCGTTGTCGGCATCGCGCGCTTTTCCGAGAAGGGCCTGCGCGAAAGTCTCACAGGGCATGGGATCGAGTGCATTGCGGCCGATCTGCTCGACCGTGCGCAAATCGAGCGGCTGCCCAAGCTCCCCAACGTCATCTTCATGGCAGGGTTCAAGTTCGGCGCGGCAGCGCACGAGGCCTTCACCTGGGCGATGAACGGTTATGTGCCGGCCCTAGTCGCTGAGGCGTTCGCCGGTTCGCGCATCGTCGCCTACTCGACCGGTTGCGTTTACCCCTACGTGGATGTGCGGCACGGCGGTGCGACGGAGGCGACGCCGATGGCGCCGCCGCCCGGCGCCTATGCGAACTCCTGCGTCGCGCGCGAACAGATGTTCGCATACTTCTCGCGCACGCGCGGCACAGCGGGCCGCACCATCCGCCTCAACTATGCGATCGACATGCGCTATGGCGTCCTGTTCGACGTTGCCTCGCGCGTGCAGGCGGGCGAGACGATCGACCTGTCGACCGGACATGTGAACGTGATCTGGCAGGGTGACGCCAACGCGATGGTCCTGCGCGCGCTCGGCCACTGCACGTCACCGACGTCGCCGCTGAATGTGAGCGGGCCTGAGACGATCAGCGTGCGATGGCTGGCCGAAGCCTTCGGTGAGCGGTTCGGAAAGAAGCCGGTATTCTCCGGAGAGGAAGCGCCGACCGCATGGTTGGTGAACACCGCGCAGGCGATGCAATTGTTCGGCTACCCGCGCGTGCCGCTCGCCCGGCTGATCGACTGGACGGCAGATTGGGTCTCGCGCGAACTGCCGAGCCTCGGCAAGCCGACCGGTTTTGGCAAACGCGATGGCGAATTCTGATCTCGCGATCGGGCGGCTTGCGCTCGCCGAGTTGTCCGATGCTGAAGCTCTGGTCGCCGAGGCGGGCTGGAACCAGGTCGCGGCCGATTGGCGGATGTTCCTCGACTTCGGCACGGCCTATGCGGTACGCGACGGCCGTGTGGTCGCGACCGCGGCATGGATTCCTTACGGTACGTGCGCCTGGATCAGCATGGTGCTGGTCGCAGGGTCGCATCGCCGCCGCGGACTTGCGACGCAGCTTCTGCGTCGCTGCATCGCGGATGTTACGACTGCGGGCCTCATTCCCGTACTCGATGCGACGCCGGCCGGACGTTTGGTCTATGCACCGCTTGGTTTCAAGGAAGCATGGGGATTCTCCCGGCTCGTGTCGCAGCCACGGAGGGCCGCTCCGGCCTCCTCTGTTGGAATCGAGCCAATCACCGATGCGACGTGGCCGGCATTGTGCGCCTACGACACCGCGGTCTTCGGCAACGACCGCAGCGCAGTTCTCGGCCGCCTGCGCAGCCGCCTGCCACCGGCGGGTCTCCTCGCGCGCCGTGATGGCCGCATCGCCGGAATGCTGCTTGGGCGCGATGGCCGCATCGCCTCGCATCTCGGGCCGCTGATCGCCGACGATGACGAGACCGCGAAGGCACTGCTTGCGCACGCGTTGAGCCGGATCGACGGGCCTATCTATATGGACGTAGCAGACGCAAAGACAGGCGTGCGCGCCTTCCTCGAAGCGGCAGGCTTTACCGTGCAGCGCCCGTTCACACGGATGCTGCTCGGCCGCAGCGAGAGCTTCGATGACGTGGCCCGCACCTACGCGGTAACCGGGCCCGAGTTCGGGTGATGCGACTGCTCAATACAGCTTTGGCGGATGGATCGGGGGCATCTTGACGTTCTTGTCGAGGAACTCGTTGGTGTAAGCCGTCTTGATGTCGTACGGCTTTTCCATCTTCAGATACTCATCGACCAGTTTGTAGTCGTTCTCCATGCGCTTGTCGTCATGCCAGCCGAGCGCGACGGTGCGCGAGGTCTCGTCGCTCATCAGGATGGTGACGAGATGCCAGTTAGTCAGCTCGTTGTCGTAGAGCAGCGCGCCGTTCGCCTCGACTAGCGCCTTGATGCACGGATCCGGCGTCTTGACGCACTCGGCGAAGGCTTTCTGCGTCACTTTGATGAACTTGTCTGCTTTGTCGCGGTTCGCTTTCAGCCACGCGCCGTTCGCGATGATCGAGTTGCCATACGGATTGATGCCGGCATCCTTCCAGGCAACGAAGCCCATGTCGGAGCCAAGCTCGCGTGCGAACACGTGATGCAGGTTGAAGAATGACGTCGTCGCGTCGATCGTCTTCGCCTTCAAGGCGCCGAGCTTCGCGTTGGCGTCGATGTTGACCCACGTCACCGAGTTCGGATCGATGCCGTTCGCTTTCGCGAGCGCGGGCCACATCGTGCGCGCCCCGTCGCCCGCGGGATTGCCGATCTTCTTGCCGGCGAGATCCTTCAGACTATTGATGCCGTTGCTCTTGAGCCAATAGAGGCCCTGCGGCGAGTTGGCGTAAACGTTCATGAGGCCGACGAGATCGAGCCCCTTGCCGCGGAACAGAAGCACGCCCGCCATATCGGAGAGGCCGAGCTGCGAGGCGCCGGCACCGACTTTTTGCGCCGAAGCCGCCGAACCGCGGCCGGTCTCGAACTCGACGTCGATGCCCGCTTGTTTGTACCAGCCCATTTTCTGCGCATAGAAATACGGCGCATGGTCGCCGCCGGCGACCCAGTTGAGCGTGAAGGTGAGCTTTTGCGCCGAGGCGGGTGACGCGCAAAACGCGAGCGCGCCGAGCAAGACTGCGAGCTTCGAAATCTTCATGTGTCTCTCCCGGAAGGGTTTATAAGGCGCGCTCGACGCGCCTTGCAGCTTCGTGTAACTGCTTGGCAGAACGTTAGGATTGGCCCTCAAGCCTGTCAACGCATGGGAATCCACTGGACCGACTGGCCCGCGGACGTGCTCGCGATCCTGCGCCGCGGCGCCGTCATTCCGGCGCATCCGCTGGCGCTTGACGCCAACCGCAAGCTGGATGAGCGGCGCCAGCGCGCGCTTTCGCGCTACTACATCGATGCAGGTGCCGGCGGGCTCGCGGTCGGCGTTCACACCACGCAGTTTGCGATCCGCGAGGCCGGCCTCTATCGCCCGGTGCTCGAGCTCGCGATGCGTACCGCGACCGAGTGGGCGGGCAAGCCGCAAGTGATGATCGCCGGTCTTGCGGGCCGCACCGCGCAGGCCATCGAAGAGGCGCAAATCGCGCGCGACCTTGGTTATCACGCCGGGCTCCTGTCGCTCGCCGCCATGAAGGGCGCGAGCGAAGATGAGCTGATCGCACACGCTCAGGCGGCGGCGCGCGAGATGCCGCTGGTCGGGTTCTATCTTCAGCCCGCGGTCGGCGGCATCGTGCTGCCGGCCGCGTTCTGGCGGCGCTTTGCGCAAATCGAGAACGTTGTCGCGATCAAGATCGCGCCGTTCAACCGCTACCGCACGCTCGACGTCGTGCGCGGCGTGGTCGAGGCGGGCGCCGCCGATCGCATCTCTTTATATACGGGCAACGACGACCACATCCTGCTTGACCTCGTGACGCCGTTCACCGTGATGGTGCGCGGTGAGCCGGTCACAGTGCGCATACGCGGTGGGCTGCTCGGCCACTGGAGCGTGTGGGTGAAAACCGCCGTCGATCTCCTCGACCGTCTTCATGCCGTTACGGCCGGTGACGGCGTTCCGATGGATGTGCTCGCACTCGATTCACAGATCACCGATTGCAATGCTGCGATCTTCGATGTCGCAAACGACTTCCACGGCGTGATCTGCGGCTGCCACGAGATCCTTCGCCGGCAGGGCCTGCTCGAAGGCATCTGGTGTCTCGATCCCAACGAATCGCTTGGACCGGGGCAAGAAGAGGAGATCGACCGGGTATGCGCCGCCTATCCCCATCTCGCCGACGATGCCTTCGTGCGCGCGAATGTCGCGCGGTGGCTCGCGTGATTTCGCGTCGGCTAAGCTATCGTAGCGCCTGACGGAGGATCGTGTGGGCGCGAACCGCGAAGCCTTGCAACGCTATTCGCTGGCGGTCATCAGCCACCTCCTGCTGGTCGCCGCATGGCACTTCTTCGTCGTGGTCGGCAAGGTGCCGAGCTTCGTGCTGCCGTCGCCGCAGGCGACGCTCAACGCGCTGCTTGTTCCGAATTACCGCTGGCTCGAGAATATCACCGTCACCGGCATCGAGATCTTCGGCGGCTATGTCCTCGCGGTCGTGATTGGCATCACCATCGCACTCTTGTTCTCATGGTCGCGCTGGCTCGAAATGGCCGTGATGCCGCTGCTGGTCAGCCTCAACATGATCCCGAAGGTCGCGCTCGGCCCGCTGATCATCGTGTGGTTCAAGTATGGCATCGGACCGAACATCATGATGGCATTTGCTATCTGCTTCTTCCCGATCGTGCTCACCACCGCGCGTGGCCTGCGCGAGGTCGAGCCCGATCTGCTCGATCTCGTGCGCACGCTCAAAGGCTCGCGCTGGCAGGTTTTTACCAAGATCCAGCTTCCGGGTGCCCTGCCCTACATCTTCTCCGGAATGAAGGTTGCCGCGATACTTGCGGTCGCCGGCGCGATCGTCGGCGAGTTCCTCGGCTCGGATCGCGGGCTCGGCTATCTGATGTTGCAGGTGCAGGTCACGCTCGACACCGCCGCGATGTTCATGGCGGTGATCCTGATCACGCTCATTGGCGGACTTCTCTACCTGATGGTGCTCGGGCTGGAGCGCCTGCTCGTCGTGCAAGACGCGCGGCTCGGCTAAGCCATGGCCGAGCCCTTCATCCATCTCGCCGGGGTCAAGAAGCTCTACCGCACGCGCAACGCCGAGTTCCTGGCCGTGTCGGAGGTGACATTCGATGTGGCGGCGGGCGAATTGGTGGCATTGGTCGGCCCCTCAGGCTGCGGCAAGACAACGCTACTGAAGATTCTCGCAGGGCTGCATCCGCACGATGCCGGCGAGGTGCGCCTTGGGTCTGCGAGCCAGCCGTTCGATCCCGCGCGCGACATCGGCATGGTGTTTCAGCAGCCGCTGCTTCTCAAGTGGCGCCGCGTGATCGACAACGTGCTGCTGCCAGCCGAAATCCTCGGACTTCCGGTCGCCGCAAGCCGTGAGCGCGCGCGCGATCTGCTCGCGCTGGTCGGGCTGCAGGGCGCGCAAGACAACTATCCCTACCAGCTCTCCGGCGGGATGCAGCAGCGCGCCGCGATCGCGCGGGCGTTGATCCACGATCCCAAGTTGATCCTGATGGACGAGCCCTTCGGAGCGCTCGACGCGCTGACGCGCGAGAAGATGAACATCGAGCTGCTGCGGATCTGGGAGCAGGCGCAAAAGACGATCGTCTTCGTCACTCACGGCATCACCGAGGCGGTATTCCTCGGCACGCGCGTGGTCGTTCTGAGCGCTGGCCCCGCGCGCATGGCGGACAATTTCCTGGTTGACCTGCCGCATCCGCGCACGCTCGATATGAAGACGTCGGAGAAATTCGGCGAATATACGCGCCGCATCTACCGCCTGCTCGGCATGGAGTAATTCCGTGGCGGACTATGACGGCATCATCATCGGCGCCGGTCACAACGGGCTCATCCTGCAGGCCTATCTCGGCAAGGCCGGGCTGAAGACGCTCTGCATCGAGCGCCGGCACGTCGCAGGCGGCGGCCTCTCGACTCTCGAAGACCCACGCCACCCGGGTTTTCTGCACAATACACACGCGTTCTTCCAGCGCGCGATCACCACGATGCCGTGGTACGCGGAGCTCGAGCTCGCGCGGCATGGCGCGCATTACATCGAGCCGGAGCTCAACGTCGCACTGCTCACCAGCGACGGCCGCGCACTCGAATGGTGGACCGACGTCGAGCGCACGGTCGCATCATTCGGCGAGTTCAGCGCCCGCGATGCCGACACGCTGCGGCGCTGGCAACACGAATTCGTGCCGATCGTGCGCGACATCCTGGTTCCGGAGAGCCGCTCGATCCCGCTGCCGCCGGACGAGCGGCGCGCAGCACTGCAGAAGAGTGCCGCCGGCCGTCGCCTACTCGAAGTCAGCGCGCTGTCCCCCCTCGAGTTCGTGCATCGCGAATTCGAGCACCCGACCGTGAAGGCGGGGCTATTGTTCTTCAACGGGCTGCGCGAGGTCGACCTGCGGATCAAGGGATTCGGCCATCATATCGCGGCGCTGCTCGCGAGCCCTGCCAAGGCGCAGATGTCGCGCGGCGGCTCTGCGGCGCTCGCACGCGCGCTCGAGGCCGCCGTGCGGGAGGCCGGCGGCGACATCATGCTGACGACCGAACCGGCGCGCATCGTGGTCGAAAATGGCCGCGCCATAGGAGTCAAGACCGCCGAAGGTGAACTTATCCGCGCGAAGCAGTTCGTCGCGTCCTCGCTCAACCCGACGCAGACGTTCGTCGACTTGCTCGATAAGGCGCTGGTGCCGCGTGCAATTCGCGAACAGATTGAGCGCTTCCAGTACAATCTGCTCGCGCCGCTATTCGCACTCCATCTCAATCTCACCGAGCCACCGCGTTACGCCGCTGCATCCAATCGTCCGGAGCTTGCGAAGGCCTTCATGGTGATCATGGGACTCGATCACGTCGATCAGTTTCTCGACATCGTGCGTCATCACGAGGCGGGGACGATCCCTCCAACCGTGATGTGGGGCGCCTGCCCGACACTGTTCGATCCGAGCCAGGCGCCGCCTGGCCGCCACACGGCTTTCATGTGGGAGAAACTGCCTTATCGGCTCAACGGCAATCCGGCGAGCTGGGACTCGGCGCGTCGCGAGCATGGAAAAGTCATGCTTCAGCTCTGGCGGCGGCATGCCCCGAACTTAGCCGATGCAGTCATCGATGTGTTCACGCGCTCTCCGCTCGATGTGGAACGTGAGCTTCCGAACATGCGCGAGGGCGATCTTCTGGTCGGCGCGTTCACCAACGATCAGGTCGGATTTGATCGTCCGTTTCGGGGTGCCGGCGATTACCGGACGCATATCCCGCAGCTCTATCTCTGCGGATCGAGCAGCCATCCGGGCGGGAACATTACGGGCCTTCCCGGCTATAACGCGGCGCAAGTCATCTTGAGCGATCTCGGCGTCAGGACAGAGGCGACAGCTTGAAATCCTCGAACACCGTGTCGCTCTAGTGATGTCCGCCGCCGGTGAACAGCGCCTCGATCCAGTGCGTCACATTGTGCAGCATCTCGGGCGCGAACAGCCCCGTGCCCATCAGCAATACACCGACGCCCCCGACGCACACCGCCGCATAGGCGAGTGCCACGATGCTGGTAATCACTGCGGCTGACGCGAGCACAATCCCGATCTGGAATGCCGCGGAGGCGAATTCGAAATTGTGGTACTTGTTGAGCTCGTGATCGCGGACCTTCTCCATGGCCTGCGCGCGTTCCGACAGCTCCTTCGTCCCCTCGCCCTTGCCGGGCCCGCCGGCGTCCGGCTCGGAACGGTAGCGCGCCGCGGTCTTGTCCCATTGGTCGATCTGCTTGGCGATCAGGCCTTTGCGCGCCTCGTCGGCCGCGGTTGCCAAGTCGATCTTTGCCGACTCGCTCGCGACAATCGTCAGAGTGCGGCGGATGTTCTTGGCCTGAAAAAAATTCCACAGGTTGGAGGCTTCGATCTGCGCGTTCAGCGCCGCGGTCTGCGCGCCCTTGCCGAGTGTTTCGGAAAAGGCGAGGAACAGCGCCAGCACCGAGATGATCAGAGCGATCTTCTTGTTGTCTCTGCCGCCCTCATGCGCGGCGTGTTGCGCATGCTCGGCGTGCTCAAGGTTTTCGTGCGGCCCTGCCATCGCGCCCCCCTCTCGAATCCGCCGCCGATTGAACCCAAGTTCTGCGGCGGCGCAAGGGCCTTCATGCTCGCGGATGTGCGCTGCGGTAGACCTGCAGCAATTGCTCGCTGTCGACCGCCGTATAGATCTGCGTGGTCGAAAGCGAGGCGTGGCCCAGTAACTCCTGGATCGCGCGCAGATCACCGCCGCGCGCAAGGAGATGGGTGGCAAACGAATGGCGCAGCGCATGCGGCGTAGCGGTTTCGGGGAGTCCGAGCCCGCCGCGCAGCCGCGCCATGACGAGCTGCACGATGCGCGGGCTGAGAGGCCCGCCGCGCGCACCGACGAAGATCGGCCCGTCGTCCGGAAGCTCATAGGGGCACAGTGCCGCGTAATCGGCGATCAGCTGCAGTACCTGCGGCAGCACCGGCACCATGCGCGGCTTATTGCCTTTGCCGCGCACCGTGACGACATCGCCCTTGCCGGGCGCCGGTACGGCCTCGCGCGCCAGGCCGAGCGCCTCGGAGATGCGCAGGCCCGAGCCATAGAGCAGCGCCAGCACCGCCGCGTCACGCGCCAGCACCCAGGGTTCGCGCTCCTCGCCCGCTCGCAGATCCGTGTCGACAAGCCGCTTTGCCGACGTGGCCGACAGCGGCTTCGGCAAGGTCCTTGGGATTTTCGGCGCGCGTACCGCGGACAGCGCACCCACCCTGCCCTTGCCGTTGCGCTCGAGAAAGCGCGCAAACGAACGCGCGCCTGCGAGCGAGCGCATCAGCGAGCGCGAGCCGATCCCATCGGCGCGCCGCGCCGCCATGAAGGCGCGCACATCGCGCGGCTCGATTGCGGCGAACGATTTCAGGGTTGGCCGCTCGCCCAGGTGCTCGGCGAGAAAGCCGAGGAACTGGCGCACGTCGCGCTCATAGGCTTCCACGGTCTTGGATGACATGCGCCGCTCGGCGGATAGATGTACGAGCCAGCGCCGCAGCTCCGCGGCAACATCGGCGGAGGCGAAGACGAGTTCTTCCTGCGTAACGGCCATTGCATCACCGGCGCCTTGACAGCCCGCCTATAATCCCCTGCGTTCGTTAGAGAAGGCTTATCCGAGTCGCCCGGCATGGCACAGCGCATCGTCGACGTTCTGGTGCCGGTCGCGCTCGATCACACGTATTCATATCGTGCGCCGCCGGAGCTCGAGCTTTCGGTCGGCGACCTGGTGGCGGTGCCGCTCGGCAATGCCGAGACGGTCGGCGTGGTGTGGGCTGACAACGTGCCGGTGCGGCCCGGCCTGCACAACCGGCTGAAAGACGTCGACGCCAAGCTCGACTATCCGCCGCTGCGCGAAGAGCTGCGCCGGTTCATCGACTGGGTCGCGAATTACACACTGGCGCCGCGAGGCATGATCCTGCGCATGGCGCTGCGCATGGGTGAGCTTGGGCCCGAGCGCGAGCGCGTCGCGGTTCGCCTCTTTGGTCCGCCGCCGCGGCGCATGACGCCGGCGCGGCGGCGCGTGATGGCGGCGCTGGCGGATGGCCTGCTGCGCACCAAGGCCGAAGCCGCCAAGGATGCCGGCGTCTCGACCGGCGTGATCGATGGCCTCGTCGATGAAGGCACGCTGGAAGTGGTCGCCCTGCCGCCCGAGCCGGTCGCACGCCGGCCCGATCCGGACTACCGCCAGCCCGAACTGACCGGCCCGCAACGCATGGCCGCGGATATCCTGCGCGGCGCCGTCAGCCACGGCGGCTTCACGGTTGATCTGCTCGACGGCGTGACCGGCTCGGGGAAAACCGAGGTCTACTTCGAGGCGATCGCCGAAACGATCCGCAAGCGCCGCCAATCCCTGATCCTCATGCCGGAGATCGCGCTCACCGCGCAGTTCCTCGATCGCTTTGCGCAGCGGTTCGGCGTACGTCCGGCCGAGTGGCATTCGGAGCTCGGCGCACGACGGCGCGCACGCACCTGGAATGCGGTCGCGGCGGGCGATGTGAATGTCGTGGTTGGCGCGCGCTCCGCGCTGTTCCTTCCCTATGCGGATCTCGGCCTCATCGTGATCGATGAGGAGCACGACGCCGTCTACAAGCAGGAAGACGGCGTGCATTATCACGCGCGCGACATGGCGGTGGTGCGCGCGCGCATCGCCGACATTCCGATCGTGCTCTCCTCCGCCACGCCTTCGGTCGAGACGATGGTCAACGCGCGGCGCGGCCGCTACCGCAGGCTCGCGCTGACGCAGCGCTTCGGCGGCCAACACGAGCCCGCGATCGAGGCGATCGACCTCAAACGCGAAGGCCCGCCGCGCGGCCGTTTCATCGCGCCGCGCCTTGCCGGCATCGTAAAGACCGCGCTGGAGCGTGGCGATCAGGCGCTCTTGTTTCTCAACCGCCGCGGCTATGCGCCGCTCACGCTCTGCCGCGCCTGCGGCTTCCGGCTCAACTGCCCGAATTGCGATGCCTGGCTGGTCGATCACCGGTTCAAGCGCCAGCTTGTGTGCCACCATTGCGGCTTCACGACGCCGCCGCCCCCAGCCTGCCCGAAATGCCACGCGGCGGATTCGTTCGTCGCCTGCGGGCCGGGCGTGGAACGGCTCGAAGAAGAGGCGCACCTGCTGTTTCCGGAGCGACGCATCCTTGTCCTCTCGAGCGATCTCATCGCCTCGATCGAGCGCATGCGCGAGGAATTCCGCGACATCGAGGAGGGCCGCGTCGATATCGTGATCGGCACACAGCTCGTCGCGAAGGGACATCACTTCCCCAAGCTCAATCTGGTGGGCGTGGTCGATGCCGATTTGGGCCTCGGCTCAGGCGACCCACGCGCCGCCGAGCGCACATTCCAGCTTTTGCATCAGGTGATCGGACGCGCCGGACGTGAGGAAGGCCACGGCATGGGCTACTTGCAAACGCATCAGCCCGAGCATCCAGTGATGCAGGCGCTGGTCGCGCAGGACCGCGAGGCTTTCTACAACTCCGAGATTGCGGCCCGCGAGCGGTTGCACTACCCGCCGTTCGGCCGGCTCGCGAGCCTGCTCGTCACCGGCGCCGACAAGCACGCAACCGAAGCTTTTGCGCGTAAGCTTGCCCAAGCTGCGCCGCTCACCGAAGACGTGCGCGTGCTCGGCCCTGCCGAGGCGCCGCTTGCGGTGGTACGCGGACGCCATCGTTTCCGCCTGATGGTGAAGTCGGCGCGCAATTTCGATCTCTCGGCCTGGCTGCGCGGCTGGCTCGAACGCGCACCCAAGCGGAAGGGCGACATCAAGCTCGACGTCGACGTCGATCCGCAGACTTTTCTGTGACAGCTACCGCCGCGCCGGCAGCAGCACGCACACAGACGCCGCGAAGATCAGCACAAAGCCGATGATGTCCGGCACGGTCGGCCGCTCCCCCAGCAGGATGGCGGTCGAGACCACGCCGATCACCGGCGC
>Ga0310810_10004962_pt1 | contig 14803 bp, 17 predicted proteins | sample NCmetagenome_FD_207641 | JGI IMG/M metagenome (GOLD analysis project Ga0310810, IMG submission 207641) | Soil microbial communities from experimental microcosm in Duke University, North Carolina, United States - NC | ecosystem: Engineered > Artificial ecosystem > Soil microcosm > Unclassified ...
GTCGGGCAGTATCCGTTCGGTGTCTGCCCCCGGCGGCGAGTAGATTGGGCGCAACGGTGAAGCATCTCGCTCTCGCAGTCACCGATCAGGAGCGGTCGCGCCGCTTCTACGAGTCCTATTTCGGCTTCGACGCGCGACCTCCGCGGTGGTACGACGGTGGTGTTCTCATGCTCTACAACGCCGACGGCTTCTCTCTCGCGCTCGGGCCGACGGACGAGTCGATCAGACTGCCGGGCTTCCTTCACTTCGGAATCGGCCTCCCGAGTCGTGACGCAGTCCTCGCGTTCCGCGACCGCCTCGCCGCGGACGGCGTGCGCATTCTCGAGGAGTGGGACGAGCCCGACTATGCCAGCGTGAAGTGCGCCGATCCCGACGGCTACGTCGTGGAAGCCGCATGGGAGCCGCATCGTCGCTAAGCGGGCTCGGAGGATGCCCCCGGCCGGAGGCGGGTAATGGTCCTCGGCGAGAACCACAGGCGGATGAGCACGAGTTCGTCCGCCATCCTCGTTCGATGTTCCCGCACCGGCGGACAGGTGTCCAGCCGGTTGATCGCGGCGGCGGAGATCAGAAGCCGCATCCGCAAAGGGTTTAAGGCCGATGCCCCCGACCGGAATCGAACCAGTGCACGCGGTTTAGGAAACCGCTGCTCTATCCACTGAGCTACGGGGGCGGAGAGCCGGTGTGCCGCGTGCCAGCTTATCTGGGACGGATGAAGCTTCCGCGACTCGTTCGGTGTCCGCTCGGAGGTTCTCCGTTGACCCGCTAGGCGGGCGCGACGTCTCCCAGCGGGCGTACCCGTTCGGACTCGTGAAGCTCGAGCTCCTGCCGCACCCGGGTCCGTGCCCGGTGGAGCGCGACCTCGACCGCGTTGGGGCGCAGATCGAGCAGCCGGCCGATCTCGCGGATCTCGAGATCGGCTCCGTACCGCAGAGCCAGCAGATGTTGGCTGCGCTGGTCGAGGCGACGGACCGCCGAGGACAGCTCGAGGCGTCCGATGACCTCCGCTTCGACCGAAGGCGCGGTGGCCAACTCGTCCGGCTCGCACCGAAGCGGTACCGAAGCTCGTGCGCGGTCACTGATGCAACGCCGAGCTATACCGATCAGCCAGGCGATCGGGCTGCCGAGCTTCGGGTCGTATGTCGCGCGGTATCGCAATGCGCGCTCGAAGACCTCGCTCGTCACATCCTCCGCGTCCGGTCCGTCGCCGATCCGAAAGGCCACGTACGCGTAGACACGACGAATCAACGGTGCGGGCTCGGCGAGTGGGTTCCGGGTCGGCATGAGCGTCAGCTTAGGCGGCGCGATCTGGCGCCACACAGTACGAAGGTCGGGCGACCTCCTACGGGGCGGGTGGTCGGCCTTCGGTCTTCCCGGTGGTCGCCGGAAGCAATCCCGACCTCGGGTAGAGGGTGCCGGCGTGGTAGAGAGCGCGCTCGCGGGCGCGACCACGGCTCACGGCGGCGAGCTCGACCCACAGCTCCCAGTCGCCCGGGTCGATCGACACCGCCTTCATGAAGCTCGAGCGTGCCGCGCCTGCGAAACCGGCTTCCCGCTGCACACGTCCGAGTGCCTCCCACGGGGCCGGCGACCATGGCAGCCATGTTCGTGCGCGCCGCGCCTGTGCCGCGGCGGAGTCCCACTGCCGCGACTCTCGTGCCGACTCGCTCGCGCTCAGGGCGCTGTTTCCGACGAGACAGACGCTGGCGAATGCCCCGGTCGCGAGGACGGCAGTGAGCGCGAGCGCGCGGGACCAGGGGCCGAGCGGCCGCAGGGCATCGGGCCGGTGCGGCGCCAGGAGGGCGCCTCCGATCAGGATCGGGATGCTCGTGACCGCCGTCAGCTCCCAGTCCCAATCGGCGCCGGCGTGGATCACGAAGGCGACGTACGCTCCTGCGGCGGTCGCCTGAAGAGGTGTCGTGCCTCGCCGCAGGGCAATCGCGAGGGGGAGGAGCAGCACGACCGCGAGCAGCAGCACTCCGACGGGCCCGAGCTCCGCGAGCGTCTCGATGTAGAGACCGTGGGCATCCCGCACGCGGCTGACGTCCGGCGTTTGATGACGAAGGAAATACCGTTCGTAGCTCCCGGCGCCGGACCCGAGCCACGGATGACTCTTCGCGTCGGCCCAGGCGATCTGCCAGAGGAGGTACCGGCCGTTCCCCGAGATGTTCACGAGCCGGCTGTTGAGATCGGGCCGGTCGGTCGTGTCGGCCTTGAACGCGTTCAACGTCTTGTGCGCGAGCGCCGTCGGGCCGTCGTAGTGAACGAGCGTCGCGGCGGCCGCCGCCGCGCATGCGAGCGCGACGCCCACCCACACCGCCCTCCGGGCACCCTTCGGAACACCCACGTGTTGCTGGACGGCTCCGTAGAGCACCGAGGCAGCGGCAGCGACGAGCGCGAGACCGGCGATCCACAGCGCGAGCCGGCGCCCGTCGCTGACCGCCTCGGCGTGTGGCGCGCCGATGTGCGTCAACGCGAACGAGTCGGCGGCGAGCCACACGACGGCGGCGAGAATCGGCGCCAGCAGCACGAGCAGTCCGAGCAGTCCGAGGCGGCGGCGATCGACCGCAAGCGCCGCAGCGAGCCCGCCGGCGAGGGCGACCCAGCCCGTGCGGCCGAACGTGAAGTAGAAAGTCGCGAGCACCGGGACGAGAAGCGCCGCCGCGGCGCCGCGGACGCTCAGGCGCCGGGCGTGTGCTGCGAAGCCGGCGGCGAGGATGATCCCCATCGCCGCGAAGATCGACAGGCCGTTCCAGTAGCCGAGCGGTTCGGAGAGCCGCTGTGCGCCGGTCGAGTCCGAGAGCCGGAGCACGTCGGGAAACAGGCGCGTGGCGAGGCTGAAGATCGAGATCGCGCCGATTCCGCACACGAGTCCGGCAAGGAGATGGCGGACGGCTCTCGCACTCGGCAGCTGCGCGACCGCGATCGCCAGGGCGGCGTAGAGCAGGACGCGCTCGAGCTCCAGCATCGACTGCGGGACATCGATCGCCCAGAGCGCCGAGAGCCCGGTCCAGAGAGCCAGAGCCGCCCAGGCAGCGACGAACGCGACCTGCGCGCGCGCGAGCGTGGCGCGCCTGAGCGCGATCGTGGTCGCCGCCAGCCAGACGAGCGCAACCGTCGCCCAACCCCAGCTCGTCGGGAAGTAGCCCCCTTGTGCCGCGGCCAGAGCGGTCACGGGGACGAGGCCGAGGGCCCCGGGCCACACCCATTCCAGCCTGTCGAGTGCGCTCGTCCGCATTTCGCCGCGGGGCGGCGCGGTCGATCCTACGTGAGCCACGAGCTGCAGCCCCGAAGGCCGGACGCCGACGAAACGTGACGGCCGGCCCCGCGAATGACTACGACTTGTTGCTCTCGCGTCTGCGCAGGAAGAAGCCGGTCAGCAGCAAGGCGAAGCTCAGGAGCGCCGTTCCGAGCAGAGACAGGCCCGTGAACGGCAGCGTCCCCGCCGTCTTCGCACCGAGCGCTCCCGATTGCGTGGGCGGCACCGCTGCCGGCGGCGGCGTCAACGGCGCCTTCGGCGCGGCGTGCTTGTACTGGTTCGATGCCGATGACTTGACGACGACCTTGTGCGACGCCGCCACCTTCGCGACGGCGTCGACGACCTTCGTACTCCCGGAAGCGGCATAGCTCAGGCCGCCGAACGACGCGAACGTGCCGACGACCATCACGGCTATCGACGTTGCGTACGCGACCTTCGGCCAGAGAGATACGGCCCTCGGACCGCCGACGCGGGCGGAGATTTGCTCGACGAGCTCAGTGCGGGGCTGCGCCCGGAGAGCAGCGAGTCGCCGATCCATGCCGTCACGCGTACGCATCGTGATCCTCCCCCAGAATTGGCCGTGTACCGAGTACTACCGCCAGGAGGCCGAAGACCTTACACGCATCGGCTGCGCCGGCCCACCGCCGCCCCCCGGCTCTCGGAGCTCGCCGACCTCGATGCGCAACGCGTCGTCCTCGTCCTCCTCGTCGCTCACTCTCTCGAGTGACCGGAAGACGGCGACGCCGAGCCCCGCCGTCAGCACGAGGGCGAGCACAAGCCAGGCGAGGCGACTGACCCACGAGGGCGAGCCGCCTACCGCAACATGCTCTTGAGCAGATGCTCGACGCGCGTGCCCGTCGGGAGCCTGAGCCGACGCCGCCGAGGCCGGTTTCACCGCACGGGTCGGCGGCTGCGCAGTCGCCTTACCTGAGGTCGTCCCTGCATACGTCGGGTGATTCCTGGCCCATTCGTCGTAGCTTGCTCCTCGAGAACGAAGCCATACCCCGAGAGCCGCCCGGTCGACGAACACTCGGTTCGCCCAGACGACGCCTTCGGCGCGCGCCGTCGCCGGCGGGGCCGGAGGGCTGACGAGCTCGGAGGCGACCTTGGCCCACGGCAGCACGACCGCTGCACCCAGGACCACGACGAGCCCTACCCGGCGCGGCTCGAATCTCACTCGACGATAGTTGCACGGCCCGGGTGCCTTGCAAAGGGTTCCCGAGGCGCCCCGTTCCTACTACTTCGGAACGCCGCCCGCCGGGGAGAGCGCCCCGAATCCGCTCCGGTCGGGGCGGTAGACGAGCGCGGTGCGGCGCGCCGTCACCGGATCCACGAGAACGCATCGGAACCGGGTCGAAGTCGTTCGCCGGCACCTGGCCTGAACGTCCGTCTTGACGAGCTTCGTGATCGGATCGACGAAGCCGGCCGGGAGCATCCGTCTCGGAAGCGTTTGCAGGAGGAGGAGCACGGCCCGTTCGGCGGCTGTCCGCGTCAGGGCCCGGGGCCTCGTCTTGCGCGGCGCTCCGGGCCGTGGCGCCGCCTGGGCGTGCGCCGCGCTCGACCGAGGTCGGCTGCTCCGAGCCGGTGTCGTCCGGTGCCGAGCCGGAGGGCTGAATGCAGACAACGGCGCCGGGTGCGCGAGGGAGGCGGCCGCGGTCGGCCCAGTGGAGGTCGCGGCGGTGACCGTGGCGTCGGGGGCGGACAGGCTCGCCGGAACGTCGGAGCCGCGGTTGAGCTGGAGTATCACGAGGCACAGCAGCCCGACGATGAGCGCCCCGGGCGCGAGACGCACAATGCGCCGCGCAGCGACGCTCTGCACGATCGTGTCCTCGCGAGGCGGGGTCGCCGGCGGGGGGGCAGGTGCCGCCGACGCGACGGGCGCCGCCGACGAGGGGGCAGGTGCTGTCCACGGCACCGGGAGCTGAAGCGTGCGCACCCGTTCGGCGAGCTCTGGATCGACGAGAACGAGCTCCGGTGAGATCAGCTCCATGGGCAAAGGGTCTTTCTTGCCCGCCCGGTGAAAACCTCTCGAAAGACTCCGTCGGGCCGTCAACCGAGACGCGCTCGGCGTCGTTGACTCAGGCGCCGCGCGCGATGCTCGAATCGGGCGCGCTCGCCGGTGCCGGTGGGGCGAGCAAGCCCTGTCTGTGCGCCCAGCTGCTGGCCTCGGTCCGATTCGCGACGCTGAGCTTCCTGTAGATGTTCGAGAGGTGGAACTTGACCGTCTGCTCGGTGATCCACAGCATTTGGGCGAGCTGCGCGTTCGAATGGCCTTCGGCGACGAGCCGGAGGATCTCGCGTTCGCGCTTCGTCAGCATCGGAATCAGCGGCGTCACGGTTTCATCGTCGCCGTCGGCCCCGACGGGCGCGGCCGCGAAGAAGATCGACGGGGAAAACGCCTGCCGCACGGCCGATGCGAAGTCGTCGGGCTCCGTCGTCTTCAGGCAGTAGACGGTCGCCCCCGCGGCGAACGCCGCCTCGATCGACGCGGCGTCCTCGCGGGCGGAGACGACCAGCGCCCTGAGCGACGGACGGGTGTCCCGCGCGCGTCTGAGGCAGGCAAGAGCATCCTCCGCCTCGTCGAGGCCGAGGACGAGTATGTCGGGCGCCGCGGCGTCGACGAGCTCGACCATGACGTTCCCGCTCCCGGTCTTTCCGATCACACGGATGCCGAGTTGACGAAGCAGATCCTCGATCGCGTCCCGCCAGAGCGGTTGGCAGTCGAGGATCACCGCTGTTCTCTCCCCCATAGCGGCCTTTCGACGGCTTGATTGTTCTGATACCTAGCTTAATGAACGTTTTCTTGGCTGATTCGACCTGCCCGAAGGTCGGGGATCGGCCCGCCTTCCGATTCGATCTGGGTCCGGTCTTCTGAACGTTCGGCCTGATTCACGGCCGGGCTTTTGTGCACTGAAACGCAGATTGTTAATCCTGGCGCGAGGATGCTTCGCGCCGGAGCGCGTGGTCGTGCTCTCCCCTGCGAGTGCCCGCGTGTCGCAGGGCCCGCAGCGTGCGCCGGAGCTTCGTTCGCCAGCGCTCGCCGGGGCTCGGCGTCAGGTCGCGGGCGATCTGTCCCGCCGTCCTGGCAACGGCGGCCCGGCGCGACGGAAGCTCCCACCAGCAACTGACCCAGCGCTCGAGATGGTTCTCGAGCACGCTGCGGTCGCGAACGAGGCGGACGTTTCGCGCCCAGGTGCGCATCGTCAAGGGAAGGCGTCCGCCGCTCAGGACGGCGTCCGCCGCGTCGGTGGTCGCGGCCCAGACCCGTGCCATGCCCCACGGGCCGGCCAGCTGGTCGGCCGCCCGGCGCGCGTCCCCGGTCTCGAGCAGCACCTCGACGTCGAGCAGGTCCGACACGCGGCGCAGCGGTGTGTGGGCCCAGGCGTGGGCCGCCACGATGAGCCCATGCGGACCGGGCGGCAAGGCGAGGAACCCGTCGATCGGTAGCGCAGCGGGAACGGCCAGCGAGAAGAGGTCCGCAACCGCAGGCGGGTTCCGATCGATCCATTTCGGAGCGTTATGCAGTTCGACGACGAGCGGGAGCGCACCGAATGCGAGCGGGCGGAGATGGTGGATCCCCGCGTATTTCTCCGCCGCCCCGACCTCGAAGAACCCGGCCGAGATCAGCTCATCGCGCACTGCGTGTGCGTCCGGGGTGAGGACGTCGACGTCGGTGAAGGGTCGGAGCACGGGGTCGGGATAACGGAAGGCGATCTCGGGTCCCTTGAGGACGAGAAGCGGCGCGGTCGAGGCGTTCCGGAGCCGCTCGAGAAATGGTTCGAGCGCGAGCATCCGTGCTGCCGTCTGGACCTCGAGCGCCGCAAGCACATGTGGGAGCGGTCTGCCGAGGGCGCGATAGCGCCGCACGGCGTGCATGAAGAGCCGATGCGCGACGAGATCGGCGGCGGTCGGGGCGCGATCGACGAGGTCGTCGACCGACTTCCACAGATCGTTGACGCGGTCGCCGCTCACGGGTACCGGGCGAGCTCCACGTTGCCGTTTCGGCCCGGAGGAGGCCCGACGTCCATTCCGCCAACCTCGACCCAGGCGTGCGCGTCCTTGTCGGCGGCGTTCAGCGGCAAGCCGATGACGAGCTCCGCGGGGTCACCCTGCAGACGAAGGAGCCTGAACAGCACGAGCGAGCTCACGAGGCACGTGGGGCGCCTGCGTCCGAGCCGCAGCACCCGGTCGACGGCGTTGCCGAGCCGCCGTGGCGCGAGGTGCGCGCCGCTCCGAGCGGACGTCTCCGCGAGCGTGCCGACGAGCTTCGGAAGCGGCCGCCGGTGGACCTGCAACCTCACGCCGAGGAAGGTCGCCACGATCCGCACCGCGAGTCTTGCCTTCGTGCGCGAGTCGAGGTGATCCGCCCTCGTGTCAGCGAAGCGCGGCAATTGCCTCCACGATCCGCGGGAGCTCGTCGAGCCGGCGGGGATAGTGCACGACCGAGACAGGAACGACACGTGCGACGTCCGAGACGCCCATGAAGCACCGGGCTCGGCTTTCCTCTCCCGGCAGGCGGAAGCTGAGCGAGAAGAGATCGCGTACGGCGGTCACGCTCGGCACACGCTCAACACGGACCTCGTCCTCGGAACGCTGGAGGAAGACGATGCCTCGCACCGGGACGGGCCGGCAATCGCCCCGGGAGGCTTCGTCGAGCGCGAGGTGGCAGCGGTCGTCGGTCTGCTTCGTCCTTTGGGCGAAGGGCAAAGGGAGTTTCGCGCCGACATCCGGTCGGACCCGGAGCATGGCCGGACCGGGAATGACCGCGGGCCTGCCGGAGAGGTCGAGGCAGCAGAGATCCTCGTTCAGGAGTCGATAGCCGGCGTCGGCGAAGCCCGCGGCAAGCGTCGACTTCCCGAGCGTCCGCTGACCTCCGAGGAGGATCGCTTCCCCGTCAACTTCGACGGCGGCCGCGTGAAGCGGGAGCCTCCCGCGCGCCAGGAAGCAGAGGAGCGCGGGCATGCCCCACAGCTGCTCCTCCCTCCGCACGGGCTCGGCGGCTTCGGGGACGGCGATGCGGGGAGCAAGCGGATCGATCTCGAACCAGCCCGATCCCGCGATCCACAGGCGGTATGCCGCGCCGTCTCCGTAGAGGCGAGCCTCGAACGGCGCTTTCCATTCCTTCAGCAGATGATCGCCGGTCGTAGAGGCGTCCGCGAGGCCGAGCTCGACCTGCAGCGGCTCGCCGTCACCGCTCCGCAGATAGCGGAACGGAAGGGACGAATGGATCTCGAAGCCGAAGCAGGTGCCGCGGGCCATCTCGCTGCTCAATCCCACAAACTCAGGAACGCATGTGCACGCGCGAGATCCCGGGCGCGACCGAGCTCGAAGGAATCCATGGCGTGGCTCTGCAGACGCGCATCGAGAGCGACGTAGTCGATTCCGGCGATGCGATGCTTCGATTCGATCGTCCAGCGCCTGATCTCGTCCCACTCGGCGGTCGCCATCACGTGAGCGTCGAACCCCGTCTTGTCCTTGCGCCAGAGGATCTCTTCGGGCAGCAGGCCTTCCATCGCATGTCGGACGAGCACTTTCAGGACGCGGTTCGGAAACTTCGTCTCGGCGCGAAGGCTCAGGCAGAACTCCCAGAGGTCGATGTCGGTCAGTGGCGTGCGAGGCTGGATGCCGTGGTACGCGGAGCAGATCTCGTTCGCCTCGATCGTGGACGAGCTGCCGCCGCGCCCCGTTGGCGCCAGCTGCGCTTCGAGCCACCGCCTTCGTGCGGGGTACTGGAGGTCGCGGCGGTAGCCGAGCCCGCTCACCCGGCCGCGCTCGAGCCACGCCGGCAGGTCGGCATGGTCGCGGTTTCGCAGGCGGACGTACCGCGTGGCGATGCTGGGCGGAAGAAGTGCGACTGCGTGCGGCCGCAGGATGCTCGACCACGAGAATCCCCGCGCCCGCTCCTCCGCGAGTCTCCGGCCGGCGCTCCGCCATCTCCCGTGCAGGATCAGGTGCGCGATGACGTGCTGACGCATGCAGACCACGTACTCGAACAGCTCTCCCGTCAGTAGCCGCCGTGCGCCCAGCCGCCGTGTGTGCGCGGAGATCTCGGCGACTTCCGGAATCGACAGCGTGTCGACCGGGCCGTCGAGGAGATCTGCCCAGAAGTCGGCACGATCGAGTGGTCGCGCGGCCGGGACGTAGGTCTCGAGCGGGATGTTCAACCGGTCGCGGACGAGCTCGATGTACGGGAGCTCGTCTACGCTCGGCAGATGCGGGAAGACAGCGGAGAGCGCTTGCAGCGGCCGGCCCGAGAGCTCGGTGTGGCGGGACGCCGCGAACGCGGCCACGACCGGCGAGTCGATCCCTCCGCTCAGCGCGACCACGTCGTTCCCGGACACGGTCCGGCTGACCGCCTGGTCCATGAGCTCGCGCAGGCGCTCGATCGTCTCGGCCGGCGTCAGTCGCGCCGTCTCGAGCAGTTTCTCCGGGTCCCAGTAGCCCGTGAAGCGGACGCGGCCCGAGCGATCGACGCTGCCCGTGGAGCTGCTCGGAAAGCGCTCGACGCCCCGGATTCCGAGCTTCCGGGGCCCGCCGAAAAGGATGCCCTGAATGCCGTCGAGATCGGGCTCCCGCGGAATCCCGGCGCCGGCAACGACCTGCTTGGCCTCCGTGGCGGCGAAGAACCCCCGGGCGTCCTCGCGGTAGAAGAACGGCTTGAACCCCAGATGGTCGCGAAAGCACCAGACACGCTCGTCGTCGGCCACTGCGCCGCTGAAGACCCCACGGAAATGCGCCGGGGCGCTGTCGCCCCAGGCCGCGAATGCGGCGAGCACGACCTCGGCGGGATTCGCATCGTCGAGTGGGCGCCGGGAGCCGCGCCCGAGCTCGACCGCCAGGTCGCTCAGGTTGTCCAGGCTCCCGGCGAAGGCGGCGATGCGCCCGTTCGCGCGTCCAAGCCACGCGTCTCGAAGCTCCGGGTCGTTGGAGACGCCGAAGGCCGCGCGCCCCACGGTGTCGATCCGAAGCTCGCCGCCCCGGTGCGGAGCCGCGAGGAGCATCCGCTGCACGGTCTCGCTCGCCGGCGCCGCTCCGGCCGGGGCGGATATCGCGAGTGCGCCCATGCCGGTCTAGATCACGAGCTCTCGCTCGTGAAGAGCGGCGATGAAGCTCGATACCTCGTCGTCGAGTGACGGAGGGGGATCGTCGACCCGCTGCCGCACGGCGTCGACGATGTCCGCGCGCGTCCTCTCGCCGTCCACCAGCTCCCAGATGAGGGCTCCGACGTCGTTCAGGCCGTGATAGCTGCCGGAAACGAGATGGAGGAGCACGCCGCCCTCACCCTCCGCGAGCTCGCGGAAGGCGACATCCGGGTTACGGCGCAAGGGCTTGTCGCTCTGCGCGTTCAATACAGTCCCAATGTGCCCTTGCGCCGTTCGCGCCGCAACGCGAGCCGGAACAGCGCCAGCCCGAACAGGAGCGACAGCATCGACAGTCCGGCCAGGAGCCCCGCCTCGGGGCCCACATGACCCCAGCCGGCATTGCCGAGGAGGGCCTCCCGCATGCCCTTGAGCACGATTGCGATCGGGTTGAAGCGGGCCATCGTCTCGACCCAGCCGGGCAGCAGGCCGATCGGGAAGTAGGAGCCGGAGGCGAGCGTCAGGGCGCTCACCGCCAGCCCGAAGATGCCGGAGCCGCGCCGGATGGTGAGCACGCCTGCGGCGCTCGCAACCCCGAGGCCCCAGACGAACGGGATGAAGACGATCAACAGCACCGCCGCCTGGAGGGAGCCGCCGGCGTCGAAGCGGAGATCGAAGACGAGGCTCGCGACGAGCAGGATCAGCCCGGTCCGGATCGGGATGTAGATGAAGTCGTAGAAGGCCGACCCGACCTGGATCGTGGCCGGCGCCGTGGGTGTCATCATCAGGGCCTCGAGGGTGCCCATGAGCTGCTCGCCCCGCACGGCGGCCATCACCCGCCCCAGGCCGAGCTGGATGAACGCGCCGACGACGATTCCGATGATCACGAACTCCATGTACGTCGCCCGCTTGCCGCCGTAGATCGGGAGCTTCGAGGGATCGACCATCTTGCTGACGAAGTTGAAAACGGTGACCATGAATACGATGCCGAGGATGTCGCCCACGAAAGCGACTCGGTAGCTCCACGCCGTGAGGAAATCCCGCCGGACGAACGCCGACAACTTCGCGAGCTCGGAACGGAGAATCTCGAGCCGGCTCTCCGAGCGGACGACGACCTTGTCGTCGAGCTCTTGCTCGAGTCTCACCTGTTGAGCAAGTGTGTTCATTCGGCGTCGCCTTTCGTGAGCGAAAGGAATGCCTCCTCGATGCTCGACCGCTCTTCGCGGCACGAGATGATCTCGAACTGCTTCTCGTGCAGCGACGCGAGAGCGTCTCCCAGCGTGGTGTCGGCGTTCAGCGAGAGCGTGTAGTTCTCGAGCTCCTCGCGCGACGCTCGTTCGATCGCCGCGAGCCCCGACAATGCTTCGGAGAGGGCGGCGGTCAGATCGGCCGGTTTCCCGTCCGGCTGCAGCACCCGCAGCACGAACCTCTGCGGTCGTGCGTGCGCCATCAGGGCCGGCACGCTGCCGCTGAACCGGATCGTCCCCCTGTTCAGGAGGGTCACGTTGTCGACGAAGCCCCGGATCTCCTCGATGCGCTGTGTCGTCCACACGACGGTCGTTCCGCCCCGTGCGGACGCCTGCACGAGCTCCCGCACGCGATGCGCGCCCTCGGGGTCGAGGTCGTGTGTCGCCTCGTCGACGAAGAGCAGGGCGGGTTGCATGAGGAGGGCGCGCGCCACGGAGAGGCGCTTCTGCATGCCGTGCGAGTAGACCCCGACGCGGACGGACGCGCTCTCCGCGAGGCCGACGTCGTCCAGTGCCGCGCGCGCGCGCGCGAGCGCCGCGCGGCGGTTCAGGCCGTAGAGACGCGCGAAGAACGCGAGGTTTTCGAGGCCGGAGAGCCGCAGATAGAAGGACCGGTCGCCGGACGGGACGAGCCCGACGACCTGGCGAAGCGCACGGGGGCTTGCGCCCGGATCGATTCCGAGGACCCGGACGGAGCCCGTGCTGGCGCCGAGCAGGCCGGTCAGCACCCGGAGGAGGGTCGTCTTGCCGGCCCCGTTCGGGCCGAGGAAGGCGTGGATCTCACCGCGGGCGACGGCGAGGCTGACGTCGTCCAGCGCCACCTTGGCGCCGAAGCGCCTCGAAACGCCGCGAGCCTCGATCGCTATCGAGGCTCGCGGCTTGGAAGCTGACTCGTTGGTCTCCCTGCTGGAGATCACTCAGCCAGAAAGGCCGGTGGTTCCGCAGGAGCACTCGCCGAACTTGTCGTGCTCGCAGATCTGATAGTCCTTCGGCGGATCATCTCCACCGCCGGTGGCATCAGAGCAGCGAGTGAACGTGTGGTCGGCGATCGACCCGTAGTCAACGACAAGCGGTGCGGTGTAGTGCATCTGATTACGCCTCCCCTTGCCGCCTGATTGAAGCGGGGGACCATCCCCCGCCCGCTTCCGGCCCTGTCTATCCTGCCCGAAATCGGCGTTTCTAACAACCGGCCGCCGAACAACTAGCCTTTTGGAGGGCTTCGCGATCTATCGTGAGCCGCATGCTGCTTCGGCGTCTTCGGCTCGGCCGACGGGTGGAGGACGCGGCGCCGTCGGGATTCCGACTGAGGCCGCTCGAGGAGACTCGCCTCAATCGTCGCGGGCTCGCCGCCGGCACGCCGGCGCCCGACTTCGAGCTGCCTGATCTCGAGGGGAAGGTCTGGTCGCTCCGCGACTTCAGCGGCAGGCGGATCCTGCTCGTCTTCACGGCGCCGGACTGCGTCCCGTGTGATGATCTCGCGCCCGATCTCGTCGCGCTCCACGATCGAGAATCGGCGGCTCTCGAGGTCCTGATGATCGTCAGGGGCGACCTCGAGGAGAACCGGGCGAAGGCCTCGGCGCACGGGTTCCGCTTCCCTGTCCTCGTGCAGCGAGGGTGGCAGGTTTCGAAGCGCTACGCGCGCTTCGCCACCCCCGTCGCGTACGTGATCGACGAGCGCGGCGACCTCGCCACCGGGGTCGCCCCCGGGGCGCCCGCTATCCGTCAGCTGATCGCCGCAGAAGAGCAGCGCTGACGTCGGCGGAGGCGAGGCTCGCCACCGCGAGCGGCACGGCAGGCGGAAGGATCTCCGGAAGGCGATCCTCGACGCGTACCCGCGCACCGGAATGGGCGAGCGAAGCGTCGACGGCCTCGATCATGCGAACCACGTCGAGGCCGAGCTCGCCGCTCGAGACGGGGGTGGTGCTGAGGCGGATCGCGGCGCAGAAGTCCTCGAGCTCGAGATACAGGGGCTCGGCCGGCGGGAGATGCGGCGACACGATGTCACCCGTGCGGTAGCTGAGATTGTACTCGCCGAATGTCTCCGGCTCCGGCAGCTCGACTCCGGAGTCGAACACGCGGACGGGCTCAGAGCTCGTGTCGTCGTAAACGACCATCTTCTCCGAGCCGACGATCGTGGTGCGGCGGAGCTTGCTCGGCGCGAGCCAGGAGAGCTCCACGTTTGCGAGTGTCCCGGAGCCGAACTCCAGGTTGATGAAGGCGACGTCGGGGATGTCCGGGATGATGCAGCCCCGGCTGGCAGCTGCGACGTGGGTCGGCGTCTCTCCGAGCCAGTAGCGGAGGATCGAAAAATCGTGCGGGGCGAGATCCCAGACGACGCTCACGTCGCGCTGGTGGAGGCCGAGATTCACGCGGCTCGTGGATATGAAGTAGAGCTCGCCGAGCATCCCCGAGTCGATGAGCTTTCGGATCAGGTTCACCGGCGGGCTGTACAGGAACGTATGCCCGGGCATCAGTGTGAGCTCGAGCTCGTCGGCGAGCTCGAGCAGGTCGGCCGCCTGCGCTGCCGACGCTGCGAGCGGCTTCTCGACGAATACGTGCTTGCCGGCTTCGAGCGCTGCCTGCGACAGCCGGTGGTGAGTCGTCACCGGCGTCGCGATCACGACGGCGTCGACGGAGTCGTCGGCGAGCACCTCCTCGGGGTCGGAGGCCCGCCGCGCGGCCGGGTAGCGGGCGCCGACGAGCGCTACGCGGTCCGGCCGCGGATCGCAGATCCATGCGAGCTCCGCATCCGGCAGCTCTCCAAGGTTTCGAACGAGGTTCGGTCCCCAGTAGCCCAGCCCGATCACGCCCACGCGAAGCGGCACGGTCATCGGGTCACGCTCGACGCCGGCACCGCGGCGTGCACTCTCGACACCACTCTCCCCATCGATCGCTCGCCACCAGTTCTCCCCAGCCTGGTTGCCCAACGTCCGCCAACGCGTCTTGCTCTGGCAGGCTTGCCCCGCTTGGCGGGACTCTACGCTCCCGTTTCGTAAAGTCCCAGCGATCCCCGGCAAGTCTGGTCGACGGTGGAGTTCCGTACTAGCCGTTTGGCCGGTCGGGCGGCTTCGATCGCGCAGTTGCCGCCGGCTCGGCGAGGCGGTGCGACCTGTCGCGCTCGATCTTCCGGGCGTTCGACGACTCGATCGCCTCGAGCAGCGGCGACGCCGTCAAGTCGCGGAGAATCTCGATGTTGGGCATGACGCAATGACCCCCGATGA
>Ga0310810_10004963_pt1 | contig 14802 bp, 7 predicted proteins | sample NCmetagenome_FD_207641 | JGI IMG/M metagenome (GOLD analysis project Ga0310810, IMG submission 207641) | Soil microbial communities from experimental microcosm in Duke University, North Carolina, United States - NC | ecosystem: Engineered > Artificial ecosystem > Soil microcosm > Unclassified ...
GTAAGCCTTCGGACGGGTACGCAGCTGGATCGCGCGACCTACTTCGCCCTGCCGAAGACCGTGGCATAAAACGCCATGGTGTCGAACGTCTCGAACTGCAGAAGCTGATCGTGGTTGTGCGGAGATTCCGGCACGGGTATGAACTCGTGCGCAATATTGGCTTTCATCAACTCCTCGTGCACGAACGTCGCACCCGCAAACAGCGCATCCTTCGTGCCGCAGATGATACGGATCCGCTGCTGGCGGACGAGCGCCGCGTTCTTCACCGCGAGCGTACTCGGGGCCATTGCAACGAAATAAGCTCGATCGCCGTTGTAGACGGCCGAACTGGGACTGGTCGCCGCTGCGTCGTCGATCGTCGAGCAGCACGGAGAATTGCCGGTGACGGCGATGAACAGCTCCGGATGGCTGAATCCGTTGTGCAGTGCGCCGAATCCGCCCATGGAATGGCCCTCGATCGCCCGGCCGGCGCGGGTCGCAATGGTGCGGTAGGTCTTGTCCACGTGCGGGATCAAATCCTTCACGATCATTGTCTCGATCGGGTCCTTCCCGTCCCGTGAATCCATCCAGCGGTTCTGATTCGGCGCTTCGGCAAGGATGACGATGACCGGCGGCATCGCGCCGGATCGGATCGCGGCATCCACGCGCGCAATGTAACCGCTCGTGATTGGCCGCTTCGAATCCACGCTGGCGCCGTGCAGGAAGTAGATGACCGGGTACCGTCGCGCCGCGTTCGCCTGGTAGTCCGGCGGCAGATAGACTCGATAGCTGGCAAAGGTCCCGGCAGCGCGGGCGGGCGTCTCATAGAGGCGGTAGAGCGTGCCGCCAAGGTCGAGCGCGACAGGATCGATGTAGTTCCCTGAAGGTGTGGCCACGAAGCTCGAGAGGCCGCCACCCCCGCCCGCGCCCTTTAGTTGCTGATTGAGGAATGTACCGATTGTCTGCATGGCTGTGGGCGACAGCAACGCGCCGACGTCATGTCCCACGCCGACCTGCAAGTCGAGCGTGGTCGCCACCCCCGCGACCTTCAGCGCGGACACCAACTTCTGACTCTCCTGCGTTGAGACGACGTTGTCCGCCGTGCCGTGCAGCATCAGGATTGGCGCCGATGCCTTCGTCACGTAGGTGACTGGATTGAGCCCGCCCGTCGTGACCGGCCCGGCCAGGTCCACCGCCGCCTGGACGCGGCTGGTCTGATCGAGCGGGCCCGCGTCGCCTTCGAGCGACTTCTCGTCGGCAGTGGTTGCCGCCAGCGCCGCGAGTTGCCCGCCGACGCCGTAGCCGAACGCCGCGATATGGGCGCCGTCGAGATTGTAGGTGGCCGCGTTGGCCCGGAGCCACCGGATCGCTGCCTTGACGTCCGCCAGTTGCATCGCACGCGTGACGGCCGCGCCGGAGCGGTACTCGACGCTCGCGGCCGCATAGCCGCTATTCGATACCAGCGCGATCGCCGGCGTCGCGATCTTTGTGTTGAGCGGGGGTTCACTGCCGTGAATCCAGACGACAAGCGGAATCGGCGTCGCGGCTGGATCCATCCGGTACAGATCCAAGGTCAACCGCTGCCCCGCCGCCCGCCCGTACTCCAGGTCCCGTTCGATCTTGAGGCTGGGACCCGGTTGCGCGCGCCCTTCGTTCGGCTCACCAGCCGGAGCCGCACCACCCTGTCGGCCCTGCCGGCCTCCGCCCGCGGGCGCGGCACCGCCTCGACCTCCGCGCCCGGCCGGCTGTGGTTGCTGGGCTCCGACGAACACAGCCGTCAGCATCACCATACTTGCGACTACCGACGTGCGGTGCATCTGCCCCTCCTTGTCCATCCATCGCTGCCCGAGTGCCTCTCGGTAATGTGATCGGCTACGGCTTTGGCGACCCCGCAGCCTTGCCGAAGACCGTGGCGTAAAACGCCATGGTGTCGAACGTCTCGAACTGCAGAAGCTGATCGTGGTTGTGCGGGGAACCGGCGACGGGGAAAAACTGATGCTGAATATTGAGCGACGTCAACGTCTCGTCCAGCTTCTTGCCCAGGGGAAACAACCCATCCTGGTCGCCGACGATGATCCGGATCGCCTGCTTGCGGACCTTGTCGATATTGGCCTTCGCCAGGGTCGCCGGAGACTGCGCCACCCAGAACGCCTGGTCCCCGACGCCGTCGGTGACGTTTTCCACCAGCGCGGGCGAGTTGCCCGTCACGGCGGCGAACAGATCCGGGTGCTTGAACCCGATGTGGAGCGCACCGAACCCGCCCATCGAATGTCCTTCGATCGCCCTCCCCTCCCGCGTCGCGATCGTGCGGTAGGTCGCATCCACGTGTGCCACGAGATCCTTCACGATCACGCTCTCCATCGGGTGCTTGCCGTCCTGGGCGTCAACGTACCAGCCCGTGGTCAAGCCCTGGGAGAGCACGACGATCGCCGGCGGCATCACACCGCTGCGAATCGCCGCATCGACGCGCGTGATGTAGCCGCTCGTGATGGGACGCTTCGAGTCCACACTTCGCCCGTGCAGAAAGTAAATGACCGGGTAGCGGCGGTTCGCGTTCGTCTGGTAGTCGGGCGGCACGTAGACGCGATAACTGGCAAGCGTGTTCGGCCCGCGGGATGGCGTGGGATACAACCGGTACTGCGTTCCACCCAGATCCAGCCCGACCGGATCGATGTACGTCTCCGCCGGTGTCGCGATGAACGCCGACAGCCCGGCGTTGCCCGGAGCTCCCTGAAGGTGCTGGGCCAGAACGGCCGCCACGCGTTGCATCACCAGCGGAGACAGCAACGCCCCGAGATCGTGCCCGACGCCGACTTGCATGTCGAGCGTGGCGTTCACTCCACTCACCTTCAGCGCCGCGATCAGGGCCTGACTCTCACGGGTAGACACCACGGTATCGGCCGTGCCGTGAATGAGTAAGCCGGGAGCCGAATCCTTCGTGACGGACGTTGCCGGATTCAACCCTCCTTTGGTGACCGGTCCGGCCACATCGATAAACGCCTGCACGCTGGCGCCAGCCCCGAGCAGGGCGGCGATCTGTCCGCCGACGCCGTAACCGAACGCGGCAATGTGCGCCGGGTCCAGGTTGTAGGCAGCTGCATGGTCGCGCAGCCATTGGACCGACGCCTTGGCGTCAGCTAGCTGCATGGCGAGTGTGGTGCCGGGGCCCGTCCGGTACTCGATGCTGGCGACAGCCAGGCCGCTGCCCGCGCTGACAAGACCGGCCGCCGGCGTGGCCCCTTTGGTCGTGAAGGAACCTTCCGTCCCGTGAATCCACACCACAACCGGGCTGGGCGACGCCAGGGGTTCGACGTGGTACAAGTCCAACGTCAGCGGCACCGCTCCGGCTCGCGAGTATTCAACGTCGCGCACGATTTTCAGTGCGGGCCCCCCCTGACCCCGCCCCTCATTCGGCGTGCCGTCCGGATTGCCCTGCCTCCCACCGCGGCCGCCGCGCTGCGGTGCCGCCTGAACCCCTCGCCCTGGCTCGGCAGGAGCCTGCGCCGCGGCATGCGGCGCCCACGCGACCGCCGTCGCCACGAAGGTAACCCCCAGCAGTCCGTAGATGAGCGTGGATACCGGTCTCATCATTATCTTCCCGCGCGCTGGGGCGCCCCTTTGCCGAACACCTTGGCGTAAAACGCCATCGTGTCGAACGTTTCGTATTGCAGGAGTTGATCGTGATTGTGCGGCGACTTCGGCACGGGCAGGAACTCGTGCGGAATTTCGAGTTTCACTAGCGCATCGTGGACGAATTGCGCTCCAGGGAAGAGGGCATCTTCGGTCCCGGCGATGATGCGAATGGACTGCTGGCGCAATTTGACGGCGTTCTTCTCAGCCAGCGTGGTTGGCGCCATGGCAATGTAATAGCTGCGATCACTGCCATACACAACTTTGAACGAGTCGATCCGGCCGCGGGCCGGCGGCGTGCCCTCACCGGTTTCGAGCGTGGCGCCGCCCGGCGAGTTGCCCGTGACCGCAATAAAGACGTCCGGATTATTGAAGCCGTTGTGCAGCGCTCCAAAGCCTCCCATCGAGTGCCCCTCGATGGCGCGTCCGGCTCGCGTCGCGACGGTACGGTAAGTCGCGTCAATGTGAGGAATGAGATTCTTGATGAGGACGGACTCCATCGGTGCCGTGCCGTCCTTGGCATCCATCCACCGCCCCTGATTGAGGCCTTGCGGCAACACGACGATAGCCGGCGGCATAACCCCACTGCGGATGGCGGCGTCTACCCTAGCGATGTAACCGCTGGTGATGGGTCGCTTCGAATCCACTAGCGATCCGTGCAGAAAGTAGATGACCGGATAGCGTCGCGCTGTGTTCGTCTGATAGTCGGGGGGCAGATAAATCCGGTAACTGGCGAAGGTGTTCGGCCCGCGCACCGGCGTGGGATAGGTCCTGTAAAGAGTGCCGCCCAAGTCCAGCGCGACGGGATCGATGTACTCAGTCAGCGGCGTTGACAAGTAGCTCGACGTCCCGCCCTGGACCCGAGCGCCCCGAAGCTGCTGATCCAGGAAGCGCGTGATGCTCTGCATCGCCAGCGGTGACAACAACTCTCCGACGTCATGTCCGGCAAACATTTGCAGATCAAGAGTCGCGTCAACGCCAGCCACTTTGAGGGCCGATACCAGCCGCTGGCTGTCCGATGTCGGCACTTTTGCGTCCGCCGTGCCGTGAAGAATGAGAGTGGGCGCGCTGTCCTTCGTCACCGCGGCCACCGGATTCACGGCGCCTTTGTCCATCGGACCGGCCAGATCCACCAGGGCCTGCACGCGGGTGGATTGATCCGCGCTGTCCGTTCCCAGCAATGCGGCGATTTCGCCGCCGATGCCGTACCCCATGACCGCGATGTGCGCTGCATCCAGGTTATGACCCGCAGCGTTGGCGCGGAGCCAGCGGACCGCCGCCTTGGCATCGGCTGCCTGCGTTGCCAGCGTCGATCCGCTGCCGGCGCGGTAGTCGATGCTGGCGACGGCGTAACCCGGCGTCACCAGAGCTGCTGCCGGGGTGGGAGCTTTGCTTGCGGCCGCGCCCGGCTCCGTTCCGTGAATCCACAGCACGACTGGCTGCGGCTTGGGCGTCGGATCCTGCCGATACAGGTCGAGCGTCAGCGCCTGACTGCCGGCGCGCGTGTACTCGAGATCCCGCTCCATCTTCATGCGCGGCCCCGCTTGCACCGTGCCTTCATTTGGCGCCCCCTGCTGGGCGGCGGCCGCAGTGCCCGCCACCACCACAGCGATTGCCAATATTCGTGTCTGTGCGTTCATGGTGTCCTCTCTTAGAATTCGAACTTAGCCGCGAATTGCATGATGCGCGGATCACCTGCCGATGTAATCTTTCCGAAATTCGAGCTGTTAAGGCTGGAAATCGGCGCGCCGAAATTCACATGATTCGTGACGTTGAAGATCTCCCATCGGAGCTGCACGGAGCGGCCGTCGGTGAACCGGAGCGTCCGCGAGATGCCCAGGTCGTTGGTCAGCGTGTCCGGATTCTGGATGCTTCCGGGATGGATGGTGCTGTAGGTGCCTGGCGCGGGCGCGGCGAACGCAGCGGGGTTGAGATAGTTGTTGATACTGCCGTCGCCGTATGGATTGTCCAACACCTGGAGCGCCCGCTGGTTCGGAGCGCCGGTCAGCGCGGTGTCGACGCCGGTCGTCGGCGTGGAGTGTCCGCCACTCGACCACCGCACGAGCGGTGAAAACTGCCAATCGCTCACGATTCGACCTATCACGCCCCACTTCCTCACCACAGGCGATCTGACAACGCCCGAGAGGTTGACCACATGGCGGCGGTCCTGTTCGCAGTAGCCCCGGTCGTATTCAGGATGATCGGGAACGGTATACGTCGTGCCGGAGCTGAACTGCGTGTCAGTGCTGTCGGTCACGCACTTCGACATCGTCCAGTTGGACAGAACGCTCATGTTGCCCCGGAGCCGCCGCTGAACGGAGAGCAGCATGCCCTTATATGAGGCGGTCCCGGTGTCGTCCAGAATCGCGACGGAGCTGAAATACTGCCCCTCTGTGGGATTTTTCAGGAACATCGGCCGGCGGTTATTCGTGTTGCCTGTCGTGGCCCCCGGTCCATAGATTGCGGTGTTGAGCGGCTTGCCGGTCCACAGATGCGACGTGTGATTGCCGAGGTAGGTGGCACCAACGAGCCACTCTCCGAGCTGCCGCTGGAACGAGACGTTCCACTGCTGAAGCGCCGTGGGTTCGGTGTGCAGCGGATACGTTGCCCAGCCTGTGAACGTGTTGAATTTGGATCCCGCGGTCAGCGAGAACGCTGCCGGAAATGGATTGCCTCCCGGATAATCGAGGTACGGATTGTCCCAGCCGCCGGTCGGATTGGGGATGTTGACGCCCTGTCCGAATCCCTGATAGCCGATGTTGTAAAACAGCGAAGACGTGTTGTAGAACATGCCCCACGCGCCCCGGATCGCGGTCCGCTCTGAGGGCGACCAGACAATGCCGGTGCGCGGGGCAAACACCGCGAGTTTGTTGGACGTGACTGCCTGCCCGGGATATCCCTCGTCTCCCGGGAAGTACAGGCCGGCGCCGGCATTGGGATACACCTTGCTGTGCACGCCCCCGTTGAATCGATCCATGTCAAAGAGGTACACCAGCTTGTCGCGGTTCTGCATGGCCAGGAACGGCTCCCAGCGCAGCCCGTAACTCACCGTCACGTTCTGTCGAAGTCGCCACGCATCCTGAGCGTACGCGGCGACATACGGTAGCAGCTGGTTCGTTTTCGACGCCGGGCTCTGGTTGAACCCGCTGCTTTTTCCCATCATGAAGTCCGCGAGGGGAAGGCCAAGGACCGTACCATTGAAACTGTTCTCCGCATTGCTGAACCGATAGAACGCCGTGAGATCTGAGGTGCGAATCCAGTTGAACCCGAAGGACATCTGGTGCTTGCCCATACTCAGATCGACGTCATCAGCCACCTGCGTGCTAAGGGAGTTGAAGAACCCCGGGTTGGTACCCCCCGAACCAATGCTGAAGCCCGTTCCGCTCACACTGACGTTTGTATAGCCCTCGGTAGGCGCATCGATGTTCACGCCGAGGTCTTTCGGAGAAAAGTACGGTTTCAGAATGCGGTCGTTGAATGTGCGGCTGAATTCGACATGCAGCGAATTGAGAACGGTGGGCGAGAGAACCCAGGTGTGGCCGGCCACGATCGAGTGAACCACATTGTGCTGGCCGATCCGGCTCAGCGTCAGCGCATTCTTTCCATCGTAGAAGGACGGATTATCGTAGACGGCATACATGTAACGCAGAAACGCGTTTTGTTGGTTGTTGATCTTGCCGTCCACTTTGACGATAGGCTCCGACTCCGTGTTGTCGCTGGGCAAGGTCACCTGAATCAGCCCGCAGGGGTCGCTCGCGACTGGAATGTAATTGAGCAACTTCATCGACGCCGGGCTGAACTGAGAGGGGTCAATCTTATTGTTGACGAACGGCGCCCGTAGCGTGCGCGCCGTCCCGGCATTGCACGCCGCTGACGCGAACGCAGTGAAGTCGCCCGCCCGCATCGCCGCCGTCGGCACGAATCGCTGTGCCGTAGCGGGACGGGTTTTCTCAACCCTGTACTGTTCCGCGCCGAAGATGAACAGCCGGTTGCGCACGATCGGGCCGCCCAGCGTGCCGCCGAATTGGTTGCGCTTCAGGCCGTCATCCGTCGTCGCGAAAAAGTTTTTCGCATTGAAACGATAGTGCCGCGAAAATTCGAACGCGTTGCCGTGGAAGACATTCGTGCCGGATTTGGTGATGACGTTCACCGCCGCGGCAAAGTGCTGACCATACCGGGCCGGGAGCGCGCTGGTTTCCACCTTGAATTCCTGCAGCGCGTCCGGAAACGGCGTCGGAAGATTCAGGTTGTTGAACGGATCGTTGTGCGATCCGCCATCCAGGATGTAGGTAATGCCGTTGGCCGCTCCGCCGGCCACCGATATTGTCTGCGTCGGGAAGTTCTTGTTCGTGTTGAGATCGGCCGCCGGCGCGGGCGTGGCCAATCCGGAGAGCAAAATGAGCTCAGTGGCGCGGCGGCCGTTGAGCGGCATCTCGGTGACCTGCTGCGAGTCGATCACCTGGCCAATCCCGGTACTTCGCGATTCAACCATCACAGCGTCGGCTGTCACGGTGATCTGTTCGCTCACCCCTCCCACCGACAAGGTGACATTGACGGTGGGATTGGAACCAACCTGGAGAACGATCCCGTCGCGTTCGTAAGTGGTGAAGCCTTGCAGCGCGACGGTGAGCTGGTACGGGCCGGCCGGGAGCCCGGGGACCGAATAGTTGCCGTCACTACCGGTCACGACCACACGCGTCTGGCCGGTGTCGGTTTTCTTCATCGTGACTGTGGCGCCGGGAAGAGGCGCTGCACTGGAGTCGACGACGATGCCGGAAACCTGAGAGACGGCCACTGACTGGGCTGCAGCGATGCCGCGGCCTAGCACTAAGAAACAGATCGCGACAGTGATCACGCGTTGCAGAAAGCTGCGCACGGTTCCCTCCTTCACTCGCACCAAGGCCTGTTACCGGCCAGATCGGCCTAGCGATGTACTGTTAGTGGGGAGAGTCTACGGGCGATCGCAACTGTGTACGGACTTGTAACAGTGCCGCTACGGTAACAGCACCCCCCGCGGCCTCGACGCAGTAGAAGAAAGCCTCTGACTTCGCCGTCATCAGCCGACCTCAGCGCCCCGCCGCGAGCGCCGCGAGCCGAATGCGATTGTATTCCGGCTCGGAAATCGGTGATGCACTCCTGTACTGGTTGCGCTTCAGGCCGTCATCGGTAGGGCTAGTCATTGTCTACCTTGCGAGCCTTCACCTAGAAGCCGTACTTGATGGCGAACTGCATGATCCGCGGATCGCCAGCGGTGTTGGTGACCGAGAAGTTGCCGAGGTTCGTTGATCCGACTGAGACCGTCCCTGGATTTGCCCAGTTCACGTGATTGAACAGATTGAACGCCTCGAGGCGGAGTTCGACCGTCCTGGCGCTGGGCAGCCGGACAAGGCGCGAAAACGCCAGATCCGTGTTCCAGAACGAGGGCCCCGTCAAGTAACCCTTCGGCGAATCGCCGTAGGTACCGATCGGGTTCACTGTGAACGCGGCGGGGTTGAACCAGGGCAGGCGCGTGTTGCTCCCATCCTGAATCAAGACGCGCTTGTCCTTAGACAGATAGGGATCGACGCCCGGGACGATCTGCCCGCGTTGCACGCCGTTCGTCAGGTTCGGGTCGTTCGCCTGGCCGACGGTAATGGGTGATCCGCTGCGCGTCTGGACGATCAGCCCCACCTGCCAGTCCTTGGTGACAAGGTGCACGAGGTTTCCGCCCATCGGCAGTCCGGGGCTGACATAAACGGACGACAGGTTGTAAAGGTGCCGCCTATCGGTCGTGCACTTGCCATAGTTCGACGATGGATCCGGCACCGGGTTGGTGAACGGATCGATCTGGGTGACAGGGAACGGATTGCCGAAGTTCTGGCTCGGCTCAGCCTCATTCATGCACTTGCTGAGCGTGTAGTTCGTCGAGAGGCTCCAACCGTGGGCTATCCGCTTGTTGAACGTGAATTTGACGCCGTTATAGTGGCCAGAGGCTCCCGTGTACGCCTGCGTGACGCCGCCGATCATCGGGCCCAGTGTGGGATTGACCAATGTGAGGATACGCCGTGCCTCGCGGTTTGCGGTGCTTGTGGTGGAGCAGGGTCCGTCAGCCGTCAGCCCGTATTGGCCCCTCACGCAGTTGCCTGGGATGTACACCGTCGGATTTTCGCTGTAGCCGGTCAGAATGTGCTTGGTGACGTTGCCGGTGTAGGTGACATCCGCGAGGATACGTCCAGGAAACTGGCGCTGATAGGACACGTTGAACTGGTACACCCGCTGATTCTCCAGGTCGGCCCCGAAACTCGAATACGTTGCGTTGGTCGGAAACTTGGCCGTCCTCGCCAGTTTGATCTTCGGCTCCCCCATGCGCGAGAAGCCGGCGAGCGGATCCCCGCCAGGCGTCGCGCTCCACGGAGCGAGAAAATCGACTGGACAGCCGTCGTTTAACACCGGCTTGCCCGGGCACGACGCAATAGTCGCGCCGGCCGTGCCTGGATGGATCGCATTCGTCGAGTTGCCCCAGGGCGGAACGATCGGCATGATCGAGTGCCCCCACGTCTGCGGGGCGTTGAAATACAGACCCGCGCCGGCGCGAATCGTCTGCTTGCTGTCCCCGTTCGGATCCCAGACCACGCCTAATCTGGGCGCGAACTGCGCAAGGTGATCGGCCGAATCGGTCTTGTTCGTGGGAAATCCTGGGTCGCCACGATACAGGATGCCCGGAGGCGCGTTGTCATACACCGTGCTGCGGAAACCCTGGTCGAAGAGGTTCCGACGGAAGGCCATGTTGAAGCCGTTGATATCGCGGATCGCGTAATTGGCTTCCCAGCGCAATCCGTAACTGAACGTCAGCCTGCGGTTCATCCGCCAGGTGTCGTTGACATAGGCAGCCGGGATCGGCACGTACACGTTCGTGTGCTGACTCATCGACTCCTGAAGGGTTTGCACATAGCCGAGCATGAAGTCGGCGAGCTGATTGCCGCCGCTCGCCTGCCCGTTCGAGCTGGTGTAGACGCCGTTGAACGTCATGGTGCCGCTCGAACGGATCGTGCCGTCGCCGTCGGTGTGGGGACGCGTGAACGATCCGCCGAACGAGACGCTGTGGGAGCCGCGCGTCCAGTCGAAGTCCTGCGTGATCGACGGGGTGTAGACGAAGAACCGGCCCGTGAGCGCCCCGCCCCATGGGCCACCGCCGAGGAAGTCCTGGCCGGGAATCGTTTCCGTGTAGCTGAAGGTGTTCACGCCGAGCGACTTCCACGTCGGCACGTTCGGATTGTGTTGCCGGAACGTCTCCGTGTACTGATAGGAGAAGCGCGTGGCAGAAAACAGCTTTGGTGTGACGACGTAATCCAGCCCGGTCGCGATCGTGTGCTGGTGGCTTTTGAGGCCGCGCCCGTTGTTGGTCTGCTCGAGCAGGTTCGGACGATCGGCGTTCCAGACCGACGGCTTGTTCGAGTTGAAAATGAAATCTCTGAAGAAGACGCGCTTGTTTTTCGTCAACTGGTAGTCGCCGCGCGAGACGTACTGCTGATCCTTTGTATCGTTCGGCATCCGGAAGGGATAGTTGCCGCAGCCCTTCGGATCGGTGGCCGGATCAGCCACCGGCACCATGGCCGCCATCTTCAGAGATAGCGGGTGGAACAGCGCCGGGTCGACCTGGTTGTTGACAAAGGGGAAGCCGAGTTGCGCTGGCGTCGTGCGGCAGTCTGCGCTCATGACCTTGCGGAAATCTCCCTTGAGCATGTCGGCGGTCAGCACATTGAAGTCGTTGCTCAGCGGCACGTTGTAGTTGTTCGTCGCCTGCACACCGAAGAAGAAAAATAACCGGTCCTTCATGATCGGCCCGCCAATCGTCCCGCCAAACTGGTGGCGCTTCAACCCGTCATCGCGCCCAAGGCCGCCGTTTTCCTTCTTCTCGAAGAAGCGGATCGAGTTGAAGCGATGATCGCGCATGAACTCGAATGCGTTGCCGTGGAACGCGTTGGTGCCCGACTTCGTGACGGCGTTCACCGTCCCCCCCGACGACAGACCGGAACGCGCGTCGCGCACGCCCGTCTCAGTCCGGAACTCCTGCAGCGCATCGGGAAATGGAATCGGATTGCCGGAATTGACCTGCGGGTCGTTGTTGTATCCGCCATCGACGAGATACAGCGTCGATCCGCCAAGCGCGCCGCTGACGGAGATGGCTGTTGGCGCCCCGCCCGGGACGCGATCGGTCGCGCCATTTGCGGCGTTCGACTCCACCGCTCCGCCGGCGAGGAGGATCAACTGCGTTGCGTTGCGGCCATTCAGCGGCAGGCCGACCATCTGGTCCTGCGTCACGAGCGTGCCCACGGCCAGGCTCCGCGTCTCGACCATGTTCGCATCGGCCTGCACCAAAATCGTTTCCGAGAGCTGGCCGACTTTCATCGTGACGTTGACCGAACGCGTGTCGCCGACGTTCAGGACGATGCCCGTCTGCTGAAACGTGGAAAAGCCGGAGAGTTTCGCCTCCAGGGTATAGGGACCGATGGGCAGGTTCGTGAACACGTACTCGCCCCTGGTGTCAGTCACGACGAACCGTGACGCGCCCGTGCCGGTCTGGGTGACGGTCACTTCGACACCCGGCAGCGCGCCGGCGGTGTCGTCCGTCACGAGTCCGGACAGTTGCGCGACCGGACTTTGCGAGCGCGCGGGCGACGCGAAGGCGAACACCATCGCGATGGCGCTCGTGACGACGATCTGAAGACGTAACTTCATATGAGTCCTCCCCAATTCGCTGGTCGAACACTCATCGAACAACACCGGGGCCGACGTCGCGCAGGTGGTGCCGACACACCGTCCGCTCGCGGGCCTTCGATTTTTTCATCCGTGTGTCCGCACTATCCTCCACAGCTCGTATTGATGTCAATACAAGTTTCATCGAATGAGATCCAAGAAGGAGAACTCGGAGAAGGACGCCTCTGGGGGATTCGTCGCGCCGTCTCGTTCTACGGCGAGAAGCTCGGAGTCGGCGCACCGCGTCGGGACCCATCACGAACGGATGAGGCTCGCCGCATTTCCGCTGCAGGAGCTTGTCAGGGGGAACGACTATGTACTGAAATGTAACGTGCCGCTACGGTAACACCCGTCCGATGAAGAACTCGCGCCCGACGGCAGGGCGATTCAAATCATCAGCCGACGTCAGCGCCGCGCCGCGAGCGCCTCCAGCCGAATGCCCTCGTACTCCGCCTCGGACATCGGCAACGCATTCCTGTTGCCGAGGTCTTCGAGGCGCAAGCGATAGGTCTCGCGCGCGGTGAATGCCGCCACGGCCGCGATGATCGTGACGCCGAACGTCAGCGAGCCGACAATCATCGGCACATTCGACCCTGGAGGCGCGACGGCGGCAAACAGGGCCGGCATCAGGGCTGACAGCGTCGTACCCACGTTCTGCGCGATGGCGACGCCGGACACGCGCGTTCGCGCCGGAAACAGCTCGGTGTAGAAGCTCGGGAAGATCGCGTTGTAGCCCTGATACACCACGCCCCACATCGCGATCGAGGCGACGATGGCCAGCGGAACGTTGTGGATGCTGATCGCGTACAGATAGCCGTACGAGAGCAGCCCCGATCCAAGCGCTCCGACCATGATCGGGATGCGCCGGCCGATGCGGTCGGACAGATTACCGACAAAGGGAATCAGGACGACGGCCACGGTGTTGCCGAGCACCGGAATCCACAGGTAGACGTCGCTGGGGAAGCGAATACCATAGGCGGGCTGCACCGCGTAGGCGGCGCCGAATATCGTCGCGACGGTGGCCACGGTGTTCATCAGCGCCACGCACATGACGCGGACCATGTCGGGCCAGCAGTACTTAATCGCCTCCAGCGCCGGCGCGCGTGACACCGCGCCCGTCTTGTCCTGATCGACGAAAACCGGGGTCTCCTCCACGTTGCGTCGGATGAAGTAGCCGGCGACGATGACAACAACGCTGAGCAGAAACGGCACGCGCCAGCCCCATGACATGAAAGCGTCAGCGGGCATGTAGTGGGCGAGCGGCAGGAACACTGCCGCCGCCATGATCTGCCCCGCCTGGACGCCCTGTAGCGTGAAGCTGGCGAAGAACCCGCGGCGTCCGAGCGGCGCGTGCTCGAGGATCATCGAACTCGCCCCCGAAATCTCTCCCGCCACGGCGAACCCCTGCACCAAACGCAGCACGACGAGCAGCGCCGGCGCCAGCAGGCCAACCTGCGCGTAGGTCGGCAGCACTCCGACGAGCATCGTCGAAATCCCCATCAGGAACATGCAGGTGAGCAGCACCTTCTTTCGGCCGTGCGTGTCTCCGTAGTGGCCGAGCACGAAGCCGCCGATCGGCCGTCGGATTGCCCGCCGGGAAGAAGATGCGCGGGAACACCAGCGACGCGGCGGTCGCATAGATGAAGAAATCGTAGTACTCCAGCGCCGAGCCGATCCAGCCGCTGGCGGCGGCCTTCTTCGACTGCTGCGTATTGTGGGCGTCAGTACTCACGTTCGCCACGCGGGCCTCTCTACGATTCCGGGTTAGGAGTAGCGAAGCAGGAGTTCGGTGGTCCGTCGTGCATCTTCGATCGGGATCTGCCCTGGCGCCGATGCCGCCTTGCCGACGGCGAACGCCATATCGGATCCGTAGAGAAACCCTGCGACGCGCGTGATGCTGCCGAGCGCACCCATCGACATCGTCGCCAGCGGCAGATCCGGATATTCGCGGCGAGCGTCGGCCGTCACCTGCAGCAGGCGCAGCACATCGTGTGGAGTCTTCGGCATCACCGCGATCTTGGCGATGTCGGCGCCGTGCGCCCGCATCGCCCGGATGTGCCCGAGCAGCACTTCGTTTGCCGGTGTCTCGGCGAAGTTGTGCATCGCCAGCAGCACGCGCGCGCCGCACTCGCGGGCGAGCGGCATCAACGCTTCGAGGAACGCCTTCTCGTTGGCGAGCTCGAGGTCGAGGATGTCGATCGTCCGGGTACGCAGCACCGCCTCGATCAGCTCACGCCGCATGGCCTGGCTCTGCTCCTGCGCGCCGCCTTCGTTTCGCATGCGAAGCGTGAAAATGATTGCCGCCTCCCCTGCGGCCCGGCGGAGCACGCCGGAGGCCCGTACGAGCGCATCGGCGGTGGCGTCGCTGAAGTAGTCGGCACGCCATTCGATCAACTCCGGTTGGAGCTGCGCAGCCACGGCCGCCTGATCTTCGAGCGATGCGAAATCGACCGGTAC
>Ga0310810_10004964_pt1 | contig 14797 bp, 8 predicted proteins | sample NCmetagenome_FD_207641 | JGI IMG/M metagenome (GOLD analysis project Ga0310810, IMG submission 207641) | Soil microbial communities from experimental microcosm in Duke University, North Carolina, United States - NC | ecosystem: Engineered > Artificial ecosystem > Soil microcosm > Unclassified ...
GTGCGCCTGCAATTTCCGCTTGAAATGGATTATATCCATGCTACTCGCTATCGCGGCACAACCCGTGGCGGCGACTTGCACTGGCTGGTTGAGCCACGCATTGATTTAAAAGGCAGAACGATAGTGATTGTCGATGACATCATGGACGGTGGGTTAACACTTGCATCCATCATCGACTATTGCAAACAGGCGAATGCAAAAGATGTTTATACTGCAGTATTGGTAGATAAACGCAGAACACGTGAACCCGGTGTGAATTTTGAACCCGATTTCGTGGGGCTAACAACGCCAGATAAGTACCTGTTCGGTTTCGGACTTGATTATGAAGAATACCTTCGTAACGCTCCGGGAATCTATGCAGTAAATAACGCATAACTAATGAAAAGGAAAGTGCCGGATGAGTCAGTATAATGTTTTTCAGGCGATTTACATGTCGTTTTATTCGCGCAGCCTTTATCAGGATGTTGGAAAAAACTGGGGTGGAAAAACATTTTTTTATCTGGCGATATTGATTGCGCTCTCCTGGGTCGGCTTCACGATAAAAGCACAGGCAACGTTAAATCGCATATACGGCGCTTCATCTGATGCATTTATTGCAGAAATACCAATAATTAAAATTCAGAAAGGCAAAATCTCTACGCCTGAAATGAGACCTTATTTCATCAAGGAGCCAGGTTCCAATAAAACATTTGCTGTTATTGATGCAACTAGCACCACAGTTCCGGCGCAACAAGTCGACGTTACTGTATATATCAATGAAAAAAATATCATATATAAAAAAGATGAAAATGAAACCAGAGTCTATCAGATACCTGAATCATATAGTGGAACAATTGACCCCGCCAAGATGAATGTCGTTCTTAAGCGCATTGTTAGTTTTGCCTGGGCTCTTATATTTCCCTTATTCTTTTTAGTTTCTTATTTTTATCGCATCTTTCAAGTGGTGATTTATGGATTAATAGGTAAATTGTATTGTGCTGTAAGTAATACGAATGTGAATTTTGGTGCTATTATGCAAATCACGATGGTTGCAATTACACCCGCAATCGTGATTTCAACTGTACTTGATTTATTTTCCATTACATACCCATATGAATTACTGGTTTATTTTGTAATTTCGATGTGTTACATGATTTATGGCATAAGATCTCAATAGTCGATGCAACATTTTATTCAGGGATAGAATATGACAGCACTCACAGCATCATTACTTTTCATTCTTGCAGCAGGCATATTGGCATATCATCGTGCAAAGCTGATAATCTGGACAATTGCGCTGACACTTCTTTTAATTATCATTACTCGAATGCATGGGTTGACTGCTGGCGTTATTATTTCCTGGATTCTGTTTGCATCTGTGACACTTATATTAAATTACTTACCCTGGCGTCGTCGATTGATCACGTCGCACATACTTAAAATCTTTCGCAGTGACATGCCGATGATGTCAAAAACAGAGCGAGAAGCAATTTCCGCAGGAACGGTAACATGGGAAGGTGATTTATTTCGCGGCAACCCGGATTGGAAAAAAATGATGAATCTGCCAGCTGCAAAGCTAACAGAAGAAGAGCTGGCATTTATGGATGGTCCAGTTGAAACATTGTGCGGCATGATTAATGACTGGGATATCACACACAATCGCGCTGATTTGCCGCCAGAAATGTGGGCATTTTTAAAGGAACAGGGATTTTTCGGGTTAATTATTCCCAAGCGATATGGTGGAAAAGAATTTTCAGCCTATGCACATTCACAAGTTATTACCAAAATCAGCGGCCGCAGCATCACTGTTTCTTCAACTGTTGCTGTTCCCAATTCGTTAGGGCCGGCTGAATTATTACTTGAATACGGCACAGAAGAACAAAAAAATTATTATTTACCTCGTCTTGCAAGCGGTGAAGAAGTTCCCTGTTTTGCGTTGACATCTCCAGATGCGGGTTCTGATGCCAGTTCCATGACAGATTATGGCATCGTATGCTGGGGTGAATATCAAGGTGCAAAAATTCTTGGAATTCGGCTTAACTGGAATAAGCGATACATTACTCTAGCACCAATTGCGACAGTTATTGGTCTTGCTTTCAAGTTATATGATCCAGATCATTTGCTGGGTGATAAAACAGACGTCGGCATCACTTGCTCACTCATTCCGCGCAATACTGCAGGAGTTAAAATCGGACGCCGTCATTTCCCGCTCAACACACCATTTCAAAATGGACCGACACAAGGAAAAGATGTATTCATTCCACTTGACTGGATAATTGGGGGTAAGGAGCAAGCCGGCAATGGCTGGAGAATGCTGATGGAATCATTAGCTGGAGGCAGAGCAATCACGCTTCCTTCTACTGCAGTTGGCGGGACGAAAGTGCTAGCTTATGCAACCGGAGCATATGCACGTATTCGCAGGCAATTTCATGTACCAATCGGTAATTTCGAGGGAATTGAAGAACCATTGGCGCGAATTGGTACTTTCACTTACATTTGTGATGCAGCGCGCTCATTCGTTACCAGCAGTATCAACCTTGGCGAAAAGCCAGCAGTTGCTTCCGGAATTGTTAAATATCATGTCACAGAACTTGGTAGAATCGTGACGCGTGATGCGATGGATATTCACGGTGGCAAAGCCATTTGTCTTGGCCCTAATAATTATCTAGGCCGCGGTTATGAATCTACTCCAATAGGTATCACTGTAGAAGGCGCAAATATACTGACGCGTAATCTCATTATTTTTGGTCAGGGAGCGATGCGCTGTCATCCATATATCTTTAATGAACTCAAAGCTGCACAACTCAGTAATGAAAAAGAACGCATGATCAAATTTGATCAACTTATATTTAAACATTTTGGATACGGAATCAGTAACATTGTACGTACATTTACATTAGGATTGACTGGTGCGCGAATCGTGCTTGTACCCAGAGGAAAAACATCGCGCTATTTTCAATACGCATCGCGATTTAGCGCGGCTTTTGCATTGCTTTCTGATGCTGCCATGATTGTCATGGGTGGCAGCTTAAAACGAAAGGAAAGTATTTCCGCAAGACTTGGCGATATACTTAGTTATTTGTATCTGGTTTCGGCTGTTCTCAAACATTATCATGATCAAGGTCGTAATGTAGATGACTTACCGTTAGTCAGATATTCATGTGAGCATTGTTTTTTTGAAATTCAGCAAAGGTTCGATGAGATTTTACGAAATTTCCCCAGCCGGATAGCTGCATTTATTTTGCGCCCAATTATTTTTCCGCTTGGCATGCGTTTTGCGAGACCGAAAGATCGATATAACCGAAAGATATCTCAATTATTGACATCACCGACTTCCACTCGACAGCGTTTGTGTACAGGTGCTTATTTATCTGATAACGGAAATAACCCGCTTGCTGACATTCAGGATGCACTTGTAAAATCCATTATGGCAGAACCAATTGAAAAAATGATACGCACAGCAACACAAGATGGCGATGTTGCGGGGTATACACCCCAGGAAAAATTACAACATGCCGTGGAAACAAAATTGATTACCGTTGATCAATACGATATTTGTATGCAGGCAGATGCTGCGCGCAGAAAAGTGATTGCGGTTGATGATTTTGCTCCTGATGAACTTGCTCGTTTATCTACAGGTGAGATAAATAAAAATCATTATGCACAGCAGTCAGAGTAAGAAACAGCAAAGCATTTTTTTATATTTGTTGCTGCTGACAACTTTTTATATTCTGCTTGAGTTAAGCTTTTTTATTCAATGTAATAAAGCTTATCTTTCTGACTTCACTTTTGTGTCAGGCCAACTAAGTATACCGTATAGTATCATTCCTGATATTGGCTATTTCCTCGCATCACAGCTGGTGGTGCACTTTGGTTTTTGTTTGCTGGTCTGGTTTACTGCAGTCTATTCGGCATATCTTTTTAACATAAAGTCATACTTTAATTTCGGCATTGCGCTCTGGTTCATCGGTATCGCGACAATTCTGGCGGCAAATCAATATTTTTTTCCAAACTCTAAATTTACAGAATTAACTTCAATTTTTCTCGTTAACCGCGAGTTTACACTCGTTATTTTGATTCCATTAGCAGTCATTTGTGTGTGTGCGATTACGGCAGCGGTAATCGGATTCTTTGTCTGTATGACAAAAAAATCATTCAATTACACGTTATTTTTCATGTTGATTCTTGCGTTGGCATCATGGGCGGTTATTAGTGGGTTATCACCTCATCCCAAATCTTCCATAATGAATAAATATCCAAACGTTATTCTAATAGGAATTGATTCATTGCGGCCGGATTTTCTCGGCTATTTTGGGGCAGAAGGACCAACTCCTTTTCTCAATTCTGTATTGCAACAATCGACCGTATTTACCGAAGCAGTTACACCGCTTGCCAGAACATTCCCATCGTGGTCCGCTATTTTGCTAGGTGAGCATCCTCGCAGCAGCGGGATTCGTTTTAATCTTGCGGATATTTCCAATATCGATCTCACTGCTGCCATGCCTGCAATTTTCAGGAAATCAGGCTATGAAACCATATATGCAACGGATGAAACACGCTTTAGCAATATTGATCAGAAATTCGGTTTTAATGAAGTAATCACGCCTCCTATTGGGTTAAATGATTTTCTTCTCGGAACATTTAATGATTTTCCCATCTCAAATCTGATCATCAATTCCGCCTTGGGCAAAGTATTATTTCCGTATAGTTATGCTAACAGGCCTGCGTATGTCACTTATAACCCGAACAGCTTTATCGAAATGCTGCGCTCCAGGTTATTACGCTCTCATGACAAACCAGTTTTTCTCAGCGTACATTTTTGCCTGCCGCATTACCCTTATTTATGGGCGGGTCTGAATGGTTATCAATTCACACCCAGAGAACGTTATCGTGAAAGTATTTTTCGTGTTGACAGCCAAATCAAATCATTTTTCGCTTTATTACAAGCTTCTGGGTTATTGAATCATGCAATCGTTGTCTTATTGTCAGATCATGGTGAAGCGCTGGAAATTTCCGGTGACAGAGTGACACAGCAAGAAATGTTTCTTGGTAAGTTGAATAAAGCAGGTGAGCCGCCCCGATTTTATCCGCCTAGTCTGGATGATGAAGCGATTAATCAATCCGCAGGACATGGCACGGATGTGCTGGGTTTGACGCAATATCACACGTTGCTTGCAGTTAAACTGTTTGGGATGGGTCACCAGAAAACCGGTGATATTAACGGAGTTGTCAGTCTGACCGATTTGAAGCCTGCGCTGCTAGCGATGACCGGGATCAGCAGGGAGCCCTCGTTAATCGCTGCAAAAGTTAATGGCAAGAATGAAACCATTCCATTGCGGCACATCTTTATAGAAAGCGACTACTCGCCTGAGGCGATTCGTACTGTTTATCCAGAAACCCGTAAAGTATTACTTGAAGGTATCCAGCTATTTCAAATCAATCCCGCCACCACGCGTCTCACGGTAAAGGAAAAGATGGGTGCAATGATTATACGCAGCAAACAATTTGCTGATATATATGGCGCCTGGATGCTCGCGCTTTATCCTCAAGCCGACAATTCTTATACATCCATTCTGGTGAACCTTGAAAATGGTCAATGGACAAATGATCTGCAATCTAAGTTTGCCAAAGATTCACCAGCAGAGCAGATGCTGTCAGCTTTGGAGAAATTTTATGGAAATGATTTGAACATAGATATCAAAGATATACCCAAAATCACGTCATAAATGCAACGTTAGGTCTAGTATTTGTTCACAAGTATCAGAATTAACTATGTTTATGGTGCATAACTAGACATAAGTACCCCAACACTCAAACAATGCGATAACTGCGTTTGTAACACATTGTTTAATAGCGATAATTTACTTATGTCTATTTTATGTGCTTCCTAGGGGAATCCCTAATTTACGCGCTTGTACAGTACTTACCGATAGGTTACTCACAGAGTTATCCACAGTTTTTGTGGATATGTAATCGGTTGTTCACGATACGTTTATTTCAAGGTTCTTCGCAGCAAAATTTCAACAGTCACCCTGGTGTTCTCGCGCTCATCGAGATCATTAAGTTGTCTATAATCATCTTCTGGCAAGGCTGTCACATCTTTGGATTTTGTTTCAAACGCGCCAAGCAGTTTGCTGCCTTCAACGCTCGCATAAAAGTGCGTACCTGATAAAAACACACCACCGCGTGTTTCAGTATGCTTGCGGCTAATCATAGCAGGCAATGAAGTGACTCGCTTCACTGATCCTTTGCCAAAATCAAATTCATACTTATTTCGATCAGTATAATAAGCAACAACCTCAGTTTTCTGTGGTTTGCCGGGCACAGCAAAAAATCCAGGTCCATCTACCAATAATTGTCTGGACGGATTTTTAAAACCAGGATGGGTTAAATTAACAGCATAAGGAATTTCACCTTTCGCTGTTTGATCAATCTGATCTACTGGGCGAAATGCGCCAACTGCACTAAAATCATCGATTAATCCCAATCCAAAACCTTTGTCGATGAGCACATGTCTTATAGCTCCCCTATATATGCTGACTATATTTTACCCAATGATTGTTATGGCACCCTTAATTGATCGACAATAGTGGAAAAATAACTACCGCAGTTACTGAGAAATCTATATAATTTTGACCAACTTAAGGGAGTATCAGCATATGGAAATCGCTACTCTTGTCAGCATTGCCTTATTAATGGCTCTCATTTTTGTCACCGCATTTTACCGTCTGTCAGCAGTTATCTGGACCACCATTGTTGGCATTGCACTTGCAGGTGTGACATATGTTGGAACTCTGCCAATAAGAGGCATCATCTTTTTATGGTTGTGTTTTATTGCCGCGGCAGGATTTGCCAATTTACGTGATTTAAGAATCCGCTACATCACCGGACCGATGTTGAAGAGGGTTAAAAAGCAATTACCAACTATTAGTGAAACAGAACGTGAAGCTATTGCCGCCGGTAATACCTGGTGGGAAAAAGAATTATTCTGCGGCGATCCTGACTGGAAAAAATTATTTAAAATTCCTGCGCCAACGTTAACTGACGAAGAACAGTCTTTCGTGGATCATCAGGTTGAAACATTATGCCAGATGCTAAATGACTGGCAAATCGTTTATGAGAAGGCTGATTTGCCGCCAGAGGTCTGGAATTATATTAAGAAAGAAAAATTTTTCGGTTTGGTTATTCCCAAACAATACGGCGGCCTTGATTTCTCTGCGCTTGCTCATTCAACCATCATCTCTAAAATTGCCACACGCAGCGCGAGTGCGGCTGTAGATATCATGGTACCAAATTCGCTGGGCCCCGCAGAATTATTGCAGCGTTACGGCACTGATGAGCAAAAGAATTATTATCTGCCGCGACTTGCTGTGGGTGAAGAAATTCCATGTTTTGCACTCACAGCACCGAATGCCGGGAGTGATGCCAGTAACATTCCAGACACCGGCATCATTTGTAAAGGCCAATACAATGGCAGAGAAGTTACCGGCATCCGTTTAACCTGGGACAAGCGTTATATTACACTGGCGCCGATTGCTACTGTGTTGGGGCTGGCGGTGCATCTTTATGATCCCGATCACTTACTAGGTGAAAAGGAAGATATCGGCATTACACTTTGCCTGATTCCAACAAATCATCCCGGTGTGGAAATAGGATCACGCCACATTCCCATGCACATGGCTTTCATGAATGGCCCAACACGCGGGAAAGATGTTTTCATTCCTATGGAATGGATCATCGGTGGTCCTGAACAGGCGGGCTGCGGCTGGCATATGCTGATGGAGTGCTTGTCTATTGGACGCAGTATTTCATTACCAGCACTCGCTACTGCAACTAGCAAAGTTGCCTACCGATATACAGGCGCTTATGCGCGGTTGCGCCGGCAATTTAACACATCAATTTCTTCTTTTGAGGGCATTGAAGAAGCATTGGGAACGATTGCAGGATACACTTATTTATCAGAAGCTACGCGCATTATGACTGCTGGTGCTATTGATGAAGGTATTAATCCCGCGATTGCATCTGCAATTGCGAAATATCATATGACTGAAATGTCCAGAGTTTCCATCATTAATGCGATGGATGTGCACGCTGGTCACATGATACAAAACGGTCCACGCAATATTCTGGCTCATTTATATTTTTCATCTCCAATCAGTATTACCGTAGAAGGCGCAAATATTCTTACTCGCAATCTAATTATTTTCGGGCAGGGCGCAATACGTTGTCATCCATATTTGCTTAAAGAAATTGAGTTAATGAGTGCACCGCAAATGGATGTGAAAGCTCTGGATAGCATTCTGATGTCGCATATCGGTTTTTATGCGAGTAATTTCATTCGCACATTAGCATATAGCTTTACTGGCGGCAGATTAATATATGCAAAGAATGCCAATAAGGTAATTAGAAAATACGAACAACAACTGACGCGCATGAGTGCTGCTCTGGCATTAACTGCAGATACCTGTCTGATGGTGTTGGGAGGCAGTTTGAAACGCCGTGAACGAATTTCCGCGCGTCTGGGTGATATTTTAAGTCAACTTTATCTTGCATCTGCTGCATTAAAATTTTTTCATGACCATACTCAGTCTGAAGCAGATATTGATTATGTCAGCTGGGCAGTAGAACAATGTTTATATGAAATTCAGCTTGCGTTTAACGAGTTATTTCATAATATGCCAAACCGCTGGTTGGGAATGTTATTGAACTGGTCCATTTTTCCATTTGGCCAAGCTTATCACCGGCCGAAAGATTGTCTGCATAAAAAACTTGTTATACCGATGACTGATTCCACGCAGATGCGGGACAAATTGACTCAATATTGTTTTGCCAGCAACAACAATTCTGAATTAACCAGCATGCTTGATTCAGCATTGTCGCGCGCAAGTAAGAATGACACACTGTGCAAAAAACTGCAGCAAGCTGTCAAAAGTGGTACCATCCCGGAGTTTTACACCATTGCAGAACGAGTGAAAGCCGCTGTCGAAGCTGGCATGCTGACAACAGAAGAAGCGAGCGACATGATTGAATTTGAGTCGTTGCGCGAAGAAATTATCAAGGTAAATGAATTTACTTTCGATTTGGAAAAAGTAATTGCTTAATGTTAAAGGAACCCTTATGACAGAATTCGCACAAACATATATGCGTGATGTGTACATTGTAGATGGAGCGCGCACTCCATTTTTGAAAGCTAAAGGTAAACCAGGACCTTTTAGCGCATCAGATCTTGCTGTCAAAGCTGGAAAAGAATTATTGGCGAGACAATCATTTAATCCGACTGATTTTGATGAAGTGATAGTCGGGTGTGTCGCTCCCAGTGCGAATGAAGCGAATATCGCACGACTCATTGCATTACGTCTTGAGTGCGGCAATGCAATGCCTGCGTTTACAGTGCAGCGCAACTGCGCATCAGGGATGCAGTCACTTGACAGTGCATGTAAGGATATCGCTAGCGGACGCGCGAACCTTATACTAGCAGGCGGCACTGAAGCCATGAGCCGCGCACCCTTGTTATTTAATGATGAAATGACCATGTGGTTTGCCGGTATCATGAGCGCAAAAAACTGGAAGATGAAATTGAAAGAATACATCCAGTTTCGACCATCATTTTTAAAACCGGTTATTTCATTGCTATGCGGCTTACATGATCCTTATGTCAATCTCAACATGGGACAAACTGCAGAAAATCTGGCATATCGTTTCCATATTTCCCGTCATGAAATGGATGAATTCGCTCTTACCAGTCATCAGCGTGTCATCAAGGCACAAGATGATGATTACCTCAAAGAAGTTGAAACGGTTTATGCAAATAACGGCAGTTTCTTTGCAAAAGATGATGGCGTACGCGCCGATACCACCATGGAAAAATTAGCCGCATTAAAACCATTTTTCGATAAAAAGTTTGGCAGTGTGACTGCGGGAAATAGTTCGCAGATATCTGATGGTGCCGCCATGCTGATTCTTGCCAGCAAGGATGCAGTTCAAAAATATCGATTACCAGTTCTCGCAAAAATTATTGATACACAATGGGCTGGAGTTGATCCTGCTGAAATGGGATTGGGGCCCGTGTATGCAACAGCTAAATTACTTAAAAATCAGCGACGCAGTATGGACAGCATTGATTTTTGGGAAATCAACGAAGCGTTTGCTGCACAAGTTATTGCTTGTCAGTCTGCCTGGGACAGTGATGATTACTGCAAAAAAAATCTGGGATTCGATAAAAAGCTTGGTGCGATAGAAACATCACGTTTGAATGTTGATGGCGGCGCCATCGCACTCGGGCATCCTGTAGGCGCAAGCGGAGCGCGCATCGTACTGCATCTCGCAGAAATTTTACGTAGAGAAAATGCAAAAACAGGTATCGCCACAATTTGTATCGGAGGCGGTCAGGGCGGGGCAATGTTAATTGAAAATGTATCCGGAGTGTAATTATGAATATGATGCAACATTATAAAAACTGGCGGCTGGAAACGGATGACAAACAGATTTTGTGGCTTTATCTCGACAAGGAAAACAGTTCAGTCAACACGCTTGATTATAACGTCATGGATGAGTTCTCTAAAATTATTGATTTACTCAGTGCAGATAAAGCTACCAAAGGTGTCATCATTGCATCTGGAAAGAAGACTGGATTTATTGCCGGAGCAGATATTTCACAATTCACTAAATTTAAAGACATTGATGATGCAGTTGGCATATTAAAACTGGGACAAACTATTCTCGCTAAATTAGAAGCACTAAAAATCCCGTGTGTTGCGATGATAGATGGATTCTGCCTCGGTGGTGGCCTGGAGCTTGCGCTAGCATGTCATTATCGAGTTGCAGAAGACGGTCCGAAAACACGTCTTGGTCTACCTGAAGTTAAACTTGGTATACATCCAGGCTGGGGAGGGTCGGTTCGATTGCCAAAATTAATCGGCGCTATGCAGGGCATGAATATGGTCATGTCCGGTCATACAGTCAGCGGTAAGGCAGCTGCAAAATTAGGATTAATTGATGCAGCCGTACCGAAACGCCAGTTAGTGCATGCAGCGGTATATTACATTGAAAATCATCTGCCGCGCCACAAACCAACAACACTACAGTCACTCAGTAACCAGAAATTTGTGCGCCAGATTCTCGGACATTTCATGCGCAAGAAATTACGGGCTAAAGTAAATCCTTCACATTATCCAGCTCCATTTCACGTTTTAGATAATTGGGAGCTAGTCGGTGTTGAAGGGAATGAAGCTTACGAACGCGAAGCAAAAAGCTGTGGGAAATTATTTTTTAGTGATACATGCCAGAATCTTGTGCGCGTTTTTTTCCTGCAGGAACAATTAAAAGGACTGGCTAAAGATTCCGGCTTCGCACCCAAACATGTGCATGTCATTGGAGCCGGCACGATGGGAGGAGATATTGCCGCGTGGTGTGCTTTGCGTGGTTTCAATGTTACGCTTCAGGACATGGAGCCTAAATATATCGCTCCTGCTATCAAGCGCGCCAATAAACTTTTTGTTGAAAAGTTAAAGGAAAATAATCTGGTTCAACATGCAATGGATAGACTGATTCCGGACATTAACGGTTATGGTATATCAAAGGCAGACGTTGTAATTGAAGCTGTAGTGGAAGATCTTGCAGTCAAACGCAAAATCTTTAGTATGATAGAATCAAAAGCCAAGCCAACCGCGATTCTTGCTACAAATACTTCGAGTATTCCGTTAGATGAAATTAATACCGTCCTAGAAATGCCGCAGCGTCTGGTAGGTATTCATTTCTTTAACCCCGTCGCTAAAATGCAGCTAGTTGAAGTTGTACATGGTGCTAAAACCTCTGATGAAATCGCTGAAAAAGCACTGAGCTTTGTGCGCAAGCTCGACCGATTACCACTGCCAGTAAAAAGCAGCCCGGGCTTTTTGGTTAATCGAATATTAATGCCATATTTATTAGAAAGTGTTGATCTGCTAAATGAAGGAGTACCAGGGCCGGTAATCGATAAAGCAATGACGGACTTTGGTATGCCGATGGGGCCGATTACTCTTGCTGACACTGTTGGATTGGACGTCTGTCTTTCTGTTGCAACATATCTCAGCCAGTATTTCAATACACCAATTCCCGACAAGCTTAAACAGCTGGTCGCGCAAAAGAAACTGGGGCGCAAAACCGGTCAGGGCTTTTATAAGTATGATAAGAATGGCAAACAGGAAAAGATGGATTATCCACCTTATGACAAACCTCTTCAGGCAATTTCTGACAGGCTGGTACTGCGCATGTTGAACGAAGCATTTGCTTGTCTTGGTGAGGGTGTTGTTGCCAACGGAGATTTACTTGATGCCGGAATGGTATACGGTACCGGTTTTGCACCTTTCCGCGGCGGCCCAATTCATTACGCCAAAACACAGGGTATACAGGAATTGTATCAACAATTCATATTACAGCAGCAATCCCGCGGTGATAAAACTGACAAATTTAAAAAATGGGAGAATGCCTGACTGAAGGATTTGAATAATGAGTAATATTCCAGTACTGATTGTGGGTGCAGGTCCGACCGGTTTATTGATGGCATATGAGCTGGCCAGGCATGGTATCTCTTACCGGATTATCGATAAAAAATCCGAGCCGACACATTCTGCGAATGCTGTTGCCATGCAAACGAGAACATTGGAAATATTCAAACAAATTGGTCTGGCAGATGATTTCTTGCGTGTCGGGCAGCAATGCAATGCAATCTGTTTTTATGATAACGGCAAGGAATATGCGCAGGCGAGTTTTACGCATTTAAACAGTGTTTATCAATTTATACTTGCTTTGCCGCAGGCGGCAACAGAAAAAATTCTGGATACTAAACTATCTGAATTACAGCATCACATCGAGCGGTCTCGCACACTCATCGACGTGAGAATTAATTTAACTGATATCGAAGCAGTTGTTCAGCACGAAGATGGCGTGCAGGAAACGATACGCTGCCAATGGCTTTTAGGCTGCGATGGAGCGCATAGTACCGTCAGGGAAAAATGCGAGTTCCATTTTCCTGGCGATGATTTATCAGAACAATTTGTAGTTGCTGATGCGGCACTCGATTCGTTTTTGCCTCACGACAAAATTCATATTTTCAGTGCCAAGGGATATATGCTGGGGACGTTTCCGCTTGGCAGTAATCTTTTTCGTCTGGGTGCAAATATGCAGTTAGGTTATTCCAGAAAAGATTATACCGCTAATGAAATTCGTGAATTAGTTTCAACCCGATCATCAAATCTTTTAAGTGTACGAGATGTAACAAGCATCTCACCATTCTGGATTCATAGCAAAATGTCTGAAACCATGCGGCGTGGTAATGTTTTTTTGCTGGGTGACGCAGCACACATACACTCTCCGGTTGGCGGGCAGGGTATGAATACCGGCTTGCAGGATGTGCATAATCTCGCTTGGAAACTTGCGTTAGTTATTCAAGATAGAGCAAATGATACGCTGCTTGACAGCTATCAAATAGAACGCAAGCCTGTGATTAAAGAAGTGGTAGAGACAACAGACAGATTTACCCGACTTTTGCTGATGTCTAATCCATTCATCCTATTCCTCCGCAAACAATTGATTAAACTCATGCTGGCAATACCATCAATTAATAACTATGTCACCAGACGCATGACACAGCTCAGCATACGTTATCAGTCAAATATGTCGATGAGTGACAACGCTGGAGAGAGGGCGCCAGACGTAATGATGAGTAATGATTCTCATTTTTACGATTATCTAAATGATACTTATCATCATATTATGTGTTTTACTGGTGAGCGTGACATATTCAAAATGGCAGATTTTTGCAAGCAAATCCGCTTTGAATTGTTAGGACCTTATAAAGATATAATCAAACTACATCTGGTAACTCCACATGTAATTGATGAACCGATTGATCAAATTCATGATGAAAACAATGCAATACATCAAGTGTATCAAATTAAAAAACCATCAGTCATCATTATCAGGCCGGATGGATATGTTAATTATAAATCAACGAATCCAGGCATCCAGGAAATTAAATCTTTTTTGAACGGCTACCTTTTATAGCCAGATTAAATGAATAAATTGTTTACAATACTGACTCATGGCGCAGATGATTATTTAATATTTCAGTGATATATTGGCGGCAAATTACGATGTAAAAGGATAAACAAATGTTTTCCGTAGGGAAGGTAATACTAGATGTTTTGAACCCGCCGTCAAAACCATATGAAATCAGGTGGCGCTATCAATATCCTCAAATCGATGGTGAGGTTCGGAACAATGCTGTCAGCAGATTTCAAAGCGGTATAGTTAATCTCGCATTTACAAATGAAAATAAAATGATAGTCGATTTGAAAAGGAATTATCAATTAAACGGAAAATTTTATCATCCAGACACAGAGCAGGATGTCGTTTTAAATGATATTTCAAATTTTGTAGATAAGGCGTTCGCATATCAGGTTACTCAACGTGATGCACTGAAGAAATATCTGACTACACGCGGCGGACAAGATCACAATTTTCTGATTCAAGATTTAATCGCTTCAAATCATTTTCTTGATTCATCCAGACAGTGCCTTTCATCAAACTATCAGCATTTTGTGCGGGCAGATTGGAAAATTAACCTGCAGGGTAAGATTGTTTTACGATATACAACAGATATTTTATCTATCGAATATTTGAATCCAGTCACAAAAGAAATTAAGACTTTTATCAGCGATAACTATGACGGCCTTGAATCTTATTCACAAGAATCTGAAGTTTTGCATCAAAAAAGAAAGAATGGATTAAATCCTCTGATGCGAATTAATTTTACTATCCGACTGGAAATGAATAACGG
>Ga0310810_10004965_pt1 | contig 14797 bp, 8 predicted proteins | sample NCmetagenome_FD_207641 | JGI IMG/M metagenome (GOLD analysis project Ga0310810, IMG submission 207641) | Soil microbial communities from experimental microcosm in Duke University, North Carolina, United States - NC | ecosystem: Engineered > Artificial ecosystem > Soil microcosm > Unclassified ...
CACCTCGGTGACGGTGACCGGCGCGTTCACGTTCGGCGGGGCCAGGAACCGAATGAAGGTCCCATTGGGATCCCGATCGACGATCCGCGGGTTGAGCGAATCGGGCGCGCCCGGAAGCGTCAGCAGGGCTGTCTGGGTGAATGTGACGCCGGCAGGGGCCGTGATGGTGACGGTGTCGCCCAGCGCGGGCGTGGCGCTCGGCGTAAAGGTCGCCGCGAGGCCCGCCACGGGGGTGACCTGCACGGGAATGACCTGGTCGACGCCGCCGGCCGAGACCGTGAACGAGCTGGCGCCGTAGGCGGTGCCGGTGACCTTGAACCGGAAAATGGGCGCTTGCGACGGCACGCCCAGCGTGCTGTCGTTGACGAAGACCGGCAGGAACGACGAATCGCGGGACACGGTGATCCCGGTGCCGACGTTCGTCACCTGGTAGTCGAACGTCAGCGGGTTGCCCTGGTCATCCACGGCCCCGACATCCACCGTCTTCGTCTGGTCGAGCTCGATGAACAACTGCGACGGCGAGGCGTCGATGCGCGACGGCCCACCCCGCAGCGAGTCGGTGGGATCGCCGTTACATCCGGCCACCACCAGCAGGAGCCCGAGTACAGGTACCATACTAGATGTCAAGCGATTCATACTTCGCACCTCGTGAAAAGGGCAAGGAGGAGAAGCTGCTGCACTCAAAACCTGTCCGGAGCCCCCGTCGTAGTCGGCAGATCGATCCCGAGGAACCGGCCGATGTCGTCCACCGCCTCCTGCTTGTAAAGCAACTCCTGCCAGTTGGGCTGTCCCGGCTCCTTGATGTCGTTCGAGTACACCAGCTGGAAGTTGCCCAAACCGTTGGCGCGATCGATGAAGATGTAGTACCGGTCTTTTCCGGTCCGGAACCGCCACACCTCGTACGGCGGCGAGCGGCCCGCCTGCGGCCGCTGCAGCATGTCGTCGGGCGCGCCGTTCCTGACGTAGATCCGGCCCCGGTCCGTCTTCCAGCCCGGCACTGCCGCCCGGCCCTTCTCGCCGTACATCCGGTTGGCGTAGTCCACCGCGGCGTAGAACCTCGCGCGGGTCTCGTTCTCCGCCGTGCCGGGCTTCAGGTTACGCTTCTGCCAGAACTCCACCATGAACCGCCGCTTGGCGCGGAGACTCAGGTCCTTCGAGTACTTCGACAGCTCGCCCGACTCGGCGATCAGCGCCAGCGGCTCCTTGGCCACCTCGATCGCCTTCTCGTCCATGGCCTCGAAGTATCCCTCGTCGGTGCCCTTGGACGCCTCGCGGCGCGCCACGTCCTTCTCGAGGGTCTCGTCGAGGCCGGCCATGGCGAACGCGGCCGACCGCTCCACTGTCTTGCCGCCCAGGTTCAGTGACGCCGCCATGGTGTACTGTCCGGGCGGCAAGCCGCTCAGGTCGAGCTGCCCCTTGAGCACCCCGCCACCCGCGGGCACCGTCACCGGCGTGGGCGCGGTGGTGGTGAGCGCCTTCCCTCCCGAGTCCACCACCTTCATCGTGAGGGTTCCGCGGGCCTCCTGGCCTGAATAGGCCTCGAGGAGATAGTACGCCGTCGCGCGGAGCGGGGTCAGCTCGAGCTGCGCCGCCGCGGTCACCAGCATGCGGCCCCAGCGGAGCTCCGCCGGCATCGGGACGGTGTCGCCCGCGGTGACCGGCCGGATCCTGGGCGACAGCAGCAGGTCCGATGCGGGCGGCGCGGTCGGATACCCTTCCACCGCCAGCGTCGAGCCCTGCTTGTGCCCCGAGACCGAATCCTCGACGTCGACCTCGAGGGTGTACCGGCCGGGGGCCAGACTGAACCGCACCATCTCGACCCCGAATGCGGACGGCCCGCGCACGCTGGCCGGCGCATGATTCTGCCACGACTGCTGCAGCAGGGTGAGCCCGGTGGAGTCGGTAACCTTCACGCCGACCCGGTAGCTCAGCGTGCCCGTATTGCCTTCGCCCGAGGGCTCCAGCACCGCGTAGGGCACCTGCACGAATGCGTTGACTTCGGTGCGGCCCTGCTCCGCGCGATACGAGCGAACCGCGCGGAGCACGAGACCGCCATCGGGGGCCGGCGTCTGCGTCGGCCCTGCCAGCACCGTCATGGCCGCGAGGGCCGCCAACCGGACTGCGATCATAGATCAGCTACCGCCACTTCCCATGCGAACGGACAGGCCCTTACCACCCCAGCGAGAAGCTGAAGAAGTTGGTCGGGCCGAGGATGCCGAGGTACTTGTAGGCGTAGTCCAGGCTCAGGCCGAACCCGTTCCCGTTGCCGCCGTACATGAGGCCGCCGCCGAAGGCGAGGCCCTGCAGGTTCTCCTCGTCGCTGAGCGCGGTGGTCGAGGTGGTCGGGGTCAGGTTGTTGGCCGCCGTGTAGGAGTAGCTGCCCCGGACGGCAAACCCGAAATTGGAGCCGCCGATCTTCTGCGACTGCCACTCGGACCCGAAGGCGAAGCCGGGCTTGTTGTTGTTCGGCTGGTTGAAGTCGCCCATCGCGGTGAGCCGGTTGTTCTCGCCGGTGATGATGTCGTACGCCAGGCCCACCCGGAAGGTGGTGGGCAGCGGGAAGTCCTTGGTGAGCAGGTTGGCCTGCTGCGGCAGCGTCGGCACCGGATCCTCACCCGGAAGCGGGTCGCGCTGCACGTTGCCCTGGAGACCGGTGCCGCTGTAGTTGAGGTTCGAGCCCAGGTTGGCGAGCACGAACGAGAACTTGACCGGGTGGTTGTTGAGCGACGCGTGGAAGTTGGTGCCGAAGTCCACGGCGAAGGCGCTGCCGCTCACCGTCCCCAGCCGGTCGTCGACGTACTTGGCCGTGATGCCGGCCGAGAACCGGTCGGAGAAGTTCTGGGCGAAGGTGGCGCCCACGAAGGTCTGGTTGACGGAGTAGGTGCCGCCGGTGCCGTTGGGCTGGTCTTCCGTGTAGATCGGCTGGTCCTTGAACCCGAAGGTCCCGAGCTGGAAGCCGATGGTGCGGGCGCCACCGGAGAACGGGAAGGCCACGCCGCCCCAGGAGTACCGGGTGGAGGCGACGTAGTCGTAGGTGCCGATCATGAGCCCGGGGCGGTCCAGCATGGCCACGCCGGCCGGGTTGTAGTAGAGGGCGCTGACGTCGGTGACGATGGATGCGAACGAGCTGCCGAGCGCCGTGCCCCGGGCGCCCGCGCCCAGCAGGAGGAACTCCGCCGAGGTGGTGCCGTAGGCGGTGTTGTCTTCCTGCCCGACCGGCTGCCCGGTGTTGTTCTGCGCCGCGGCGACGGCCGGGAGCGCGTTGAGCAGCCCGAAGGCGAGCAACCATCCAGGTGCAGTGAGCTTCCTCATGATGTCGATCTCCTGAAGGTTGGAGCGGGCCCGGAGGCCCGCCCCCGTCGAAGGCTACTGGGCGAAGTTCACGACCGTGAAGCGGCCCACCCTGCGGGCGTCGCCGGCTTCGACGTGATAGAAGTACACACCGCTCGCGACCACCTGGTTGTTGCGGTTGCGGAGATCCCAGTTGATCTCACTCCCCTGCGAGTTGCTGGTGGAGCTGTACTGACCGCCATGGTGCTCCAGCATGCGCACCAGGACGCCGCTCACCGAGTAGATCCGGATGATCGCATCCTGCGGCAGCCCCACGAACTTCAGGACCTTCTGGTCCGTGCTGGACTCGTACGCGCTCTTCACGTAGTACGGATCGGGCACGGTGTGGACGTTCTTGAGATCCGCGTTGGTGGCCGCGGCCACGACGCTGCTCACGCCGAACTCGAGGGCCGAGGTGGCGCCGACCGCGGTGAACGGACGGATCGAGGGGGTGAACGCGTACGCCCCCGGCGCGCCGGTGATCGTCCCCGTGTACGACCGCTCCGACCACACGGTGCCCGCCGCCGGCAGGGCCGGCATGGACATCACGAAGATGTCGCCGGCCAGGTAGAAGATGAAGCCGGGATTGGTGGCCGGGGGCTTGGTGGCCGCCTCCGCCAGGCTGGTCTTGAAGAACGCCACGCTGCCGAGCACGGCGGTATTGCTGAGCGCGGCCACGCCGCCGGCGCACTGGATCCGGACGCTGGGCTCGGGAATCGTGGCGGAGAACCACGGTTCCACGCAGGCCAGGTCGGTGGCCGTCAGGACGCTCGCCCGCGCGTCCTGCACGCTGTTGGCGCCGGAGGCGAGGTTGAGGATTCCCCAGCCGGCCCCCAGCCGGGTCTCGAACGGCACGACGAGGTCGTGGGTCACGTCGATGACCGAGTCGACCACGCCGCCCGTACCCCAGTAGATGTTGAAGTCGGCGGCACGCCGGACCGTGGGGAGCACCCAGTCCATGTTGCGCCACTGGCCATTCAGCTGGATGTACGGCAACACCTGCTGAATGCTGTCCACCCCCGGCAGCGCACCGGCGTTCTTGACATTCGCCAGATTCGCGGCGCTGCCGCAGGTCGCCGCCGTCTGCGGCTCCGCACTCCCATTCGCGCCCGTGTTCGGCGCGCAGTTCGCGGCCTGCGGGTTGTCGACCGTCTCGTTGTTGGCCGGTGACGGTCCGGCGAACCAGCGGGAGCCGTTGTACTGACAGTCGGTCACCGCGCCGAAGTCGCCGAAGCGGCAACCGGTGCCCCAGCCGCCGAGCTCGGCCCCGGTGGGTGCTCGAATCGTGGCCTGCGCCTGCAGCTTGAACGGGGGCGCGCCCTCGAAGTGCGCGGCGGTGGCCGAATCGACGGTCAGCGCCTCGAAGAAGGCGCTCGCTTCCTCGGTGGTGCCCGGACTGAAGCCGCCGCCGGCGTCCAGGGTCTGGCTGAACGGAACCAGCGTCTTGAAGCTGTCGGTCGCGTTTTTCAGCGTCACGTAGTAGTTCGCCGGGATCGTCGGGCCGACCGTGCCGCCGAAGCCGGCGGTCGCGTCGTACTGGCCCATGGTCAGGCTGTCGAGCCGCATGGTCAGCGCGCCGGTCTGGTAGGGCTGAATGACGCTGGCCGCGAACTCGCCGACGAAGCCGACGATCCCGCCATCAGCCGGCTGGAACGGGCCGCTGAACTTGCCGGTGGCCGCGTCGAACGTCGGTGCGGTCTTGATGACGGTGTCCATGGCCACGCTGTTCCGGCCGATGACGTGGGTCACGAGCGTGGTGGTGACCTGCGAGTTGGAGACGGCCGGCACCGGCGTCACTGCCTTGGTGGCGCGCTGGGACTCGAGGCTGCTCGGGCCGGACGCAGCGGAGTTCACGTCGAACGCCACCACCGAGTAGAAGTACCGCAGGCTGTTGCGGACGTTCCGGTCGATGAACAGGAACGGCACGCCGCTGTTGGTGAGCTGGGTGGAGACGCCCTGCGCGATCCGGCCGCGGTTGATGTCCGCGAAGGCCGTGTCCAGCTTGCCCGGGAGGATCTGCGCCGTCCCGTTGGCGAGCAGCACGCGGTTGCCGGGGATGACCTGGGTGACCGTGCCCACCAGGTCGACGGGGACCGACCCCACGAAGGGGCTGCCCGGCGGCGGAGGCACCGCCAGACCGGCCGGGCAGTCCGTGAGGACGTTGAGCTCGGGCGCGCAGCCGGGCACCGGATTGACCGTGCCCCGGAAGTCGTTGAAGATGCCCTTGCCGTCGGCCGAGGGAGCGAAGTCGAACTGCGCGATGAGCTGCAGCTCGGTGGGGTTGTTGGTCCGGCCCCGGTAAATCCGGTAGCCCTCCACGTCGTTGCCGCGGAAGTTCGGGTCAAACAGCGCGTTGGGCGAGCCGTTGACGCTGGGCTGGCTGGCCACCTGGAAGAAGGGATCCGGGGTGGTCTCGGTGGCGGAGCGCGCCCACAGGACGGTCACCTGGTTGTTGCCGGGCACCAGGAAGAACTCCGGGCGGTCGGGCGCGAACGGCAGCAGGAACCGGTTGTCGAACACGGTCTGGGCGATCTTGGCCTTGCCCAGCAGCGAGCCGGGCTGGGTTACGAACTCTTCCTGGGTCACCTTGGTCGGGTCGGTGTCCTGCGGCCCGCCATTGCTGAATCCGAGATAGCCGGTCACCGTGTCGATCGCGTTGACCCCGCTCGCCATCCGGGCCGGATCGCCGAGGATGGTGAGGTTGCTGTTGGTGGCCGCCGGCTTCACGTCGCACGCGGCGCCGGGGCACCCGCCCACCGACACCGGGGCGGCGAAAATGTAGGCCACGACGATGGTGCCCTGGCCGCCCGGCGCCAGGTTGATCGGGCCCGACGACTCGAAGAAGCGCATGTCGGCGGGGCTGCCGATGTTGACGAAGCAGATCTTGGCCTGCAGCGGGTTCGGCAGCGAGCAGGAGCCGTCGCTCGTCAGCAGGCCGCCGGTGATGTAGCGGTAGAGCTGCGGCGGGTCGTTCGGGTCCTGCAACGAGCCTGAGGACCGGGAGAACGTGCCGAACAGCGACAGTCCCACCTGCTGCTGGGTGACCGGGTCGATGGGGCTCCGGAGGTACTTCACACCCACGAAGCCGGGACCGTTGAAGAACGGCGCCGACCCGAAGATGGACGGGTCGAAGGTCCAGCCGATGGCCTTGGTGGCCGTCTCGCTGAAGTCGTGCTCGTAGGTATAGCCCATCGCGAACGGCACGTTGACGCTCGCGAAGTTGGCGTCGGCCTGGGCCACGTCCATGTCGGCCACGAACGCCGCGAACAGGTTGTTGATGCTGTAGCCGCCGGCCGGCAGGTTGATGCCGAACTTGGCCGTGTTGAGCGCCTGGAAGTCGGCCGCCTTCTGCAGCAGGATCGGGCGCAGCGAGGGGCGGACGGCGGCGTAGTCGGCCGGGTTGGTGCTGGTGATGTTGTAGAAGGTATAGAGGAAGTAGATGATGTCTTCGTTGCCGCTCGGGAAGTTCCACCCCAGCGCGCGAGTCTCGACCGCGATGCCGATCGGGTGGGCGCGGCTCTCGAGCCGGGACGGGTTGCCTTCCCAGGACATGAACCACAGATCGCCCTGGGACGCCGCCACACTGCCCTGGAGCGCGGGGTCGAACAGGGCGCCGTTGGGATCGACGCCCAGGGCGTGATCGATGCAGGGACCCGACGCCGCGGTGGCATCGCAGGGAACCCGAGCCTCGTCGGGCCAGGCGGCCGCGTCGGCGGGATCAGCCGACGCGAAGATCGGCCGGACCTCTTCGCCGTTGTCACCGCCGGCCGTGTTGTTGAAGAACGCGCCGGCGGTGTCGCCCGCGAAGCCGTTGACGGCCTTGTCGCCCGGCGCGATCACGCCGGCGATGTTGATGCCGGACCCGAATACGTATTGGTCCGCGGTGCCGCGGGGCCAGATGCCGCCGCCGACCGTGGACGAGCCTGTGGCGCAGATCTGACCGGACGAGAACACCCGGCACTGCACCCGGTTGGTCACGAAGATGTTCTGGGCGCTCGAAAAGAGCCGGAAGCCGCCAGGCTTCCCGGGCCGCGGCTTGGCTACCGCGGTCGACGCGACCGTGGCGCTGACCGCCAGGGCCGCGACGATCGCCCGCAGGAACACGCGCTGACAACGTGAGAAACGCATCCCGTCCTCCTTAGAGAGTACACAGCCCCCTCACACACCGCGGGCCGGCCTGGTACGACCGGACCGCGGCGAGTTCGGGATGTCGAATCAGAAGTTGACCTCGAAGCCCAGGCGGGCGCGGCGCGGGGCGCCGTACTGCTCCTGCGTGCCGCGACCCACGTCGTACAGCGCGTTCACGGCGCGGGTCTGCTCGTCGATCGTGTAGATGTGATCGCCGTTGCCGTACCGCTCCTCCGCCCGGATCAGGTAGACGCAGTTGGCCGCGGCGGGCGCCTGCTTGGTGCTCACCCAGTTGCCGCAGCTCGCCCGCGGGTCGGCGGCGCCGCCGAAGGAGAGATCCATCGCGCCGTCCGCTCCCACCGCGTTGTTGATGTCCCGCTCCGAGGCGAGGTCGTCCAGGTCGGCCTTGAGGTTGGCCGCGCGCTCGTCGTTGTTCCGCACGTCGCCGTTCACCGCGAACACCTGGAGGACGTTCTTGAAGTTGAGCAGGTTGCGGACGTCGAGATAGCCGGTCAGGTCCAGCTTGCCCAGCGAGAAGCCCTTGGTGAACTTCGCGTTGAGCTCCTTGAGGGCCGGGAGCCGCTGCGTGTTGATGCCCTCGGGGAACAGCCGCACGCAGTTCTCGATCGAGAGCACGCTCTGCTCTTCGCCGCTCAGGCCGCACTTGGTGTACGCCGTGCCGCTGGTGTAGCGGAAGGTCGTGAAGACGCTCACGTTCCGGAACACCTCGCCCAGCGCCGTGCCCCGCCGCCAGTCACCCGGGAAGGTGACCGAGAAGGCGCTGGCCAGCGTGTGCGGACGGCTGTTGTCGGTCGGCAGGATACCCTGCGGCGGGGGCTGCGCGCCGTTGTTGCCGCCGACCTGGTTCACGATGCGGGACCCGTAGTTCACGTAGGTGAACGGATCGGAGCCCGTGTTCTTGGCCTGCTGGTACGAGTAGCTGACCGTCCCGTTGAAGAAGTTGCCGAACCGGCGGTCGAGGCGCACGTCGAGGCCGCGCACGTTGCCGAAGTCCAGGTTGGTCAGGATGCGGAAGTCGTTGTCGCGGCCGAGCGCCGGGTCGAACAGCGTGACCAGTCGGGCGGCCGGGTCGGACACGATGTCCTTGTTGTACGCGGCGACGTCGAGCACCATGTCGTCGCTGAACGCGTGCCGGATGCCGAACTCGAAGGTGATGGTCTTGCCGAAGTCGAGGTCGGACCCGAAGACCTGGTTGGTGTTGGTGTTGCCCAGGTCGGTGTTGATGCCGCCCAAGAGCAGGCCGAAGTCCGGCGTCTGCACCTGGTGCGCGTAGGACAGCCGGAAGTTGGTCTTGTCCGTCACCGGGAAGGACACCTGCACGTGCGGGCTCAGGTAGTTGTGGCTCTTGTCCTTCCGGAAGATCGACAGCGGGTTGTTCTGGTCGAACCCGGGCATGCTCGACACGCGCGGGAACGCGTACAGGTTGCCCAGCGAGTCGGTGGCGTACGGCCGCGAGGCGCGGGTGTTGTAGTAGTCGTACCGGAGACCGCCCACCACGACCACGTCACCCAGGTCGAGCCGGTCTTCCAGGTAGCCGTTCCACCGGATCGGCTTCTCGATGTAGGCATCCGAGAAGAACTTGTCCTGGAGCCGGAAGGTGTAGTTGTCGATGCCGTAGCGGGTGAACTCGGCGCCGATGTTCAGCCGGTTGTACCGGTCGGCCTGCCAGTCGAGCTTGGCCTTGCCGATGTACCGGTTCTCCTTGTACAGGCTGAGCCGGGTCGGGAAGCCGTTGCCGTTGGCCGGGCCGCCGGCCTCGCCGAAGGTCCAGGTGGCGCCGTCGAGCGAGTTGGCGAAGTTCTGGTACTGGCCGTAGAGGCCGTAGGCGTTGTTGCGGACCTGGTCGATGATGTTGTACACGCCGCCATTGTTGGCGTCGAACGGCGTGATCCGGCCCTGGTTGATCCGGATGTTGTTGATCAGCTCATCGTCGACCGGGAAGCTGTTGAAGTCGAACAGGAAGTGCATCGGCTTGAGGATGAAGCCGCCGAACGGATCACGGGTGCTGAGGTCGCTGTCGGTGGTGAGCGGCCCGTTGATCGTCTTGTCCTGCTGGTACGACAGCGCCACGTCGAGGGCCAGGGCCCGCTCCGAGCTCTTGCTCAGGTTCTGGGTCCAGTTGAGGGTCGCGTAGTAGTTCCGGTTGAGGAACCCGCGATCCGACGACGGGAGCGACAGGTTGTTGATGTAGCCGATGATGAACGGGAAGCTGTGGCCGTGGTTCCGGCTGGTCGCGAGGCTCAGCGAGACCCGGCTGCCCGTGCCGTACGTGTAATTGAGCTTGCCTGACGCCGTGTAGAGCGTCTTCGCGGTGGCCGGGAGCCGGACCCCGTTACAGCCCAGCCCGAAGTTGTTTCGAATCTGGTTGATGTAGGCGGCGTCCGAGCCGGCCAGGCCGGCCGCGCCCGCGTCGGCGAAGGTCTCGCAGCTGCCGCGCGAGACGGCGTAGTTGTACACCGGAACCTGGGTGGTGTCCGAGGTGGCCGACTCGTCAACCGGAGTGCTCGGGTCGTCGAGCACGCTCAGCTGGTTCACCACCGTATCCACGCCCGCCTGCAGGAAGATCGGCGAGTTCACGCTGCCCACGCCTTCCTCCACCGCCTTCTGGCCCTCGAGCGAGCCGCTCAGGGCGAAGGTCAGCCGGTTGGCCAGGGGGCCGCTGAAGCTGCCCTCGAACCGGTTGAAGCCCACCGAGTGGTTCACCCCGAACGGCTCGTCCGTCTGGTACGAGAACGACCCGTTGTACTGATTGCCGCCGGTCTTGGTGACGATGTTGATGATGCCGGACTTGGCGTTGCCGAACTCGGCGGAGGAGGAACCGGTGGTGACTGAGGCTTCTTCGAAGGAGTTGGGCGCGATCGAGAGCTGGGTGCCGAGCGAGCCGGCGAATCGATCGCCGCGGTAGCCGGCCTGGACCGGGACCCCGTCGACGTAGGTGGCGGCTTCGTTGTTCCGGCCGCCGCGGATCGAGAGGTTGCCGTTGTTGTCCGCGGTGACGCCCGGCTGGAGCTTGAGGACGTCGTTGATCCGGTCGATCGGCAGCGCGTCGGCGAACTGGCCGTCGATCCGCTGCTTGGTGGTGACCTCGTCGCGCGGGACCAGCGGCTGGGTCTCGGTGACGACGGTGATCTCCGTGATCTGCACCGGCGTCTGCTCGAGCTGCACGTCCACCGTGATGGTCTGGCCGGCCAGCACCTTCACGCCTTCCACCTGGGTGGACTTGTAGCCGATGAAGTTGGAGCGCACCGCCACCGGGCCGGCGGGGACGTTGTTGATGAAGTAGTAACCCTGGGGGTTGGTCAGGGCGTTGAACGCCGTTCCAACCACGAAGACCTGGGCGTTGGCGATGGGCGCGCCCGCCTGGTCGCGCACCCTGCCTTCGATCTTACCAGTCGAGGCCTGGGCGAGGAGCGAGCCCGCTCCCAGACCCAGCGCGACTGCCGCGTACGCGATGACCCGCGCAACGCGTACGAAGGCGCTGACACGGCAATGCTTCATGGATACGTCCTCCAAAGGCGTGAACCTGCAGGTACGACTGACCGGGAGCGGGGAGCGCGCACGCCTCCCCAGGGCTCTGTGGCCTACCTTGAGATGCAGCCTGCTGTGGGAGTACGTCCTACGTCGGAAGAGGGGCGCGAGGTCGGGTTTCGACATCGCGTGCGACGACCGCGGCCCGGTCGGCGCAGCCTAATATGAGGCCCGTAAATTTTCGTGTCAAGCAAACGTCACGCCGGCGAGCCCGCCGCGCACCGCCAGTGTAACTCTCTGAAACCGAACCGGTTGCCTATTGAAACACGGACGACCCTGCGCGCGACGCGTGGCGGCGGTGCGGTGCGCTGACGCGAGAACGGAAACCATCGCGGGCACGAACAGAATTTGGCGGCGACGCAGTGGGCTCGGAATGGAACGGGAAAAAATCGACGGACGCGATTCTAACGCGCGGTCGCGGGTTTGGGAAGGGGCGGGCGGGAAGCGGTGAGCCTACGTCTCACCGCTCACCGCACCGCAATGAGGTCGGTCTGCGGCGCGCGCGGCGTGACCTCCGGCCCCGCTGGCGCCCAATGCACGTTGACCTCGCTCCGCACCCCGAATTCACCGGGCAGGTACACGCCCGGCTCCACCGAGAAGCCGATCCCCGGGATCAGCCGGCGGTCGTCGTGGGTCTCGTAGTCGTCGAGGTGGGGGCCCGAGCCGTGCAGGTCGCGATCGATCGAGTGGCCCGTCCGGTGGACGAACCGGTCGCCGAACCCGGCCGCCTCGATGACGCCGCGCGCCGCCCGGTCGGCTTCGAACCCTGCGATCGGCCGGTTGGCCGCGGCCGCGCCCTGCACCGTCGCCACCGCCGCGTCCCGCGCCGCCCGCACCACGTCCCACACCCGGGTCACCCGCTCGGGCGGCCGCTCGCCGGCGAAGCCCATCCAGGTCTGGTCGGCGAACACCGTGGTGCGGCTCCGGCCGGCCCACAGATCCAGCAGCACCACGTCGCCCGGCCGGAGCGTCGCGTCCACCCCCGCGTGGGGCTCGTAGTGCGGGTTGGCCGAGTTGGCGCCGAAGCCCACGATCGGCAGGGTATCGAACACCAGGCCGCGAGCCTCGACGGCCGCGACCACGCGGCCCTGGAGCGCCGTCTCGGTGAGCCCGGCACCGGCTTCCCGCACCGCGCGGCTCAGCGCCTCGCGGGCCACCTCCGCCAGCACCTCGGCCGCGAACCGGTGATCGGCCGCCTCCACCGCGGTCCAGCCCGACGCGAACCGGCTCACCAGCGGGGCGGACGGCACCACCGTGCCGCCCAGCCGGCGGATCAGCTCGACCACCCCGGCAGGCACCCGGTCGAGGTACGGCACCGCGTCCTCGGGCGAGACCTCCATCGCGAGCCGCCGGCCCGCGACGATCGAGCCCAGCGCCGCGTGGAGCTCCTCCCACCGGCTGTACGGCACCACCCGCCCGGGAAACCCGGCCACCGGCGCCAGCTCGATGCGATGGGCCACCGCGACGGGCTCGCCCTCCGCGGGGAGCAGCACGAACAGCCGCCGGGTGTTGAGCCCTTCCAGTTCGAGGATCCGGGTGGCGACGGGATTGAGGCCGTGGAAGGCGAACAGGAGCCAGGCGTCCGCGCCGGCCGACGCGAGCGCGTCCCGCAGCGCGCCGCGGTCGGGGATCATTCGTACACCTCGGCCGCGGCGCTGCGCCACACGCAGGCGTCGTCCCCCCGGGAGCGGCAGCGCTCGTGCAGCATCGCGCCCTCGAACGCCAGGAGACAGCGCAGCAATTCGCCGTAGGCCGAGCCGTAGAAGGCGCACGCGGCGCCGTCGGGCACCGCGAGGATGGAGAGCGGATCGGTCATCCGCACCTCGGTATCGTGCGCCGGCGCGCGCAGCTCGCCGCCGAAGACCTGGCGCGCCAGCCGCGCCGCGGCCCGGAGCGCCACCCGGCGGGCAATCCCGGGCGGCGAGATCCGCGCGACGGTCCGCGCCGATCGCCCCCGCGAGCGGGCGGCATAGCGGGCGGCGCGCCGGCCCGCGTCGGCGAAGACCAGCGGCGCGTCGGGGCGGCGGCTCACCAGGCGCAGCACGCTCACCACCTCGTCGAGCTCCACCGTGCCCTCGCGCGCGGCGACGGCCCGGTAGCGCTGGATCTGCGCCGCCACCGTGGGGCTCAGCCCCAGCCGCCGGACCACGATTTCGGACGCGAGCTCGTCCAGCCCGTCTTCCACGGGAGTGTCCAGGTTGCGAATCGCCTCGAGCAGGCTGAGCGGCAGGATCGCGGGAACGGCGGCAGGTGTAGGCACGGAGTCTGTGCCCGGAAGCTAGCGGGTCCATTACATTCTTTCCATGGCCGAGCCGACGACCGCCGGGCGTCAATTCGACGCCGAGGCGTTGCCCCACCTCGATGCGCTGTACCGTGTCGCGCTCCGGCTCACTGGCGATCCCACCCAGGCCGAAGATCTGGTGCAGGACACCATGCTCAAGGCCTACCGCTCGTGGCGGCAGTACCGCCCCGGGACCAACGCCAAGGGTTGGCTGCTCACCATCCTGCGCAACACCTTCATCAACGACTACCGCCGGCGGAAGCTCGAGCCGGTCGCCACCGACCTCGAGACGGTCGAGCCGCACGCCCTCTACCGCAACGTCGAGGAGGTGGATCCGGAGGGCGCCTTCTTCTCCCAGATCGTGGACGAGAAGGTGCTCGAGGCGGTGGACGCGCTGCCGCCGGAGTTCCACGAGGTGCTGGTGTTGAGCGATATGGAAGGCATGAGCTACGCCGAGATCGCCGAGGCACTTCACATCCCGGTCGGCACGGTCAAGTCCCGCCTGTTCCGCGGCCGTCGGCTGCTCCAGACGGCGCTGTATCAGTACGCGGTCGAGACCGGCATCATCCCGGCGAGGGAGACCCCCGATGAGTGACGCCATCGACTGCCGCGAGGCGCACGCCCGGCTCCAGGACTTCCTGAAGGAGGAGCTCACCCCGGAGCGCGCCGAAGAGGTCGCGGCCCATCTCGAGCGCTGCCGGCCCTGCTTCAAGCAGGCCCGGTTCGAGCAGAGTTTCCTCATCATGCTTCGCACCAAGACCGCGCGCACCTGCTGTCCCAACGCGCTGCGCGCCCGGATCCTGGACGCCTTGCGCGCCGAGCAGGAGAGCGACTGACCTACCTGCTGGCCGCGGCCGCCGCGGCCTTCCTCGCCTGGCGGGCGGGGAGCCTCACGGCGGACGGCGCGGTCGCTGCCGCGGTGGTCGGCACGCTGGTGCTGGTGGGGACAGGGTGGGAGGGCGGCGCGGTCCTGGCCGCCTTTTTCGTCTCCAGCAGCGTGGTGGGCCGGCTCACTCCCGGGCGCCCTCGCGCCGACGCCAAGGGAGAGCGGCGCGACCGCCACCAGGTGGTGGCCAACGGAGGCCCCGCCGCACTGGGCGCGCTGCTGGGGAATTTTGACCCCGCGCTGGGCGTCTGGGTGATGACGGGCAGCCTCGCCGCTGCCGCGGCGGACACCTGGGCCACCAGCCTGGGTTCGCTGAGCCCGGCGCCGCCCCGGCTGCTGCACTTCGGCCCCGAGGTGACACCGGGGACGAGCGGAGGCATGACCCTCGCCGGCACGCTCGGCGCCGTCGGCGGAGCAGCGGTGGTGGCGACCGTGGGGGCGCTGGCGGCGAGATCGCCGGGGCTCGCACCGGTCGGGACACTGGTAGGTTTCGTCGGGATGGCGGCCGATTCGGCGCTCGGCGCCCTGGCCCAGGGACGGTTCCACTGCCCGGCGTGCGATGCCGCCAGCGATTGGCGGGTGCACCGGTGCGGGACGCGGACCATCCGGAAGGGAGGCGTGGC
>Ga0310810_10004967_pt1 | contig 14796 bp, 10 predicted proteins | sample NCmetagenome_FD_207641 | JGI IMG/M metagenome (GOLD analysis project Ga0310810, IMG submission 207641) | Soil microbial communities from experimental microcosm in Duke University, North Carolina, United States - NC | ecosystem: Engineered > Artificial ecosystem > Soil microcosm > Unclassified ...
ACCTCCGCGGGCTTCGTCTCCGGCACGCGGCGCGGCTTCGTCTCGAGCGCGAGGTTGCGCATGAAGCTTGCGCGGTCGGTCGAAACCAGATCGAGCACCAGCCGCGCCGGCTGGTTGTCGACCGATTCCAGCACGAAGGCCTTGTCGACGCGCACCGGCCCAGTCGTATCCACGACGATGCGGGAGCCGCCCTGCATGACGAGGCCGTAGCGGTACGCCTTGATCAGCCCGCGCCCCTGTTCGCCCGTGCGCGCAGGCAACTGGAAGGTGACCTGCGGCAGGTCGATCACGACGCGATAGGGGTCGGCCAACGTGAACGCCGCGATCTCGACCGTGCGCGTCAGGTCGAACACGAGCCGCGTGCGCCCGGCGTCCCCGCCGAGCCGGGCATCGCTCGCGATCGGATAGAGGTCGGGGGGAACCGGGGTGTTCGGCCGCGCCAGGGCCGCGCGCTCGGCCGCGCTGGCCGGGACCAGGCCCAAAAGCAGCGCCAGACCCGCAAGTGCCGCGCGCAACGCCATGAACACCTTCCGCCCACTCAACGCTCTACGGGCGGCTTGGTTAATCCGGCATTAAGGTGAGAAAGGGGTGGGGAAACTCGGCTTCGAAAGTCGTGCCGGGCTCGCTTGCCATCCCGCCCGCCGCGCCGTATGTAAGTGCTGCTGACGGTTGCGAATCTGGATTTGCCGCGTTCGGGCATCCGGCGACCGCGAAAAACCCCGTCCCTCAAGGGAACGGACATTGCGGGCCGCCAGAGGTCAGTTCGCTTCAAGCGCCCCCGGCGCTGAGAGCGGAACGACCCGAGCCCTTTAAGGACATCCGGAGAAGGCGGAGTTTCCGCCAATCCAAACCCGTCGGCAGTAGCGAAACCGCGGCGGCGCTTATCCGTGCTGCCGTTCAGTCCAGGTCGAGGGTCATGCTCAAGGCGCAAGGCGCGGGTTCTCCGCGTCGCCCGGGCGAGCAAATCAGAGTTGTGGGCAGCGCATTCGCGTTCGCTCCCGCCCGCACGGCCCAAGGCCATTCATTCAACCCCCAATTCGGCGCGCCGCGAGCCTCCGTGCTTGCACGGCGCTCCCGCGCGCGCCGCCAAGAGACAGTTTCATGGCCAACAAGATGCTCATCGACACCACCCACCCGGAGGAGACTCGGGTGGTGGTGCTGCGCGGCAACCGGGTCGAGGAGTTCGACTTCGAGTCCGCGAGCCGCCGCCAGCTGCGCGGCAATATCTATCTCGCCAAGGTCACGCGGGTAGAGCCTTCGCTCCAGGCTGCCTTCGTCGACTACGGCGGCAATCGCCACGGCTTCCTGGCGTTCTCGGAAATTCATCCCGACTACTACCAGATCCCGGTTGCGGACCGCCAAGCCCTGATCGAGGAGGAAGAGCGCGCGCATCGGGATGCCGAGGACGAGATCGAGCGCCGCGCGAGCCGCCGCCGTCAGCGGCAGGAATCGCACGGACGGCGCGACGACAGGCGCACGCAGCGCGTCGAAATCAACGAGAACGGCGAGAGTGCGCCTGTTGAGGCGAGCGAAAGCGACGCCCCCGAAACAGAAACCAGCGCCGAACACCCCGACACACATCAGGCGGAGGCTCCGGTCGAGACTGCCGAAACGCCGGCCGAGGCAGAGCCGCATGAAGAGGCCACCGCGGAGCCTGCGCCCACCGAGCACGCGAGCGAAGCTGCCGTTGAGCCCGCCGACAGGCCGGTCACGGGTGAGTCCGGCGAACCAGCCGCCCAGGCAAGCGCCGCAACTGAAGCGGCATTGACCGAGAGCCCCGACCTTGCGCCCGCGAACGGCGACGGCGCGAACGTCACCGAAATCGAAGAGCCCGCCGCCGCCGAGAACGGCGAGGAAGAGGTCGTGGAATCGGTCGGCGGCGCCGACGCGCTGGAAGAAGTGCAGGAGCGCACACCGCGCTACCGCCGCTCGTACAAGATCCAGGAAGTGATCAAGCGCCGGCAGATCATGCTGGTGCAGGTCGTGAAGGAAGAGCGCGGCACCAAGGGCGCGGCGCTCACCACCTACCTCTCGCTCGCCGGCCGCTACTCGGTGCTGATGCCGAACACGGCGCGCGGCGGCGGCATCTCGCGCAAGATCACCAACGCGCAGGATCGCAAGAAGCTCAAGGAAGTGGCGCAGGACCTCGAAGTGCCGGAGGGCATGGGCGTGATCCTGCGCACCGCCGGCGCAAACCGCACCAAGACCGAGATCAAGCGCGACTTCGAGTACCTGCTCCGCCTGTGGGAGACGGTGCGCGACTTCACGCTCAAATCGACCGCGCCGACGCTGGTGTACGAGGAAGGCTCGCTGATCAAGCGCTCGATCCGCGACCTCTACAACAAGGACGTCGAGGAGATTCTTGTTGCCGGCGAGCAAGGGCAACAAGAAGCGCGCGACTTCATGCGCATGCTGATGCCGAGCCACGCCAAGAACGTGAAGCTCTACAAGGATACGCAGCCGATCTTCACGCGCTACGGCATCGAGAGCCAGCTCGATGCGATGTTCACGCCCACCGTGCAGCTGCGCTCCGGCGGCTACATCGTGATCAACCAGACCGAGGCGCTGGTCGCAATCGACGTGAACTCGGGCCGCGCGACGCGCGAGCATCACATCGAGGACACCGCGCTCAAGACCAATCTTGAGGCGGCGGAAGAAATCTCCCGCCAGCTCCGCCTGCGCGATCTTGCGGGCCTGATCGTCATTGACTTCATCGACATGGACGAGGGCCGCAACAACCGCCTGGTCGAGCGGCGGCTGAAGGAGAGCCTGAAGAACGACCGCGCGCGCATCCAGGTCGGGCGCATCTCGCATTTCGGCCTGATGGAAATGTCGCGCCAGCGCATCCGATCGAGCGTGCTGGAAAGCTCGACCGACAAGTGCCCGCATTGCGGCGGCACGGGCCATGTACGCTCGGTGTCATCGGTCGCACTGCATCTCTTGCGCATGATCGAGGAAATGCTGATCAAAGGCGCGACGCACAATCTGATCGTGCGCACGCGTTCGGAGGTCGCGCTCTATGTGCTCAATCACAAGCGCGCTCACCTGCGCGAGCTTGAGAGCCGGTTCCAGATCGCCATCACGGTGAACGCGGATGCGACGATCGGCGCGGCGCAGCCGTTCCTGATCGAGAAGGGCGAGCAGGTTCACTCGGTCGAGGCCGCGAAAGCGATCGTTGCGCAGGCAATGCCGGCTGCGCCTGCGGCACAGGAGGAAGAAGAGGACTTCGCCGAGGAGGAAACCGGCGAGGCCGAGGCGGAGAGCGAAGGCGAGGCCGCCGAGGAACAGTCCGCGGACGCCGAGGGCGAAGCTCAGCAAGGCGAGCCGCGCCGTGGCCGCCGGCGCCGCCGTGGCCGTGGCGGCCGAAGCCCGCGCGAGCACGAGGGCGAGTTCACGCACGAGACCGCGCCCGAGCACGCTGTTGCCCATGAAAGCGACGACGATGCCGCGCCTGAGGCGGTTGGCGAAGAAGGCGAACACCACGGCGAAAATGGCGACGGCGAGCGTCGTCGCCGGCGCCGTGGGCGCCGTGGCGGACGGCGCAACCGGCGCGGCCGCGAGGGTGAAGGCGGCTACGCGGCGCAAAATGGAAATGGCGAGCGCCACGAGCGCCAGCCTGACGAGGAGCATGGTGTCGAGCCGGAAGTTGCGGACGCGGTCGCCGATCTCGGCGGACCGAGCCAGGCGGAGGCGCCGGTCGAGCCGATGCCGCCGATGCCGCAGCCCTTCGAGCCGGTGGCGCGCGAGCCACAGCCGGCTGCTCCGGCGGAGCCCCCTGCTCCGGCCGAGCCGCCACGCCGCCGCTCGACCGTACGCGAGCCCGCGCCGATCTTCTCATCCGGCGCGATGAGCGACGTGCAGCCGGCATCCGCGCCCGCTCCGGCGCCCGAGCCTCCGGTCACGATGCCAGAGCCCGCGGCCGCCGAGGCGCCGGCGGAAGCCAAGCCGCGCCGCTTCGGCTGGTGGAACAAGCGCGGATAGTTCGCGAGATGAAGAGCGCGTGGGCGACAAGCGACGCAGAAGCCGCGGTCGCCCGCTACGCACGCGATGGAGTGGCGCGTGAGCTTGCGCTGCGCGTCTACACGACGCGCCTGCTCGGCCAGAATCCGAAGCTCGTCCTGCACGGCGGCGGCAACACCTCGGTGAAGCTGCGCATGACCGACCTCAACGGTGAGGAGGTCGACGTGCTTTGTGTGAAGGGTTCGGGCTGGGACATGGCGACGATCGAGCCCGCCGGACTTCCCGCAGTGCGGCTCGACCCGCTGAAAAAGCTGCGCCTACGCAACGCGCTGTCCGACGAGGACATGGTGCGCGTGCAGCGCGCGAACCTCGTTGATCCGGCGGCACCGAACCCTTCGGTCGAAACCCTGCTGCATGGGTTCCTGCCACATGCGTTCGTCGATCACACGCACTCGACGGCGGTGCTCAGCCTCACCGACCAGCCGGACGGCGAAAAGCTGTGCGAGGAGGTCTACGGCAAGCGGCTCGGTTACGTGCCCTACATCATGCCGGGCTTCGCGCTCGCCAAGGCTGCCGCCGACGCGTTCGAGCGCGACTGCTCGGTCGAGGGGCTGATCCTGCACAAGCACGGCATCTTCACCTTCGGGGCGGACGCGCGCGAGTCCTACGAGCGCATGATCGAGCACGTCACGCTCGCCGAGGAGCGGCTGAAGCGCTCGCGCAAGACGCTCGCGATGACAAAACTTCCGCCGCAGATCGCGAACGCCGCGGAGGTTGCACCGATCGTCCGCGGCGCCTGCGCGCTGAAGGATGAGAAGATCGAGGGCGCGTGGACGCGCTTCATTCTCGATTTCCGCGCCAATGACTCAATCCTCAACTTCGTGAACGGCGCAGAGCTTGCGCGCTACAGCCAGGCCGGCGTGGTAACGCCCGATCACACCATCCGCACCAAGAACTGGCCGCTGATCGTCCCCGCGCCCGAAGCCGGCAGGCTCGACGCGTTCCGCGCGAACGCACGTACCGCGGTCGAAAACTTCGTCGGCCGGTACCGCGCCTATTTCGAGACCAACAATGCACGCGCGGGCGGCACCAAGAAGCCGCTCGATCCGATGCCGCGCGTCGCCCTCGTGCCGGGCCTCGGCCTCTACGGGCTCGGCCGCTCCGCGAAGGATGCGCGCGTTGCCGCCGATCTCGCCCAAGTCGCGATCGAGACGATCGCGGATGCGGAAGCCATCGGCCGCTTCGAGTCGCTTCCGGAATCCGACCTGTTCGACATGGAATATTGGTCGCTCGAGCAGGCAAAACTCGGTGCCGCCAAGCCCGCACCGCTCGCCGGACAGATCGTCGCCGTGACGGGCGCGGGCAGTGGCATCGGCGCCGCGACCGCGAAGGCCTTCGCCGCAGCCGGTGCGGAGGTCGCGCTGCTCGATGTGAGCGAAGCCGCGGTGAAGGAAAAGGCGAAAGCGATCAGAGGCGCCGCATTCCATTGCGATGTGACGAACGCAGACTCTGTCACGCGCGCGTTCGCGAAAGTCGTCGAGGCCTTCGGCGGGCTCGACATCCTGGTCTCCAACGCAGGCGCGACGCCGCCGCAGGGCAGGATCGGCGAGATCGACGAGGCCGCGATCCAGAAGAGTTTCGAATTGAACTTTTACGGCCACCAGCGCGCCGCTCAGGCGGCGGTGAAGATCATGCTGGCGCAAGGCACCGGCGGCTGCCTCCTGTTCAACGTGTCGAAGCAGGCGATCAATCCGGGCCCGAACTTCGGGCCTTACGGGCTGCCGAAGGCCGCGACGCTGTTCCTCTCGCGCCAGTACGCGCTCGACTATGGCGCTGCCGGCATCCGCTCGAATGCCGTCAACGCAGACCGCATCCGCTCCGGCATCGTGACCGATGATTTCATCCGCGAGCGCGCCAAGGCGCGCGGCGTGTCCGAGAAGGACTACATGAGCGGCAATCTGTTGCAGCGCGAGGTGACCGCGGATGACGTCGCGCAGGCCTTCGTGGCGCAGGCGCTGGCGCTGAAGACCACCGCCGATGTAACCACGGTCGACGGCGGCAATATCGCGGCGGCACTGCGCTGATAATCGGGAGGGCGGTCATGCTTCGGTTACTCGCTTCGCTCGCGCTCGCACTTGCGGCGCTCTCGTCAGCCTATGCCCAATCCTACCCCACGCATTCGATCACTCTCGTCGTCCCCTTCCCGCCCGGCGGCTCAACCGACACGACCGCACGCATCATGGCGGAGCGCATGCGCCCGCTGCTCGGCCAGCCGATCGTGGTCGAGAATACCGGCGGCGCGGGCGGCTCGATCGGAGTCGGCCGGCTCGCACGCGCCCCAGCCGACGGTTACACCATCGACATCGGTCAGTGGGACACGCACGTCGGCAGCATCATCTACAAGCTCAACTACGATCTGGAGAAGGACTTCGAGCCAATCGGCTTGATCTCGGTCAATCCGCAGCTTCTTGTCGCGAAGAAGGACCTCGCCGCGAACACGTTGCCCGAGTTGCTGGCGCTCATGAAGAAAGACCCCGGCAAGGTGACATTCGTCAATCAGAACGCAGCTGCGCAGGTGTCGGGACTCCTGCTGAAGCAGCTCACCAATGCCGAGTTCACGTTCATCCCCTATCGCGGCGCGGGGCCGGCGATGACCGACCTTGTCGCCGGGCACGTCGATCTGCTCGTGGTGCAGGGTGCGGTGTCGTTGCCGCAGGTGCGAGCGGGCGCGATCAAGGCCATCGCAAACCTGTCACCTCATCGATCCGATTCGATGCCCGACATCCCGACGTCAGCCGAAGGCGGCGTGCCGGGCTTCCTGATGTCAGGCTGGTTCGGCTTCTGGGCGCCGAAGGGTACGCCAAAGGAAGCGATCGACAAGCTCAATGGAGCGATGCGCCAGGTGCTCGCCGATCCGGCCGTCAAGGCGAAGTTCACCGAGCTCGGTCTCGATGTCGCGGCGCCTGAACAGCAGACGCCCGCAGGGCTCGCGGCGTTCCAGAAGGCTGAGATCGAGAAGTGGTGGCCGATCATCAAATCGGGCGTGAAGGCGGATTGAGCCCCTCAATCGCTCGGCTCTCGCGCCGCCCGGGCAACCAGGCCGACGAGGATCGCAAGCACCGGCACAGAGAAGCAAAGCGCAACCATGGAGCCGCGTCACGCGCCGATAGTCTTCCCTGTATGCGTGCCTTAAGGTTCCGCGCGGCCCGCCGAGGCAGCGATGATCGACCGACGACGATGGATGAAGGCTGCCGCGGGGCTTGCCGGCGACACTCTGCTTGCTTCGGAGGCCGGTGCAAACTTGGCCATGACATACGACGAAGCGGTGCGCATGACCTATGCGCCGCTGCGCAGCGACTTCGGCCTGCTCGAGGCGATCCGCTACGCCACACTCGCGGCCAGCAGCCACAATACGCAGCCCTGGAAATTCCGCTTCGAGCCGAGCGTGATCATCATCGCGCCGGATTTTTCGCGCCGCTGCCCGGCGGTCGACCCCGACGACCACCACCTGTTCGCGAGCCTCGGGTGCGCGACGGAAAATCTCGTTCACGCGGTCGCCGCGATGGGCTTGTCGGGGCGCGTGGCTTTTGCCGACGAGGGCGTGAGGATCACGCTCGGATCGGCGCGTCCCTTTTCGTCGCCGCTGTTCGAGGCGATCCCGCGCCGTCAATGCACACGCGCGATTTACGACGGCAAGCCAGCAAGCAGCGACGTCCTGCTCGCGCTCGAACGAGCCGGCACCACGCCGGAGGTGGACGTCGCCATCATCACGGATCGCGCCAGAATGGCGTCGATCACCGACTACGTCGTGGAGGGCAACACCGCGCAGATGCGCGACTTGGCATATATGGACGAGCTGCAGGGGTGGATGCGTTTCGACGGGCCCGCTGCGGTCGCGACCATGGACGGCCTTTACGCACCGGCCTCCGGCAATCCGGCGCTGCCGCCGTGGATCGCGCGCCGACTCCTGCCGCTCGTGTTCACGGAGCGCGGCGGGAACGACAAATATCGCGCGCATATCGAAAGCTCCGCGGGCGTCGCGGTCTTCACGGCGGAGAAGAACAACAAGCCACATTGGGTCGCCGCCGGGCGGGCGTGCCAACGCTTTGCGCTGCAAGCAACGGCGCTCGGGTTGAAGTACGCCTTCATCAATCAGCCGGTCGAGGTGGCGCGGCTGAGGAGGCAATTCGCCTCGTGGCTCGGCATCGGGGATCGGCGGCCCGATCTCGTCGTGCGCTTCGGTGCGGGACCGGAGCTGCCACGTTCGTTGCGGCGGCCGATCGATCAGGTGGTGGCTCCGGCGCCAGGGTAAAGGCCAATGCGGCTCGAATGCCGCCATGGCGATCTGGCTGGCAACCAGATCGTCGAAGAGCTCGACGGGGAATTCTGAACGGCGCGCTCAGTATCCGCGCCGGCGCTCCTTCTTCGCCGCCTTGCGCGCCGCATAGCGGGCGTCACGGGCGGCCTTCTGCTCGGCCTTGAGCGCGGCGAGCTTCTCCTCTTCCTCGGCCTTGAGCTGAGCCATGATGGCGGCTTCTTCCGCCGCAATGCGGGCTTCCTCTTCGGCCTGCTTCCGGCGGGCCTCGGCCTCTTCAAGCGCTTTCAGGCGCGCGGCTTCGACGCGGGCGGCTTCTTCGGCGGCCTTCTGCGCCGCACGAGCTTCCTCGCGCTGGCGGCGGGCATCCGCGATCGCCCTCAACTCTGCCTGCCGTTCCTCATATTCCTTGTCGCCTGGTCCCGGTTGCTTCTTGAACCGCTCGAGCAGGGCCTTCTTCGCTTCTGTGGACCGATCGAGGCGGTCCTGCATGCTTGAGCCCTTGGGGCCGCTCCACATTCTCAGTTGCTCCATTCCGGGTCACGGCTGCGACAAGCGCGGACGTCGCACGTCGGCGAGCCAGTGGTGGTGTGAATGCGAGGGATTTAGCGCGCAAGCCGCGCCGACGCAACTGGCCGCGCCATAACTTTCCCGCGAGTCAGCGATGCAACCAGCGCCCGATGCGCGTCACGGCTTCGCGCATGTCGGCGGCGGAGCCTGCGTAGCAGAAGCGCACGAAGTGCTTGCCGTCCACGGGGTCGAAATCGATGCCGGGCGTCGCGGCGACGCCTGCCTCCTCCAGCATGCGCTTGGCAAAATCGAAGCTGTCGTCGGTGAACGCCGACACATCCGCGTAGAGATAGAACGCGCCATCGACCGGCAGGAACCGGGTGAGCCCCGCCTTCGGCAATCCCTCGACCAGGATGCGGCGGTTTTCCTCGTAGCCGTGCTTGACCGCCTCCATCTCGTCGCGCCCCTCGAAAGCTGCGACGGCTGCGATCTGCGAGAGCGTCGGCACGGAAATCGCGAGATTTTGCTGCAATCGCTCGATCGGCCGCACCAGCGCCTCGGGCGCCACCATCCAGCCGATTCGCCAGCCTGTCATGCAGAAGTATTTCGAGAACGAGTTGATGATCACGGCATTGTCGGAGAACTTCGCCGCGGTTTCGGCCGGAAATGCGTAGTCGAGCCCGTGGTAGATCTCGTCCGAGATGAAACGGATGTCCTCGCCTTCCGCCGCCGCAATCAGATCGGCCAGCGCCTCCGGCCGCATCATCGTGCCAGTAGGGTTGGCCGGGCTTGCGACCAGCACGCCCTTGAGCGGGGTGCGCCGGTGCGCGGCGAGCAGCGCGTCGATGGTGATCGACCAGCGCGTCGCCTCCGAAATCTCGATCAGCACCGGCTCGCAGCCGAGTGCGGTGAGGATGTGCCGGTACGGCGGGTAGCCCGGACACGCGACCGCGACGCGGTCGCCCGACTCGAACAGCGACAGAAACGCGAGGATGAAGCCGGCCGACGAGCCGGTCGTCACCACGATGCGCTCCGGTTCCACGGTGACGCCATGCGTCTCTGCGTAGTAGCGCGAGATGCGCGCACGCAGCGCCGGGATGCCGAGCGCCTGGGTGTAGCCGATGTCCGCCTTGTCGAGCGCGTTCTTCGCGGCGTTGATCGCGGTGCGCGGCGCAGGCGCTGCCGGCTGGCCCACCTCCATGTGAATCACGTGGCCGCCAGCCGCCTCGATGCGCGCGGCAGCCGCCATCACGTCCATCACCATGAAGGGCGGAACCTCGCTCCGCGCGGACGGCTTGAGCAGGCGGCGCGCAGTGTCCAGCATCCAGCGTTCTCCTGAAATTCCAGTCGGTTAGTCCGCCTCGCTCGCGCCGCAATCGGCAGGCTTCTGGTCGGCTGGCGGCGCCGCGAAACGTGAATCGGGCGCGCGTTGACCCCAGCCGCCCGGGTCCCTAGTTTGCGGCGAAACAGCGGTTTTCGGGATTCCGGATGGCCGGCGAGACACCTAGCAGGGCGCGCCGCGCGATGCCAGCATCGCGCGCAATTGCGATCACTGTTGCAACCGCGCTGATCGCAGCGAGCCAGCCCGCATTGTCGCAGCCGAAGGGGGCCGGCCCGAACGGCGGCCTGCCCATCATCCGCGACTCCGAGATCGAGCAACTGATGCGCGACTACACCGCGCCGATCCTCAAGGCGGCGGGCCTCGCGCAGCAGAACGTGCAGGTCGTCCTGATCAACGAGCGCGTGTTCAACGCCTTCGTGATGGACGGGCGGCGCATCTTCATCAATGTCGGCGCGCTTCTCGACGCCAAGACCCCGAACGAGATCATCGGCGTGCTCGCGCACGAGACCGGCCATATGGCGGGCGGCCATCTCTCGCGCATGCGCGAGCAGATGGCGCACGCGCAGACCGCCGCGATCATCGCGATGCTGCTCGGCGTCGGCGCCATGGTCGGCGGCGCGACCACGGGCGGTAACGCCGGCGCCAACATGGCGCAGGTCGGTCCCGCGCTGATCCAGGGGCCGCAGGAGATGATCCGCCGCTCGCTCCTCTCCTATGTGCGCGCACAGGAGGAAGCGGCGGACCGCGCGGGCGTGAAGTTCCTCAACGCGACGCAGCAGTCCGCGAAGGGCATGTACCTGACCTTCAAGCGCTTCGCCGACGACCAGATGGTCGTTTCCTCGCGCATCGACCCCTACCAGCAGACGCACCCGATGCCGCGCGAGCGCATGGCGATGCTGGAAGACCTGATCAAGACCAACGGCTATTGGGACAAGAAGGACTCGCCCGAGCTGCAGCTGCGCCACGACCTGATGCGCGCCAAGCTCTCGGGCTTCCTCGACCGGCCTGATACGGTCGCGCGCAAATATCCATCGACTGACACCAGCCTGCCGGCACGCTACGCGCGCGCGATCTCGGCGTATCGCACCAACAATTTGTCGAACGCGCTCGCCCAGATCGATGCACTGATCCAGGCTCAGCCGAACAATCCCTACTTTTACGAGCTGAAGGGCCAGGCGCTGCTCGAAAGCGCGCATCCCGGCGAGGCGATCGCGCCGTTGCGGCGCGCTGCCGCGCTGGCGCCGAATGGGACGCTAATCCGGATCATGCTCAGCCAGGCGCTGGTCGCGACCGGCGAGAACAAGTACTCGGACGAGGCGATCTCGCTCCTGCGCGTCGCGATGCAAAAAGAGTCCGAGATGCCGGAGGTCTATTCGCAACTCGCGATGGCCTATGGCCGCAAGGGCGACCTCGCGGATGCCGACCTTGCCTCCGCGCAGGCGGCGCTCGCCCGCGGCGACCAGAAGACGGCGCGTGAGCTTGCCGCGCGCGCGAAAACCCGCTTCCCGACCGGCTCGCCCGGCTGGGTCAGGGCGGACGACATCGTCGGCCTGAAGGAAGCCAAATCCAGCATCTTCGGCAGCCCGAAATTCACCATCGGACCCGTACAACGCGGGCCGGCCGCAACAGGACCCTCACAATGAACCGCCTCCTTCCGCTCGCCTTCGCTCTCGCGTTGGGGCTGGGCATCGCGCCTGCAGGCGCGCAAGGTTTCTCCGAGCCGCAGCGCGGCGAGATCGAGAAAATCGTCAGGGACTATCTGCTCGCGCACCCCGAGGTACTGCAGGAGGCGATGGCCGAGCTCGAGAAGAAGCAGCAGCTCGCCGAGACCGAAAAGGCGCGTTCAGCGATCAAGAATCACTCCGATGCGCTGTTCAATTCGCCGCGTCAGGTCGTGCTTGGCAATCCGCAGGGTGATGTCACCTTCGTCGAGTTCTTCGATTACAACTGCGGCTACTGCAAGCGCGCGCTGAGCGATATGACCACCCTGCTCGGCAACGATTCCAAGCTGAAGGTCGTGCTCAAGGAATTCCCGGTGCTCGGACCGGGCTCGGTCGAGGCCGCTCAGGTCGCGGTCGCGGTGCGCATGCAGGACAAGACCGGCAAGAAGTATCTCGAGTTTCATCAGAAGCTGCTCGGCGGCCGCGGCCAGGCAGACAAGGCGAAGGCGCTCGCGGCCGCGAAGGACGTTGGCCTCGACATGGGACGGCTCGAGAAGGACGTGAAGAGCGAGGAAGTGAGCAAGACCATCGAGGAGAGCATGAAGCTCGCCGAGGCGCTCGGCCTCAACGGCACGCCGAGCTACGTGATCGGCAACGATGTCGTGATCGGTGCGGTGGGCTTGGCCGCGCTCAGTCAGAAGATCCAGGCCGCCCGCGCGCAGTAATATGGCCAAGACCATCTACGTCCTCAACGGCCCGAACCTGAATTCGCTCGGGACGCGCGAACCTGAGAAATACGGCCGCTCAACCCTGAAGGATGTCGAGAAGCTCTGCCGCAAGACGGCGGGGCGGCATGGGCTCGCGGTCGATTTCCGCCAGACCGCCCGCGAGGGCGAACTGGTCGAATGGTTCCATGAGGCCAAGGCGAAGAAGGTCGCCGGCATCGTGATCAACCCGGCTGGCTACAGCCACACCTCGATCGCGATCCTCGACGCGATCAACGCGGTGGCCATTCCGACGGTCGAAATCCACATCACCAACATCCATCAGCGCGAGGAATTCCGCCACCACTCCTACATCTCGAAGGGCGCAAAGGCGGTGATCTGCGGCTTCGGCGTCGCAGGTTATGCGCTGGCGATCCAGGGGCTCGCCGGCGTGATCGGCGCCAAGGCGAAAAACTGAACGCGGGGCACGTTGAGCGAACAAGACCTGATCCGCGAGCTCGCGAAGCTCATCGACGAGACCGGCCTCAGCGAAATCGAGGTCGAGCGCGACGGCGTGCGCGTGCGGGTCGCGCGCCAGTCGGTCACGCAGGTCGTCGCGGGCGCGGCGTCGCATGTGCCGCCGATCCCGGCGGTCGCCCCCGCGCCGGCTGTGACCTCTGCCCCGCTCGCGATCGATCCCGCCAAGCACCCGGGAGGCGTGACGTCGCCAATGGTCGGCACGGCCTACCGCTCGCCGGAGCCGACCGCGAAGCCCTTCGTCGACATCGGCTCTGTCGTGAAAGCCGGCGACGCACTGCTCATCATCGAGGCGATGAAGACCATGAACCAGATTCCCGCCCCGCGCGGTGGGACGGTGACGCAGATTCTGTTCGAGGACGGCCAGCCGGTCGAATACGGCCAGCCGCTGATGATTATTGAGTAGCTCTCTGTCGTCATCGCCCGCGCAGGCGGGCGATCCAGTACACGATGGCCTACGTGGTTAGAATGCCGAGCAAGATCGTGAGTTTGCCGGTTACTGGATGCCCCGCCTTCACGGGGCATGACGCATAGCGATGTTCGACAAAATCCTGATCGCCAATCGCGGCGAGATCGCGCTCCGGGTGCTGCGCGCCTGCAAGGAGCTCGGGATCGCCACCGTCGCGGTCCACTCGACCGCGGACGAAGACGCGATGCATGTGCGCCTCGCCGACGAGAGTGTCTGCATCGGCCCGCCCCCCGCGCGCGACAGCTATCTCAACGTTCCGGCGCTGCTCACGGCTTGCGAGATCACCGGCGCGAACGCCGTGCACCCGGGCTACGGGTTTCTCTCCGAGAACGCGCGCTTTGCCGAAATCCTGGCCGATCACCAGGTCGAATTCATCGGGCCGCGCGCCGAACACATCCGCCTGATGGGCGACAAGATCGAGGCGAAGCGCACGGCAAAGCGCCTCGGTATTCCGGTTGTGCCGGGCTCCGAGGGCGGCGTCAGCTCCGACGCGGAGGCTGTGGCGCTCGCCCGCGACATCGGCTTTCCCATCCTGGTGAAGGCGGCCGCCGGCGGCGGCGGACGCGGCATGAAGGTCGCGCACTCCGAGGCCGATCTATCCACCGCGCTTGCGACCGCACGCGCAGAAGCGAAGGCCGCTTTCGGCGACGATGCGGTCTATCTGGAGAAATATCTCGAGAAGCCACGCCACATCGAAATCCAGGTGCTCGGCGACGGCAGAGGCCACGTGATCCATCTCGGCGAACGCGACTGCTCGCTGCAGCGCCGCCATCAGAAGATCTGGGAGGAAAGCCCCTCGCCCGCGCTCAATGCGGGCGCGCGCGACGAGATCGGCGCGACGGTCGCAAAGGCGATGCAGGAGCTCAAGTATCTCGGCGTCGGCACGGTCGAGTTTCTCTACGAGGACGGAAAGTTCTACTTCATCGAGATGAACACGCGCATCCAGGTCGAGCATCCGGTCACCGAGATGGTGACCGAGATCGACCTGATCCTCGAACAAATCCGCGTGGCTGCGGGCGGCGATCTTTCCATCACGCAGGACGAGGTGCGCTTTTCCGGTCACGCCATCGAGTGCCGCATCAATGCCGAGAACCCGGTGTCGTTCCGCCCCTCGCCCGGCAAGCTCGTGCACTATCACCCGCCGGGCGGGCTTGGCGTGCGCGTCGATTCGGCGGTCTATCAGGGCTACACCATCCCGCCCTACTACGACTCGCTGGTCGGCAAGCTGATCGTGCACGGCAAGACGCGCCAGGAATGCCTGATGCGGCTGCGCCGCTCGCTCGACGAATTCGTGGTCG
>Ga0310810_10004969_pt1 | contig 14788 bp, 9 predicted proteins | sample NCmetagenome_FD_207641 | JGI IMG/M metagenome (GOLD analysis project Ga0310810, IMG submission 207641) | Soil microbial communities from experimental microcosm in Duke University, North Carolina, United States - NC | ecosystem: Engineered > Artificial ecosystem > Soil microcosm > Unclassified ...
ACCTAAAGGCGGACACGACAAAGCCGGACACTACATGGTCGTTCGAATTCCCTCGGTGGGCGCTCGCAGCGAGCGTGGCCGCGCTGGCGGTCGGGTCGTTCGCGCTCGGTCGCATCTGGGATACGCCGACAACATCGCCGCAGCAGGTGGCGAACTCTGACGCACGCGAGCTGAGCGAGCGCATGTTACGCAGCGAGGTCGAAGAGCATCTCGAGCGGTCGCAACGTGTCCTTGTCGAACTGGCGAACACCGACGACTCGGCGCCCGTGCTGCTGGCCAGCGATCGCGAACGCGCAGCCGATCTCGTTGCCGCTGGCCGTCTCTATCGACGGTCCGCCGAAGAGATGGGCGACGCTGACACTCGTGACCTGATCGAGGATGTCGAGCGTGTGCTGGTGGAGATCGCTAACGGACCCGACGTTGAGTCGTCCAATGATTTGTCGCAAGTACGCGCCCGGATCGTCGATCAAGACCTGATCTTCCGGCTGCGCGTGATAACGGCGGCGATGCAGGCGCGCGAACGGCGCGCCAGACCAACCTGGTAGTGGAGAAGACGATGAGGATAGTGACCGTAGGACGGACGATCGCGTGTCTCGCGCTGGCCCTTCTGGCCGCGTCCCCTGCAGCAGCGGGACAGGACGATCGCCGCGTGTTCGAATGGGCCGGCCCAAGTAGCGCTGCTCGGTTCGAGGCGGAACAAAGCGCCGCCGCGCGTGACCGCGAGCAAGCCGCGCGCGATCGTGAGCAGGCGACACGCGAACGGGATCAGGCGTCGCGAGAGCGGGAGCGCGGTGCGCAGGAGCGAGCGGAAGGACAGTACGAGCGGGCGCAGCGATCGATCGAGCGCGCCCAGTGGGCGCAGGCCTTCGAGCAGTTTCGGTCGCTGGCCAACACGAATTTTCCACGTGCCGACGCCGCGCTGTACTGGCAGGCCTATTCGCTCGACAAGTTGAACCGCCAGGCTGAAGCGTTGACGACCGTCGCGGAGCTGCTGAAGAACTATCCGATGAGCCGATGGCTCAACGATGCGCGGGCGCTCGAGATCTCCATGCGCCAGCGAGCCGGCCAGCCGGTCTCTCCGGATCAGCAAAATGACGACGACTTGAAGCTGCTGGCGATTCAGGGATTGCAGCAGATGGACCCGGCGCAGGGCGTGCCGCTGCTCGAGAAGATCCTGCAAGGGACCTCGTCGCCACGATTGAAGGAGCGCGCGCTGTTCGTGCTGGCGCAAAGCGGTTCGTCTCGCGCTCAGCAGGTGTTGGCCGGCGTGGCCAAAGGCAACTCGAACCCCGATCTGCAGCGCAAGGCGATTCAGTACCTCGGCATGAACGGCGATGCGGCGAATCGTCAGCTGCTTGCCGACATCTATGCGGCTTCGACTGACGTCGACGTGAAGCGTCAGATCCTGCGCTCGTTCGGCATGGCCGGTGACCGGCAGCGTGTGCTGGCGGCGGCGAACAACGAGAAGTCGCCCGAGCTGCGATCTGAGGCGGTCCGTTCACTCGGGATGATGGGCGCACGTGACGAGCTGTGGCAGCTGTATCAGAAGGAATCGTCGGTCGAGGTGAGGCAGCAGATGCTGCAGGGCCTGATGATGGCCGGCGACGTCGCACATCTCACCGAGGTCGCAAACTCCGACGCAAACATGGAGCTCCGACGCAGGGCGATTCAGCAGTTGGGAATGGTCGGCGGCGGCGGACGGAACGGCGAGACGCTGGTGAACATTTACAACCGTCAGACCGATCCCGGCGTGAAGCGCGCGGCACTGGACGGACTGTTCTTTTCGGGGAATGCCAGCGCCCTCGTCGCGTTGGCCAGGAAGGAGACCGACCGCGAGCTCAAGCGCCGGATTGTCGAGAAGCTCACATTCATGGATGCGCCTGAGGCGAAGGAATACATGCTCGAGCTCCTGAAGTGAGGTACGCGATGAGAGCCATATGGCGCACGCGCGCCGTCATCGTTCTGAGCATGCTCGTTTCCGCAGGCACGGCGTTCGCTCAGACGCCGATGGTCGAGAACGGCACGCTCGAAGCGCGCCCCCTGACTGGAGCGCTCGATCGCGAGCTCGACGCGCTCGTCACCCGCGCGACCGATCCGATGTGGGTCGGCTACGCGGTGGCAACAAATCCTCGCGGTGGAGATAACGGCTGCTGGTCGAGCCGGGATGGCTTCGTGCGTCGTGTCGGACCCGTGAAGCTCGAAGGGGCAGACACGGTCTACGTGCTGTATCGACTCGCAGACCATCGCGTCGATCGCATCCAGTTCTCGTCATCCGAATGTCCGCTTGATGCCGGTGGCCTCACGGTCAGGTGGCTGACCGGCGTCTCTGCTGCTGGCAGTCTCGACTGGCTGACGCGCTTCGTCACTGGCGACTCCGGTCGTCGTCTCCAGAATCAGGCCGTTGTCGCCATCGCACTTCACGCGGATCCGCTGGCACTCGATCGGCTGTTGTCGCTAGCGCGCACTGGTAAGGACGCGCGCGTGCGCGGCGACGCGCTGTTCTGGGTCGCTCAGCGCGCAGGCACGAAGGCGATGGACGCCGTCTCGAATGCCATCGACAACGACCCCGATACTGAGGTCAAGAAGAAAGCGGTCTTCGCCCTGAGCCAGATGCCGAAGGACGAAGGTGTGCCGAAGATGATCGACGTCGCCCGCAACAACCGCAACCCCGAGGTTCGTCGTCAGGCGATGTTCTGGCTCGGGCAATCGGGAGATCCGCGGGCGCTCACGTTCTTCGAAGATATTCTTCAAAGGTAGTCCGGCTAAAGCCGGACACTACATCTATAATCCTCCCGTCTTTTTTCGGGAGGCCGTGATGAGAACCGCCATCGTCAGTCTCGCGCTCCTTGTCTTCCTCGCACTGCCCGTCGGCACCGCGACCACTGTTGGCAAGCCTGAAGAAGTCGGTCTCTCATCCGAGCGACTGCAGCGCGTGGCGCAGATGATTCAGCGCCGCATCGCCGCCGGCGATCTGGCCGGTGCCGTCGTCGCGGTCGCGCGCAAGGGTCGCGTCGCGTATGTGAACGCGCAGGGCGTGATGGACCTCGATTCGAAACAGCCGATGTCCTCGTCGAGCATGTTTCGCATCGCGTCGATGACCAAGCCGGTTGTCGGCGTCGGCATCATGATGATGGTCGAGGAGGGCAAGCTACGGATCAACGATCCGGTGTCGCGCTACATCCCCGAGTTCCGCAACATGAAGGTCGCGGTCCTGCAGACGGCGACGGCCGGACGCGGGGCGGGCGCGGCTGGTGCACCTCCGGCAGCGCCGCAGTTCTACACGGTTCCGGCGCAACGCGAGATCACGATCAAGGACCTGCTGACGCACGTGTCCGGATTGGGCAGCGGTCCGATGAGCAACAGCGACATCGACAAGATCGCGCGCAAGGACGGGGAAACACTTGCGCAGTACATCCCGCGCCTCGGCGGTACCGCGCTCGAATTCCAGCCAGGATCGCGATGGACCTACAGCCCTGGCGCTGGCTTCGAAACGCTCGGCCGCATCATCGAGATCGCGTCTGGCATGCCACTCGATCGCTTCTTCCGGACGCGCATCTTCGATCCGCTCGGTATGAAAGACATCACCTTCTGGCCGACCGATGCGCAGATGCCTCGCGTCGCGACCGTCTACGCTCGCACGCCGACCGGACTCAACAAACAGGTGATGCCCAACGACACGATGTCTCGCAATGTCTACTTCCGCGGCTCGGGTGGTCTGTACAGCACGGCGGAGGACTACCTGCCGCTCGGGATCATGCTCGCCGGTGGCGGTGAGATGAACGGCAAGCGACTGCTCAGTCGCAAGACCGTGGAGATGATGTCCGCCGCGCACGTCCCAGACACACTCCAGGGCCGTCCGGCTGGCGAAGGCTACGGCCTCAGCGTGCGCGTCGTCACCAATCACGCCGCACGCGGGACGATGCTGTCGGATGGTACGTTCGGCTGGACCGGCGCGCAGGGGACGCACTTCTTCGTCGATCCAAAGGAGCAGCTGACGGCGGTGCTGATGGTGCAGACGTCGAACGGCGAAATTCAGCGTGACTTCGAGGATCTCGTCGCGCAGTCGGTCGCGGATTGAGTGACGCCGGGTCTATAGGACAAGACCCGGCCTACGACTGTCTATTCGTCTACCGAGTCCACGTCCAAGGACGATCGCTGACGGTCCGGGGCGACTGCGATACGACGGAGCTCGCCCTGGTCCAACCAGTTCACCAGACACCGGCTGCAGGTGTCGATCACCACATTGCCCGGCCCCCCATAGTGATGGCTGACGAGGGGCTGACCGCATGACGGACAGTTCAACGTGCGATCGCCGGGCTTCTGCCGGGATGGTGCCGTGGTCCGAAGTGTGCCGACATCGTAGGCCCGCACGGCGTCGATGATCGTCGTGAACACGTTCATGCTGATCAGCAGACCGCCGCACGCCGGACAGCACAGGAGCGGCTGGCTATGCAATCGGCTCTGCACTAGCGGAGTCGAGCAGATCGGGCAGGCGTGCGAGGTTGCCTCAAGAAGCTCGAGCCCCTCCGGAATCGGCGGCGCCTCGTGCTCACTGCCACAGTGATCGCAGACGAGGATTCCCGTGTCGCGGAGGATTCGCAGCGGCGCACCGCAGTTCCGGCAATCAGGCATCGATGGGATTATCGGCGGATCGGCGGTCCGGCTGAAGCCGGACACTACGTTATTCTGTCAGTCCATGAGCGGAACGGTTCACCAGAAGTTTTCCGCGGCGCTCGACGATCTGGTCGAACAGATCAAGAAGGATCGCTCGATCCTGGCGGCGATTCTCTGCGGCAGCCTGTCGCACGACACCGTGTGGGCGAAGTCCGACATCGACCTCGTGCTCGTGACCATCGACGACAAGAAAGTGGAGGCGGGTGACATTGCCTTGTACGCCGACGGCGTGAACGTCCACGCGCTGCTGATGCCGCGTGCGAAGTTTCGGGAGACGGTGGAAGGCGCGGTCACCAACTCGTTCACGCACTCGTTTCTCGCCAAGGGACGGCTGCTGTATACGCACGATCCGTCGATCGAGCAGCTGTGCGGGCACCTGAGCGCAATCGGCGATCGCGATACGCAGTTTCGGCTGCTCGGCTGCGGCACCGGTGCGCTGGCCTGCATTCACAAGGCGCACAAGTGGTTCGTCACGCGCGCGGATCTCGACTACACGGCATTGTGGATTCTGTACGCCGCGACGCCGCTCGCGCAGATCGAGATCATCAGCCGCGGTCTGCTCGCCGATCGCGAGGTCGTGCCGCAGGCGGCCACATTGAATCCTGAGTTCTTCAACACCATCTACAGCGAAATGCTCAATGCGAAGAAGACCACACGCGCCGTGCACGCCGCGCTGGACGCGGTTGATGCCTACGTCGCTGAGCGCTCGGACCTGCTCTTCGCGCCGATTGTGGAATACCTGGAGGATGCTGGCGAGGCGCGATCGGCCACTGAGATCGAGACGTACTTCTCGCGTCAGTTCAATATCAATGGCGTCACCACTGCGTGCGAGTATCTCGCGGACCAGGGGCGCATCGGCAAAGCCTCGATCGCGGCGCGACTCACCAAGCGCAGCAACGCCGACGTTCAGGAGCTTGCGTTCTTTCCACTGCGATGACGAAGTCAGCGCGGACGACAATCGCCATCCAGGGCGCGCGCGTCCACAACCTGAAGAACATCTCGCTCGAGCTCCCGCGCGATCGGCTGATCGTCGTCACAGGTCTGTCCGGTTCAGGGAAGTCGAGCCTCGCTTTCGACACGATCTATGCCGAAGGGCAGCGCCGCTACATGGAGTCGCTCTCGAGCTATGCCAAGCGGTTTGTGGCGCAGGTCACCAAACCCGACGTTGATTTCGTCTTCGGCCTGTCCCCGGTGATTTCGATCGAGCAGAAGACGCTCACGAATAATCCGCGCTCCACGGTCGGCACGATGACCGACATCGCGAGCTATCTGAATCTGCTGTTTGCCACCATCGGCCAGGCGCACTGTCCACGTACAGGCGAGCCCACACCGAGCCGGTCGGCGAGCCAGATCCTCGAAGCCATTCTGTCCCTGCCTGCGGGCACCGAGATCGAGCTACGGGCGCCGGTGTTCAAGGTCTACGGCGAGGACCTCGACTTCGTCTTCACCGAACTCCGCAAAAAGGGATGCCGCCGCGTGATCGTGGACGGCGCTTCTGTGGACATCGCCTCGAAGTTGGAACTCGACGAACCGTCCGTGCGAGACATGGACGCCATCGTCGATCGGTTCGTGGTCAACCGGAAACACGAGAAGGCGATCAAGGCCGGCATCGCCGCGGCGCTGCTCGTCGGCGACGGTCTCATACAGGTGCACATCCTCGCTGGTGCGAGCAAAGCCGATGCGGACAAGTTCTACCGATCGGCGGGCAGCACCACACATCACTTCGTCTACGGCGAGATCGGTCCGAGCTATTTCGTCTTCAACGATCCCGAGAGTGCCTGCCGCACCTGTGGCGGACTCGGTGTGGACAAGCTCACGCATCCCGAGTTGCTCATTCCCGATCCGAAGCGCAGCATCCGCGGCGGTTGCTTCGTGAAGGAAGCCTTCCGCTACAACCCCGACACGTGGGATGGCCGGGTGATGTACAGCCTGTCAAAGAGTCTGAACTTCTCACTCGACACACCGTGGAACGATCTCAAGGAGAAGGCGCGCAACGCGATTCTCTACGGGATCGATCCCAAGAAGGTGGTGCTGACCTCACCGCCCGAGGCGAAAGTCAAACGCGACGACCACGAGGGCAAGGAGGTGGGGTTCAACGGCATCGCTCGACGTATCGAACGATGGTATCGGCGCTATCGCCAGCGCGGGGAAGCCAACTCGCGGATGGAGGAGTGGCTCGACAAGGTGATGGTCGAGCACACCTGCCCCGACTGTAATGGTGCGCGCCTGCGCGCAACGCGCCTGCTGTTCACGGTCGACGGCAAGAACATCCACGAGTTGGGACAGCTCCATTTCGACGAGCTGCAGGCCTTCCTCGCCACGATCAAGCCTTCGGGCCGTGGCGCCGACGCAGGACGCCAGGTGCTCAAGGAGGTTCGCGGCCGCCTGAATCTGCTGCTCGGCATCGGTCTGGACTATCTCAGTTTCAATCGACGATCGGGCACGCTCTCTGGCGGCGAGTCGCAACGCATCCGGCTCTCGACGCAGATCGGCTCGGGCCTGATGGGCATGCTTTACGTGCTCGACGAGCCGAGCATCGGTCTGCATCCGAAAGACAACGTCAAGATGATCGCGACGCTGGAAAGTCTTCGCGACATCGGCAACACAGTGATCGTCGTCGAGCATGACGAAGACACGATCCGCGCAGCGGATCACATCGTGGAGATGGGACCGGGACCAGGCGTGCATGGCGGCACTGTCGTTGTGCAGGGCACCTTTGCCGACGTGCTCAAATCGAAGGCGTCGCCGACGGGACAGTTCCTCTCAGGCAAGCGGTCGATTGCGATGCCACAGCAGCGACGTCACGGCAACGGCAAGACGCTGACCGTGCGCGGCGCGCGTGAGAACAATCTGAAGAACGTGAACGTCGCGATCCCTCTCGGCAAACTGGTCGCGATCACCGGTGCGTCGGGCTCGGGCAAGAGCTCGCTGGTGAACGAGATTCTCTTCAAGGCGCTCTGGAAGCATCTGGTCGATACCCGAACGTTGCCGGGAGAGCACGAGGGCATCGACGGCATCGAGCAGGTGCACAAGGTGGTGAACATCGATCAGTCGCCGATCGGACGGAACAGCCGATCCAATCCGGCGACCTACATCGGTTTCTACGACACCATCCGCGACCTGTTCACGCAGGCGCCCCTGTCAGTGGAGCGAGGCTACAAGGCCGGTCGGTTCAGCTTCAATGTGAAGGGCGGGCGCTGCGAGGAATGCCAGGGCGAAGGCGCGATTACGACGCAGCTCTATTTCATGCCTGACGTCGAGGTCACCTGCGGTTCGTGCAAGGGCGCACGCTTCAACAGCGAGACGCTCGAGGTCACCCTGCGCGGCAAGACCATCGACGATGTGCTGAACATGTCGGTGGAGGAGGGCGTCGCGTTCTTCGCGGAGGAACCAAACATCCGCAAGAAGATTCAGGTGCTCGCCGATCTCGGTCTCGGCTATCTGACACTCGGCCAATCCGCGACGACGCTGTCGGGCGGGGAAGCGCAGCGGATCAAGATCGCCACCGAGTTGAGTACGTTGCAGCGCTCGAAGCATACGCTCTACATCCTCGACGAGCCGACGACCGGACTGCACCTGGCCGACGTTGAACGGCTGCTCGAATCGTTGAACCGCTTGGTCGACGCCGGGCACACCGTGCTGCTCATCGAGCATCATCTCGATGTGATCAAGACCGCCGATCACGTGATTGATCTCGGTCCCGAAGGCGGCCACGCCGGCGGCGCGATCGTCGTCGCCGGCGCGCCCGAGGACGTGGCGAAGTGCAAGGCCTCGCATACGGGCCGATTCCTCAGAGCTCACCTCCGTACGTAGCGTCCGCCTTCGATGTCGTGTCCGGCTCTAGCCGGACGTCAGTGTCGTGTCCGGCGTCAGCCGGACCACTTGCCAGAGTGCTCTACCCTAGCCTACTATGTGAGACGCATGGCTCAAGAGAATCCTCAGGCCGCCCTGGAGCTACTGATCCTCAAGACGCTCGCCGCAGGTCCCAATCACGGATTCGGGATCGCGCTACACATCGATGAGACCTCCTCGGGCCTGCTCCGTGTGGAGGAGGGATCGCTGTACCCCGCGCTCCATCGTCTGGACAAAGCCGGGTTCATCGACGCGGAATGGACCGTGACCGAGAACGGACGGCGGGCGCGCATCTATCGGCTCACCAAACCGGGCCGGAAGCGTCTGAAGGAGATCGAAGAGAGCTGGAACACGCTCGCCGAAGGCGTGAAGCGAGTGCTGCGATGGGCCTGACGCGCTGGTTCCGCAGAGGACCGTCTGACGAAGAGATGCGCGAGGAACTCGAGGCGCACCTCGCGATGCGCGCTGAGCACGACGGCGTGGGCCACGCGGCCGCGCGCCGGCGCCTGGGCAACGTGCTGCAGACGCGCGAAGCGATGCGACGCGTCTGGGTCGCGGAGTGGTGGGACACGCTGCGACAGGATGCGCACGATACGTGGCGCTCGTGGCGGCGGCGTCCGGCGTTCGCGCTCGCCGCCGTCCTCGTGCTGGCCCTCGGCATCGGCGCCTCACTCGCGCTCTTCGCCGCGCTCGACCGCGTGCTCTTCCGTCCGCTGCCGTACGCGGATCCGGCTCGACTCGTGTCGGTTGGCTTGCTGTCCGCGCCTCCGAACACAGGGTTCGAGGACCAGACCGAGTCGGTGCCCGACCGGGGCTACGTGCGGACATGGGCCACGACGCCGGCGCCGTTCGAGTCGGTGACGGCGATGAACACGTTCACGTGCGAAATATCTGAGGCGCAGCCGGAGGGCATCCGCTGCGGCAGGGTCGAGCACAACTTCCTTCGAGTGCTCGGCGTGCGCGTCGCGGCTGGCCGTGATTTCTCACCGGCTGACGATGTGCGCGGGACCCCGCGAGTGGCGCTGATTAGTCATGCGTTGTGGGTTCGCCGTTACGGTTCGAACCCGCGCGTCGTCGAACGAACGCTGAACCTGGAGACACCGATGGGACTCTGGTCGCCAGTCCGTATCGTCGGTGTCCTGCCAGAGGACTTCGAGATGCCGCTCGAGGCCGCCGACATTTTGGTCCCCGCGCAGCTGCGCCCACTCGACCCGAAGGTCCCATTCGCCAGCTCGATCGTGGCGCTCGGCCGACTGAGGCAGGACGTGACGCCGGAGCGCGCGACACGCATGTTGGAGCCCCAGCTCAAGGCAATGTCCGAGGGCATCCCCTCGTCATTCCGCGTTGCGTGGCGTGTGCAGCCACTGCGCGATCGCCGAGTCGGCGATGCCGCACTTATCGGGTGGTTGCTGATGGGTGCTGTGGCCACGTTGCTGCTGATCGCCGGTGTGAACGTCACCAACCTCCTGTTGGCGCGAGTTGCCGAACGCCGGCGCGAGTTTGCGCTCCGTGCCGCCATCGGCGCGGGCAGGATGCAACTCGTACGTCTGGCGCTCAACGAGAGCGTGCTGCTGTCGCTCGCGGCGGGCGGTGTGGGACTCCTCGGCGCGTTCGCGCTCCTCAGGACGTTCGCCGCGATGGCGCCGCCCGGCATTCCTGGCATTGCAAACGCCGCGATCGACGTTCGTGTCTTCGCCGTTGCCATCCTGCTCGGCCTCCTCACCGGCGCCTCGATCGGTGTATGGCCGGCGATCTCCGTCTTTCGCGTCGGAGATGGGCAGGGACTGCGTGCGACCGGCACAGCATCACCAGGCGCGAGGCCGCGCGGCAGGTTCGCGCTGGTCACCACACAAATCGCGCTGACCGTAGCGCTGCTCGGAGGGTCCGCGCTACTTCTGCGCAGCCTGTGGAACGTGGCCAGCGTGCCGCTCGGCATCGATGCCGAGCGTGTCGTCACGCTGACCGCGTACCTCAGTCGCTCCAGATACACGAGCGAGCAGGGGGCCGCGTTCTTCCAGGAGTTGCTGGCGCGCGCGCGGTCAACACCAGGTGCGGTGTCGGCGGCGTTGAGTGATGCGCCGCCGCCGCTGCCACCACCGGGGCGAGGGTCCTTCGACATCGAGGGTCGTCAGGCGGCTCCTGGCGCGCCGCAGCCGGTGATCGGTCTCCGGTCGGCGACGCCGCAGCATTTCGAGACGTTCCGGATTCCGCTGATCCGCGGCAGGGCCTTTCAAGAGAGCGACTCAGTCGGCGAGCCAGTCATCATCCTGAACGAGTCGGCGGAACGGCTGCTGTTCGCGGGAGAGCCCGCGCTTGGGCGACGCATTCGGCCCCCGATACTTGGATTCGCGAACGGCAAGGCGGTCCAAAGCCCCTGGCGCACGGTCATCGGGGTGTTCGCCGACGTTCGAAACGGTCAAAGGGTCACTGACGATCCGAGTCCGGAAGCCTACATGATGGTCGAGCGGGACCCGTGGAGTCCCTTCATCAGCTGCCTCTCGCTTCGCACGACGGCCCGTCCTGTCGATGCTGCCGCCTATCTCCGGCAGATCGCCGCCGACCTCGATCCGCAGCAGCTCGTGACCATCCAGACGGGCGATGAGCTACTCACCCTGCTCACGGCACGGCCGCGCTTCCTGGCGTGGTTGCTGACGGCATTCGCGGGGCTTGCGCTGCTGCTAGCGGCCTCCGGACTGTACAGCGTTGCGTCCTACCTCGTGGCGCAACGGCGCCGTGACATTGGAGTCCGCATTGCGATCGGCGCATCGCCTCGCGACGTGGCGCGGCAGGTTGTCGGCGAAGGCGGACGATGGATCATCGGCGGCGTCATCGCCGGCTCCGCGCTCGGATGGATGGGAACGCGTGCGCTGCAGTCACAGCTCTATCAGGTGCAACCACTAGACCCGTGGTCATGGACGGGCGCGCTGCTCACGTTGGCGCTGGTCTTGATGATCGCGATCTTCAGACCCGCGTATCGCGCCGCTCACGTTGATCCGGTCGCAGCGCTGAGAGCGGATTAGAAGGAATTGCCATGAACATCAAAGGCTGGTTCCGCAGAGGCCCCTCAGACGAGGAGATGCGCGAAGAGCTCGAGTCACACCTCGCGATGCGCGCCGAGCACGACGGCGTGGACCACGCTGCAGCGCGTCGGCGCCTCGGCAACGTACTGCACACGCGCGAAGCGATGCGACGCGTCTGGATCGCCGAGTGGTGGGACGCGCTGCGACAGGACGCGCACTACACATGGCGCTCGTGGCAGCGTCAGCCGGGCTTCGCGCTTGGCACCATCTGCGTGCTGGCGCTCGGGCTCGGCGCCTCAATGGCGCTCTTCGCCGCGCTCGATCGTGTGCTCTTCAGACCGCTGCCGTACGCGGATCCCGAGCGCCTCGTCTCTGTTGGTTCGGTCACCCTTCGCGATGGATCGCCGATATTTGAGGGTTTTTCTGAATCAATGGTCGACGCGTTCTACGTACAGCAGTGGGCCACCTCTCCGCCGCCATTTCAGTCAACGACGGCAATGGCCGCCCTCGTCGGGACGCGGACGTGCGAGATCGCCGAGGGAGAGCCGGAAGGCGTGCGGTGCGATCTTGTCGAACACAACTTTCTTCCCTTCCTGGGTGCGCGCGTCGCGTTGGGTCGTGATTTCGCGCCGCAGGACGATGTGCGCGGGGCGCCGCCTGTCGCACTCATCAGCCATTCGCTATGGACCCGGCGGTTCGGTGCCGATCGAGGAACTCTCAATCGGACGTTGAGTCTCGAGCGGGCTGGAACGCTCTTGCAGGTCCGCATCATTGGCGTGCTGCCGCCCGACTTCGAGATGCCGCTCCAAGCCGCGGACATCCTGCTCCCGAATCAACTGCGTCCCTTCGACCCGAACGGCCGGATCCGCATGTCACAGACAGTGCTCGCACGACTCAGGCCGGACGTCACGCCCGATCGCGCGCGGTTGATGCTGCAGTCCCAGTGGCCCACGCCCACGCCAGTGAAACTGCCGCCCAACTTCCGTGAGGAATGGCGCGTGCGGACGCTGCGCGACCGGCGGGTCGGCGACGCCCAGCGCGTCGCGCGACTGCTCATGGGCGCGGTGGCCGTCTTCCTGCTAATCGCCTGCGTGAATGTCGCCAATCTCATGCTGGCGCGTGTCGGCGAGCGTCGTCGTGAGTACGGGGTCCGAGCGGCCATCGGCGCGGGTCGGCTGCGACTCGCGCGCCTTGCGCTCGCCGAAAGCCTGCTGCTCGCGCTCGCGGCAGGCGGCATTGGGCTCGTCGTGGCCTTCATGCTTCTGCAGACCTTCGTGGCGATGGCACCGCCAGGCATCCCCGGCATCGCCGATGCGTCGATCGATCTGCGCGTGTTCGTTGTGGCGGCCCTGCTCGTCGTCGTCACAGGAGCGGCCGTCGGACTGTGGCCGGCGATCTCCGTCTTTCGCGTCGGAGCGGTGCAAGGATTGCGTTCGACGGCCACGTCATCGCGAGGCGCGCGGCCGCGCGTCCGGTTTGCGCTCGTCACGACGCAGATCGCGTTCACGCTGGCGCTACTCGGCGGCTCCGCGCTGCTGCTCCGCAGCTTGTGGAACGTCGTCAGCGTGCCGCTCGGTTTCGACGCCGAGCGCATCGTCTCGCTGTCCGCAACACTTAGCCGCGTCCGGTATCCGACCATGGAGCATGCCGCCGTGTTCTTCGAAGAACTGCTCGCGCGCGCGAGGACCACACCAGGTGCGGTATCGATTGCGCTGAGCGATTCGCCGCCGCCGCCCCTGGACGCCGGGAGCAGGTTGACGAATTTTGAGGTGGAAGGCCGGCAGCTCGTACACAACACGCAGGGTCCGTTCCGCGTCCGATGGGTGACGCCGCACTACTTCGAGACCTTCCGAATCCCCGTGGTCCGGGGCCGGGGGTTCCAGGACATCGACGTGACCGGCGAACCGGCCGTTGCGCTCAACGAATCCGCCGCACGACGGCTGTTCGCAGGAGAGAGCGCGCTCGGACATCGCCTGCGGCTTCCGACGGTTCCATCGCTCAGCGGCGGAAAGCCCATCCCGCACCAGTGGCACACGATCGTGGGGGTAACTGCCGACATCCGGAACGGTCCGGCCCTCACCGACGAGCCGAGCGCCGAGATGTACTTCGTCGGGCGGCCCGGAAGATGGGATGAGCTGTACGCCGGCTTGTCGGCGCCGAGGAGCGTGCTCTCGGTTCGCACCACAGCACGCCCCGCCGATGCGGCGACGTTCATCAGGCAGATCGCCGCCGACCTCGATCCGAAGCAGTTCGTGACCATTGAGACCAGCGACGATGTGCTCGCGACGCTGACCGCGCAGCCGCGCTTCATCGCGTGGCTGCTCACGGCGTTCGCCGCACTCGCACTGCTACTCGCGGCCGCGGGGTTGTACAGCGTCGCGTCCTATCTGGTGATGCAACGGCGCCGCGACATCGGGGTGCGAATGGCGATCGGTGCCTCGCCGCGCGATGTGGCGCGGCAGGTCGTAGGTGAAGCGGGGCGATGGATCGTCGGTGGCGCAGTGATCGGCGCCGCGATTGGCTGGATGGGCACGCGAGCGCTGCAGTCGCAGCTCTACGAAGTCAAGGCACTGGATCCGTGGTCCTGGACGGGAGCGGTGCTCGCACTCGCCATAGTCCTGGTGATGGCGGTCTTCAGGCCTGCCTATCGCGCCGCTCATGTCGATCCCGTTGCGGCGTTGAGGGCGGAGTGACTACCTGAGAACCGCCTCGATGCTCTCTCCGGCAGACTCCGCCTGCCGCAGGACCATCTCGTAGTAGAGCCCGCGCGCGGCCATGAGCTCCTCATGCGTGCCGCGCTCGATGATGCGACCGTCTTCCATCAGCAGGATCAGATTCGCGCGTCGCACTGTCGACAGGCGATGCGCGATGACGAACGTCGTGCGGCCCGCGAGCAGTTCGGCCATCGACGCTTGAATGAGCTGTTCGCTCTCGGTGTCGAGATTGCTCGTCGCCTCGTCGAGGATCAAAATCTGCGGGTTCGCGAGAATCGCACGCGCAATCGCCAGCCGCTGCTGCTGGCCGCCCGACAGCTTCACGCCTCGTTCACCGACGAAGGTGTCGTAGCCCTCGGGCAGCTTCTCGATGAACTCGTGCGCATTGGCGCGTCGTGCCGCGTCCTCGATCTCCGCCGCGCTCGCGTTGTGACGGCCGTACGCGATGTTGTCGCGCGCCGAGCCATCGAACAGGAAGACGTCTTGCTGCACGATCGCGAGCAGGCTGCGGTAAGACGCCAGCCTGAA
>Ga0310810_10004970_pt1 | contig 14787 bp, 11 predicted proteins | sample NCmetagenome_FD_207641 | JGI IMG/M metagenome (GOLD analysis project Ga0310810, IMG submission 207641) | Soil microbial communities from experimental microcosm in Duke University, North Carolina, United States - NC | ecosystem: Engineered > Artificial ecosystem > Soil microcosm > Unclassified ...
TGCTTATACCGCGCGCGCCGGCGCTGCGGTATTCGGATGAATGCGTACTGATTTGCGCTAACGCGCCATCGACACGCGGCCGGGGCTGACTGCAAACATCTGCGCACGCGAGGCCACGTCCGCGAACGGCGCCGGATCGGCGCCGGTCAGCCACACCTGCGCGTCGAGTGCGGCGAGCGCGTCGTAGAGCGCGGCGCGGCGCCCGGGATCGAGGTGGGCAACGACCTCATCAAGCAGCAGCAGCGGCGCGTGTTGCGTCATCTCGGCGACGAGCCCGGCGTGGGCGAGCACGAGCCCGATCAGCAACGCTTTCTGCTCGCCGGTCGAAGCCTGTGCGGCGGCGATTCCCTTTGGGCCGTAGAGGACCTCGAGATCGGTGAGATGCGGGCCATCGGTGGTGCGGCCGGCCGCGGCATCGCGTGCGCGGTTCTCGCGGAGCGCGGCACGATAACGATCCTCCACCTCGGTTGCGGGCAGCGCCATCAAGGCGTTTTCGATCCATCCCTCGAGCGCGACGCCGGCCCATGGAAAGGGCGAGGCTCCCTCGCGATTGCGCGCGAGCGCGGTCGCCAGACGCCGCACCGTTTCGGCGCGCGCGGCGGCGACGGCGATCGCGACTTCGGCGGTCTCATGTTCGATCGCGTCGAGCCAGTGCGGATCGGCGCCCGGTTGTTCGAGCAAGCGGTTGCGCGAGCGTAGCGAGCGCTCGAGCGCGTTGATGCGGCTCGAATGCGTCCCGTCGACCGCAAGCACGAGCCGGTCGAGGAAACGCCGCCGCTCCGACGCAGGGCCGCCGAACAGGCCGTCCATCGCGGGCGTCATCCAGACGACACTGAGGTGATCGGTGAACGCGGCCGCTGACGGCACGCCCTCACCGTCGATGCGGCATTTGCGCAAGGTCGTATCGCCATCCGAGAGCTGCGGCTCGATTCCCGTTCCGAGCGTCGCGAGCCCGAGCGCGCCTTCCAGTTCGGCGGCCACCGCCCATGAGCCGTCGCCTTCGGAGAACGCGACCTCATCGAGCGTCGCGCGGCGCAGCCCGCGGCCCGGCGCGAGAAATGAAATCGCCTCGATCAGGTTCGTCTTGCCTGCGCCATTCGGCCCGACCAGCACCGCGAGCTGCGCATCAACATTGAGCGACGCGGCGCGATAGCTGCGGAAATTTGTGAGAGTGAGCCTGCGAATGCGCGCCGCCGTCATGTGGTTCCCGCAGCGTAGCGCCGCAGCATCGGCAAGGTTCCATAAGATATTGATCGATTATGTGAAATCGGCGCTGAAAAATCGCCGCGCGGGGAACGAATGTGGCAAGAAGCGATTGCAGTCATGGAAGGAAATTATGAAGGATTAAGCCGCAGGCGCGGAGCAAGGTAGATGCCCAAGACCCTGCAACAAAACCTGACAGAACGGCTGTCCGATTCGGTCGAGCGGCTGCACAAGCAGGTCGAGACAGTGGAATTCTGGGCCTCCGCGGTGTCCGGCCTTGCCGCTCCAGTTCCTGATTATGAACCAGAAGCCACCAAGGTGGCGCGTTATCTGAAACCGGGTCGTCCGGCGCGCAAGCGTCGCCCGCGCAGGCGCGGCGCCAATCAGAACGACAAGCCTGAGCGCGCTAAACCCGCATCGGCATGAGGACGTAGAGCGCGTTTCCGGCGTCCTTGTCCTGGATCAGCGTGGGGGAGCCCGGATCGGCGAGCTTGAGCATCGCCACATCTCCTTCGATCTGCGCCGCGATGTCGAGCAAGTAGCGCGAGTTGAAACCGATATCGAGCGGATCGGAGTCGTATTCGACTTCGAGTTCTTCCGTCGCGCTGCCGGAATCCGGGTTCGTCACCGTCAGGACGAGCTTGCCGGCCGAGAGCGCGAGCTTCACGGCGCGGCCGCGCTCGCTCGAGACCGTTGACACGCGATCGACCGCGGCGGCGAACTCGGGCTTGTCGACAATCAGCGTCTTGTCGTTGCCGGCCGGAATCACGCGGCCGTAGTCGGGGAATGTGCCGTCGATCAGCTTCGAGGTGAGCACTACGTCACCGATGGTGAAGCGGATCTTGGTCTGCGACAGCTCAATTTCGACCTCGGCATCGAGATCCTCGATCAGGCGCTGCACTTCGCCGACGGTCTTGCGCGGCACGATGATGCCCGGCATCCCGTCGGCACCCTTCGGTGCGTCGAGCTCGGCCTGTGCAAGGCGATGCCCGTCGGTCGCGACCGCGCGCAACTTGTGCGCTTTCGCAGGTCCCGTGACGTGCAGATAGATGCCGTTGAGATAGTAACGCGTCTCTTCGGTCGAGATGGCGAACTGCGTCTTGTCGATGAGGCGCTTCAATTCCTTGGCGGCAAGCGAAAACTTGTGCGTCATCTCGCCGGGGGCGAGGTCCGGAAAGTCGCTTTCCGGCAAAGTCTGCAGCGAGAAGCGCGACTTGCCGGCGCGGATCGTGAGCGAGGCACGGTCGCCCGAGGAATCGAGCACGATCTGCGACCCTTCGGGGAGCTTGCGCACGATGTCGTAGATCATGTGCGCCGGCACCGTGGTGGCGCCGCCCGGCGACACCTCGGCCGGAATGCTTTCGACCACTTCGAGGTCGAGGTCGGTCGCCTTCAGCCCGAGCTTGCCCTTCTCGGCGCGGATCAACAGGTTGGCCAGAATCGGAATCGTGTTGCGCCGCTCCACCACGCGGTGCACGTGTCCGATCGACTTCAGGAGCGCGGCGCGCTCGACGGTGACTTTCATATCCGACCCCAGAGGAAGCCTTCCGGCAAGCGCCGGGCACCGAAATTGGCGTGCCGGGCCGCTTTGGGCAAGGGCTTGCGGGTCGTCATGCCCGGCCTTGTGCCGGGCATCCACGCCTTTATTCGGCGCTGAAGACGTGGATGGCCGGGCCTTCACCCGCCGAAGGATTCGGACGCGATGGATTTGGTCGGCAGCTTCGGCCCGCAGGCGGGACAAGCCCGGCCATGACGCACTCAGGAACGCGTTCGAGGAACCCCGCTTACTCCTGCAGCAGGCGCTTTAGCAGCTCGATCTCGTCGGCCAGAACGGTGTCGTTGCCGACCAGGTTTTCGATCTTGCGCACCGCGTGCAGCACCGTGGTGTGGTCGCGCCCGCCGAAGCGGCGTCCAATCTCGGGCAGCGAACGCAGCGTGAGGGTCTTTGCCAGGTACATCGCGATCTGCCGCGGGCGCACCACGTTGGCGGTGCGGCGCGAGGAGAGAAGGTCGGCGCGGCTCACATTGTATTGGCGCGCGACCACGCGCTGGATGTCCTCGATCTTGACGCGCTTGGGCTCCTGCGGACGGATCAGGTCGCGCACCGCGCGTTCCGCCATGTCCATGGTGATCGGCAGGCCGGTGAGCTTGTTGCTCGCGAGCAGGCGATTGAGCGCGCCGTCGAGGTCGCGACCGTTGTGCGTAATCGTTCGCGCGATGAAGGCAAGCACTGGGCCCGGAACGTCGAAGCCCGGATGATGCGCGCGCGCGGCCGCAGCCCGGCTTTTCAGGATTTCGAGCCGCAGCTCTTCCTCGAGCGAGCCCATCTCGACCACGAGCCCGCCCGCGAGCCGCGAGCGCACGCGGTCGTCGAGGCTTTCAAGGTCGCTCGGCGGACGATCGGCCGCGATCACGACCTGGCGCCCGGCATCGATCAGCGCATTGAGTGTATGGCAGAACTCGACCTGCGTGGATTTTCCCTGCAGGAACTGCAGGTCGTCGATGACCAGCACATCGATGCCACGCAGCGCTTCCTTGAAGGCGAGCGCGGTCTGCGATTTCAGCGCCGCCACGAAGCCGTACATGAATTTCTCGGCCGTGAGGTAGAGCACCTTGCGGTCCGCGATGCCGTTCCCGGCCCAGGCGATCGCCTGCAGGAGGTGCGTCTTGCCCAGCCCGACACCGGCATGGACATAGAGCGGATTGAACATGACCGGCTCGCCACGGCGGGCGAGCGCCACCTGTTTGGCTGCCGCGTGGGCGAGCGTATTGGAGCGGCCGACCACGAACGTGTCGAAGGCGAGCCGCGGATCGAGCGGCGAGCCGCCGAGCGCCTCGTGGGCCGCCTGCGCGGGCTGATGCGCCGCGCGCAATTCGCGCTCGCCGCCGTTCCTGACATCGCGCGGCAGCTCGACCGGATCGTTCGGCTTCGCCTTTACGGTCGCGTCGCGCAGCACCGCCGAGCGATGCACCAGATCGACCCGGCGGATCGAGGGGAGTTCCGCCTTCCAGCAGGCAAGCAGTTTGTCGGCGTAGTGCGATTGCACCCAGCTTCTGAGAAAGCGCGTCGGCAACGACAGCCGTACGACGTCGTCGTTGATGGCGTCATGCTCGAGCGCGCCGAACCAGCTCTTGAAGTTCTCGTCGCCGACGGCGGCGCGCAGGCGGGCCTGCACGCGGGCCCATCGTTCCTGGTCGCTCAGAGTCATCGGCTGGCGCTCATGCGGCTCGACCGGCCGGCCGGCCGGCGCGGAGACGAGGCGAGCGGAATCGTGCGCAAGGGCGGGTGATGACATCGGTGCTTCCAGACATCGAGAGAGCCGAAATTGATGCCCGCAAGTTGCAGGCACGGTGGACGCGGATTCAAAGCAGGGTCTTCAAGAGCCCGGTGGGCCGTCCCGCCATCGCCTGTCTGGAATCCTTAAGCGGCTAGAAAAAACGGACATTGCGGAAATCTTGGCGCGCAAGTGCATCGCCCCACGGCGCGATGCCAGTTCGATCGCCCTGGATGCCGACCCGACTGCCTTGGTCATCAATAGCCCCCTGCAAAGTCACCGTGCCCCGGTGCCTTGGTTCTCTAGATTCGTTTCGTCCCTTTCGCTGTCCCGTTACGAGTTACCAGAACCAGACACTGCGAATGCTGCCCCGCGGCCGTCCCCGACCGGTGCTGCCGTCTGCCGCGCAACAGCCTTCGGACGCCGGCTCAAACGAGCCGGAGACCCATCTTCTCGATGAGACGTTCGGAGGCGAGGAGTGTGCCGCGGAAAACTGCGAGCCCCCAAACAATACATCTCGCATAGGACTGCGCAATACTTTCTCGCGCTCGCGACGTGCCACACGCTCGTCGAAATTCGGCACGCGCAGCGCGCGCCGCATCGACGCTGGGGCAACCGCTTGAATCTTCGTACGTTTGAAGCTGCCTTCGGCGTGATGTGAGGTACCAAGTGACGGGCAAACGCGGTTCGAAAAAAAATCTCGCGCCGAGCCACGCCGACGCAAGAATCTGAGTCGGTGCCGCCGCTATGACGTTAAGATATTGTCACATGTGTGGTTTTCTTGCGCGCTTTTTGTATGTAGCTTTTCACTTACCCGCGTGGCTCAAGGGTTTCTGCGCTGTTGCGCAGCCACCACAGGCAACGGCTTTCGCTTTTCACGATCGCTGCGCGGAGCCTATGCGGAGCAAACGAGCGGGGCGCTGCTGATTCAATTCGGATTTTCGACAGATGGCAAACGAAAACGCCGGCCTTGGGGCCGGCGTCCGGATCCGCAGTACTGCGTAGCCTATTTGCCGAGCTTGGCGACGCCATGCGCGAGGCGGGACACCTTGCGATTGGCAGCATTGCGATGGATCACGCCCTTCTGGGCCGCGCGCATGATCTCAGGTGCTGCTGCTGCCAATGCTGCTGCTGCTGCTGCTCTGTCGCCGGAGGCGATCGCCTCCTCGACCTTGCGCACCGAGGTGCGCATGCGCGAGCGGCGCGCGATGTTGATGTCGGTGCGGCGCGCGATCACGCGCGTGGCTTTGCGGGCGGAAGACGTATTGGCCATCGATTTTCGTGTCCGGATACGAGCCGCGAGGGGCCCGCTTTCAAGTGCTGAAAAACAAGGGGCGGCGATAGGCTCGCCGCCGGTTGGGGCAGGCTTATAAAGGCCTGCCGGTTAAGCGTCAACGGGCCGAAACCGCCTGTTTCACGCCACTTTCCGGCAGCGCGCCGCGTCATATCCGGCGTTCGCCGCGGCCTTGTCGGCGGCCGTGAATGGCGCGAGCGGCGGGGCAACGCGCGCCCAGGCCGCATCATTATGAATGTGTGCGAGCGTCGACTTGACGCCGGAGACGAGCGGCTTGCCGTCGAACAACTTACGGATCGTCACTGCGGTGTCGAGTGCGCCGGAATCTCCCGTGGACCAGGCACGCTGGCAGAGATCCGCGTTGAGGTTCGCGGTCGCCGAGATGCAGCCCGCGAAAATGCCGCCCCGCGCTTCCAACAGGCAGGCCTCGGTCGAGGGGAACACGTCGAAGCCTTTCGCGATCCCTGCCGCCTCCCGCGCGTAAGCCATGTCGCCGGAGGAATCCTTCAGACCGACGATGCGATTGCGGTGCGTTTCGAGGAGCCGCGCGATCAGCTTCACATGCCACGGCAGGCCGGACTGCGAGGGGAAGTGATAGAGATAGATCGGGATCGGCTTTTCCGACGTGGCCCTCACGATCGCCGCCACATAAGCCGCAAGCCCGTCATCCGGCACACCCTTGTAATAGAACGGCGGCAGGACGAGTGCGCCCGCGAAACCGAGCTCGGCCGCATGCCGCGTCAGGGCGATCGCGTCCGCCGTCGCGGCGGCGCCGGTGCCGACCATCAGCCGGTCCAGCGGCAGGCCGGCCTTCTTGTACTCGCTCATCACGCCCTTGCGCTGATCGAGCGAGAACGAGGTCGCCTCTCCGGTGGTGCCGAGAACGTTCAGCCCGTCGCAGCCGGTGTCGAGCAGAAAACGCGCGAGCTTTACGGAGCGCGCGGCATCCGGCGCGCCGGTCTCGTCGACTGCGGTGGCGACGGCGGCGATGACGCCGGAGAGCTTCTTGGTTGCCATGAGAGCTATCCGCTGACGTTGTAGGCCGCGAGCGCGGCCATATTGACCAGATCCGTGTCCTTCGAGGACAAATTGACGATCTGCACCGAATTGTCGAGCCCGACCAGCAGCGGCCCGATCACGGTCGCCCCGCCGAGTTCCTGCAGCATCTTGGTCGAGATCGCCGCCGAGTGAAATGCCGGCATCACCAGCACATTGGCGGGGCCGGAAAGGCGGCAGAACGGGTAAGCCGCCATCAAGTCGGGATTGAGCGCGACATCCGCTGCCATCTCGCCGTCGTATTCGAAGTCGACGCGCTGTTGATCGAGAATACGCACCGCCTCCTGCACCTTGGCGGCCCGCTCCCCGGGCGGATGGCCGAAAGTGGAAAACGAAAGGAGTGCGACGCGCGGCTCGTAGCCGAGCTTGCGGGCGACCGCAGCCGCCTCGACCGCGATTTCGGCAATGTCCTTGCCGTCCGGCATTTCGGTCACCGCCGTGTCGGCGACCAGCACGGTGCGACCGCGCGCCAGCACCAGCGAGACCCCGATCACGCGATGGCCGGGTTTGGGATCGATCACGCGCCGCACTTCTTCAAGCGCCAAGGAAAAATTGCGCGTAACGCCGGTCACCATTGCGTCGGCGTCGTTCATCGCGACCATGCAGGCTGCGAACGTGTTACGGTCCTGGTGCACCATGCGCTGGCAGTCGCGGATCAGGTAGCCGCGGCGCTGCAGCCGCTCGTAAAGATAGGCCGCGTATTCGGGATTGCGCCGCGACAGCCGCGCATTGACAACCGTGATGCCGTCCTCGAGCGCGATGCCGGCATTGCTGGCGGTGTCGCGGACCCGCTCCTCGCGGCCGACCAGCAGGGCGGTGCCGAGCTCCTGCTCGACGAAGGCGGCGGCGGCGCGGATCACCTGCTCTTCCTCGCCCTCGGCAAAGACCACGCGCTTGGGCTGGCGGCGCAGCCGGTCATGGATGCGCGAGAGCACGCTGGCGACCGGATCGCGCCGGTTGCGCAGCTGCTGGCGATAGGCCTCCATGTCGACGATCGGCTTGCGCGCGACGCCGGTGTCGATGGCGGCTTTCGCGACCGCGGGCGGCACGTAGGCGATGAGCCGCGGATCGAACGGGACCGGGATGATGTAGTCGGGCCCGAACTTCGGCCGGGTCCCGTAGGCCGCCGCAACCTCGTCCGGCACGTCCTCGCGCGCGAGTTCGGCGAGCGCGTGCGCCGCCGCGATCTTCATCTCCATGTTGATGGTGGTGGCGCGCACGTCGAGCGCGCCGCGGAAGATGTAGGGGAAGCCGAGGACGTTGTTGACCTGATTGGGATAGTCCGACCGCCCGGTCGCCATGATGGCGTCGGAGCGCACCTGCGCGACCTCCTCCACGGTGATCTCCGGATCCGGGTTCGCCATCGCGAAGATGATCGGCTTTGCGGCCATCGCCTTCACCATATCCATGGTGAAGGCGCCCTTCTGCGACAGGCCGAACGCGACGTCCGCGCCTTCGAAGGCTTCCTGTAGCGTACGCGCCTTGGTCTCCACCGCGTGCGCCGACTTCCACTGGTTCATCCCGGCGCTGCGGCCCTTGTAGATCACGCCCTTGGTGTCGCAGAGGATCAAGTTCTCGGGCTTGAAGCCGACGGCGCGCAACAGTTCGAGGCAGGCGATGCCGGCCGCCCCGGCCCCATTGCAAACGAGCTTCGTCGTGGCGGGATCGCGTCCGGTCAGATGCATCGCGTTGATCAAGCCGGCTGCCGCGATGATCGCGGTGCCGTGCTGATCATCGTGGAACACCGGGATGTCGAGGAGCTCGCGCAGCCGCTGCTCGATGATGAAGCATTCCGGCGCCTTGATGTCCTCCAGATTGATGCCGCCCCAGCTCTTACCCAGCACCTTCACGCAATTGATGATCTCGTCCGGGTCCTCGCTGGATACTTCGAGATCGATCGAGTCGATGTCCGCAAAGCGCTTGAACAGCACCGCTTTGCCTTCCATCACGGGCTTGGCGGCGAGCGCGCCGCGATTGCCGAGGCCGAGAATGGCGGTGCCGTTGGTGATGACGGCGACGAAGTTGCCCTTGGTGGTGTAGTCGAACGCGCGGCTTTCATCTTCGGCGATCGCCAGCACCGGAACTGCGACACCCGGCGAATAGGCAAGGGAGAGATCGCGCTGCGTCGCCATCGGCTTGGTGGCGATGACCTCGAGCTTGCCGGGCCGGCCCTGGCTGTGGAACAGCAGGGCTTCCTGGTCCGTGAAGGTCGGGCGCGACTGGCGGTTTGGATTTTTTGTCAGCATTTCAGCCCCTTGAAGCCGCACGCGGGTACGCGCCGGGAAACAACCAGTTTAGCGGAGCGTAATGGCTCGTCTCAAGGTGCGGAACCCGCGCTCGCGGACGGACGTTTTCATGGACGAAATCGTGCAGCGAGCAAGCCCATGGCAAAAGACAGCAATCCGCTTCATCACACGCACAAGATGGCGGCGCGCCTGAAAGAGACGATCGATCATCTGCGCGCCGATATCGACAAGGTCGATGAGCCCCGGTTCAAAGCGATGTTCGAGACGTCCGCCGAGGTGCTCGGCGGGCTCGTCAAGGCGTTCGAGGACTACGAGAAGAAGAACGAGAGCGCCTGGACGCGAACGCAAAAGGAGACGCGGGGGGGTGCGTTCGGCCCCTAGCTCGGTCGGCCACTAAGCAGGGAATAGCGGTTACCTCAGGCCGCTCTCTAACCTGTGCGTTGCGCGTGCCGCATGCATGAAACGCGACTTGCGTTCTGCTAGCGTCGCGCCGCATGAACCTGGCGGTTCCCAAGCTTACGCATGATCCGGCGCCGAACGGCGACGCCGCCAGCGTCACGCCCGTAGCTTCCGGCGAAACCGGAAGCGTCACGCCCATGATGCGCCAGTATCAGGAGATCAAGGCGGCGCATCCGGATTGCCTTTTGTTCTACCGGATGGGCGATTTCTACGAGTTGTTCTTCGAGGACGCCGAGATCGCGAGCCGCGCGCTCGGCATCGTGCTGACCAAGCGCGGGAAGCACAACGGTGCCGATATTCCGATGTGCGGCGTGCCGGTGGTGCGCTCCGACGAATACCTGCACAAGCTGATCGCAGCAGGCTTTCGCGTCGCGGTGTGTGAGCAGACCGAAGATCCCGCCGAGGCGAAGAAGCGCGGCGCAAAAAGCGTCGTTGCGCGCGACGTGATCCGGCTAATCACCGCCGGCACGGTCACCGAAGACACCCTGCTCGACGCACGTCGCAACAACTATCTGGCGGCGATCGTTCGTGCGCGCGCATCCTCGCCCGATGCGGCGGCGCTGTTCGGGCTCGCCTATCTCGACATCTCGACGGGGGAGTTTCGCGTCATCGAATGCGACCGCCTTGCGCTCGCCGCCGAGATCGCGCGCATCGAGCCGGGCGAGATCATCGTGTCGGATGCGCTCTATGCGGACGCCGAGCTCGCGCATTACCTGCGCGACTTGCCGGTGACGCCGCTCACGCGCGACGTGTTCGACGGTGCGACCGCGGAGCGGCGACTCACCTCCTATTTTGCGGTGGCCACGACCGAGGCGTTCGGCAGCTTTTCGCGGCTGGAGCTGACCGCGGCGGCCGCCTGCATCACCTATGTTGAGCGCACGCAAATCGGGAGCCGCCCGCCGCTCTCGCCGCCCACGCGTGAGGCAGCCGCCACGACGCTTTTCATCGACGCGGCGACGCGCGCCAATCTCGAATTGATGCGCACGCTCTCGGGCGAGCGGCGTGGCTCGCTTGCCGACGCGATCGACCGCACCGTAACCGTCGCGGGCGCGCGGCTGCTCGGCCAGCGGCTTGCGGCGCCGCTGACCGATCCGGACGCGATCGGCAGAAGCCTCGACTCGGTCGCACTGTTCGTCAATGACGGTGCGCTTCGTGCGAACGTCCGTTCCCAGCTCGCGGCCACACCGGACCTTGAGCGCTCGTTGGCGCGCCTCGTGCTCGAGCGCGGCGGGCCGCGCGATCTTGCGGCGATCCGCGATGGCCTGATCGCCGCGCAGGAGCTCGCCCACCGGCTCGGCACCTTGGATCTGCCGGACGAGATGGCGGACGCCGCGATCGCCCTTGCGGCGCCCGACGCTGCGATCATCGGCGCGCTCGCTGCGGCGCTCGCGGACGATCTGCCGTATCTCAAGCGCGATGGCGCCTTCGTGCGCTCTGGCTATGCCAGTTCGCTCGACGAGACGCGCGCGCTGCGCGATCAATCGCGCCGTGTGGTGGCGGCGCTCCAGGCGCGCTACGCGGACGAGACCGGCGTGCGCGGACTGAAGGTGCGCCACAACAATGTGCTCGGCTATTTCGTGGAGGTCACTTCGCAGCACGGCGAAAAGCTGCTCGCAGCCCCGCTCAACGCGACCTTCATCCATCGCCAGACGCTTGCCGGCCAGGTGCGCTTCACCACGACTGAGCTCGCGGCGCTCGAAGCCAAGATCGCGAACGCGGCCGACCGTGCGCTTGCGATGGAGCTCGAGATTTTCCAGCGGCTCGCCGGCGAGGTGACCGCCGCTGCCGAGCCGATCAAGCGCGCCGCGCAGGCACTCGCGGTGCTGGACGTTTCCGCGGCGCTCGCGGCGCTCGCGGTCGAGCGCGACTATGTGCGCCCCGAGGTCGACGGCTCGCTCGACTTCGTCATCGAGGGCGGGCGCCATCCGGTGGTCGAGCAGGCGCTACAGCAGGAGGGCGGGCCGTTCGTCGCGAACGACTGCGATCTGGGGGGAGGTCGCATCTATGTCGTGACTGGCCCGAACATGGCGGGCAAGTCGACTTTCCTGCGCCAGAACGCACTGATCGCCGTGCTGGCGCAGATGGGGAGCTTCGTGCCGGCGCGGCGGGCGCGCATCGGCGTCGTCGACCGTCTTTTCTCGCGCGTCGGTGCGGCGGACGATCTCGCGCGCGGGCGTTCCACCTTCATGGTCGAGATGGTCGAGACCGCCGCAATCCTCAATCAGGCCACGATGCGCTCGCTCGTCATCCTCGACGAGATCGGGCGCGGCACCGCCACCTTCGACGGCCTCTCGATCGCCTGGGCGGCGATCGAGCATTTGCACGAGGCGAACCGCTGCCGCGCGCTGTTCGCGACGCATTTCCACGAGTTGACCGCGCTCTCGGAGAAACTCGCGCGGCTGTTCAACGCGACCGTGCGGGTGAAGGAGTGGCACGGCGATGTCGTGTTCCTGCACGAGGTGGTGGCGGGGGCCGCGGATCGCTCCTACGGCATCCAGGTCGCGAAACTCGCGGGGCTCCCCGCGGCGGTGATTGACCGTGCGAAACTCGTGCTGGCGCAACTGGAGTCGCAGGACCGCACCTCGGCGCGCAAGCTGATCGACGATTTGCCGCTGTTTGCCGCGAGCGCGCGGGTGGCTGCGCCGAAGAGCGAAGCCGATGAGCTCGCCGCGGCGCTTGCGGCGCTCAATCCGGACGAGATGTCGCCGAAGGAGGCGCTCGAAGCGCTCTATGCGCTGAAGGCAAAGGCGGCGAAGAAGAGCTAGCTCTTCGACTTGCGGTGCCCGTAAGCGTATAGCCCGAGGTTCCAGGCAATGCAGACGGCGAGCGCGAGACTGAGTGCAGCCGCGCGGCCGAGCGGCGGCGTGGCGAGGTGGATCGTCAGCACACCAAGGCCGAAGCCGATGAGCCCCCACTGACCATTGGCGAGCAGCGCGGCGGTCGCAGGTCCGCCGATGCGCGGCGTGAGAATCAGGATGAGGCTCGTGTAGGCGGCCGGAAACAGCGCGATCACGCCGCTGATGTGCGGGCCGACAATGCCTGACAGTGTCACGACGACGGCGACCAACGTTGCCACCAGCGCAGCGCGCACCGGAATGTCGTACCAGCGGCTGGTGACGAGCGGCATCTTGGCGACCCGAAAGCGCTGCGCCAGCGGCAGGCAAGTCGCGAAGGTCAACACGTTGAGCAGGATCCCGCCGATGAGCGACCATTCGAATGCGCTGACGAGCAATGCCACGCCGAGCCAGGAACTCAGCGCGCCGGCGAGGCCGGCGGCGAGGCCGAATCGCTGCACCAGCAGGATGTATGTCATGGCCATCAACACGCTCGCGGCATTCATCGGTACGCTCGCGAGCGCGCTCTGCGCGATGAACGCATCGCTGTGGTCCATCGCGAGAAACACGTAAGAGGGGCCGCCCGAGATCGGCAGCGTCGCGATCAGCGCGCCGATCGCGGGGCCGGCACGCTCGGTGATCATCGAGGCGCTCACCACGAAAGCGGCCGCAACGGCCATGCGCAGGATGAGCGAGAGGAGGAAGGTCAGATCAGGAGGCATTCTCGGTCGTCATCATCCGCGAAAGCCGATGATCCAGTAATCACCGCCGGTACTTGTCAATGTCGGTCGTCGTTTACTGGATGCCCCACCTCCGCGACGCATGACGAGCGAGAAGTCACGCTCGCTGCAGCTTCACATCGACCGGCGGGCCACTCTTGATCGTCTGATACACCACGCAATAGCGCTCGGTGAGCTTGAGCAACTGGTCGAGCTTCTCTTGCGGCGCGTCGGTCTCGACATCGAAGGTAAGCCGGATCCGCGCAAACCCGACCGGCGCGTCCTTGGCGACGCCGAGCGTGCCGCGGAAATCGAGATCCCCCTCGGCCGACACGTGACCGAACTTGAGCGGGATATCGAGGGCGGTTGAGACCGCTTTGAGTGTCACGCCCGCGCAGGCGACGAGCGCTTCGAGCAGCATGTCGCCGGAGCAAAGCTCGAGCCCCGAGCCGCCGGTCGCCGGATGCAGGCCGGCCACCGCGAGCGCGCGGCCGGTCTCGACCTTGCAGGCAATATTTGAGTCATCGAGCGTGCCTTTGGCGCGCAGCGTGATCATCGCGGCGGTCGGCTCCGCCTTGTAGCGATCCTTGATCGGCGCCTGCATGGCGCGCAGTGCGGTGGCATCCATTGTTCTTCTCCTTACGCCGTAGGCGTCAGCACCACGCGGCCGACGATCTTGCCGGCGCGCAGATCGTTAAGGGTAGCATTCACCTCTTCGAGCGGTCGCGTCTTCATCGGCACGGGAGGCATGCCGGTGCGCTTCACGAGCTCGAGGAGCTCCGCCATGTCGGTCTGGCTGCCGACGTAGGAGCCGCGCACCGTCATGGCGCGTAGCGGCAGATATGGCGTCGGAATGGTGATGTCGCCGCCGTAGAGCCCGACCACGACCACGCTGCCCCCCTTGATCGTCGAGTTGATCGCGAGATTGACGGTCGCGCCGGAGCCGACGAAGTCGACCGTTGCCCACGCGCCGCCGCCAGTCGCGGCCTGGATTTGCTGCACGGCATCGGAGGCGCTGCCGTCGATTGCTTTGCTCGCGCCGGCCTTCAGCGCGGCCTCGCGTTTGGCCGGATCGATATCGACGATGATCACGTCTTTCGCACCCATTTTCTTCGCGAGCGTCACGCCCATCAGGCCGACACCGCCCGCACCGATGATCACGACGGCCTCGTCCTTCAGCGTGCTCTCGACCTTTTTCAGTGCCGAGTAGGCGGTGACGCCGGAGCAGGCGAGCGGCGCGGCCTCGACCGGCTTCAGGTTGCCGATGTCGAAGAGGTGCCGATGCGAGGGCACCAGCATGTGCGTCGCGTAGCCGCCCTGCGCGAACACGCCGACGTTCTGCGGCTTGAGGCAAAGGTTCTCCTCGCCGCGCCGGCACACCTTGCACTCGCCGCAGCCCATCCAGGGATTGACGAGACGCACGTCACCGACTTTGACGCCCTTCGCGTCGGGCCCGACCGCGACCACCTCGCCGACATTCTCGTGCCCCATGGTGAGCGGCAGCTTGATGCCGCGGTCGGCGAGCATCAGCTTCTTGCCGCCGCCGATCTCGTAATAACCGTCCCAGATGTGCAGGTCGGAATGGCAGACGCCGGCCGCGAGCATCTTCAGCAGCACCTGCGTGCCTTTCGGCTGCGGCGCCTCGGTCTCGTTCATCTGCAGTGGCGCGCCGCATTGGCAGACCTGGAAACTGCGCATCTT
>Ga0310810_10004972_pt1 | contig 14783 bp, 16 predicted proteins | sample NCmetagenome_FD_207641 | JGI IMG/M metagenome (GOLD analysis project Ga0310810, IMG submission 207641) | Soil microbial communities from experimental microcosm in Duke University, North Carolina, United States - NC | ecosystem: Engineered > Artificial ecosystem > Soil microcosm > Unclassified ...
TGCTTGCCTTCTTCATGAACTTCGTGCCCAACGTGGGGATCATCCTGTCGGTGATCCCGCCGGTCATTCTCACGCTGCTGGAGCTGGGCTGGCAGCGCGCGGTGGTGATTCTGGCCGCGTTCCTGGTGCTCAACTTCGTAGTGGACAACCTGGTCAAGCCGAGGCTGATGCAGCGGGGGCTGGACGTGCCGCCGATCATGGCGCTGCTCTCGCTCATGATCTGGGCCTACCTGCTGGGGCCGATCGGGACCCTGCTGGCGGTGCCGCTCACCATCGCGCTCCGGCGGGTGCTGCAGGACGCCGATCTGGCGGTGCCGGGGTTGGGGGCGTCGTCCTCCGGCGCGCGTGGCTGATCACCCGCCGGCGCCCCTCTGGTCAGTTTGCTGCCGTCGCGCTAGAGTAGTCCAACTGCTCCAGGCAGGAACTGCCGCTGCAAGACACTCTCCCTCTGCAGGCTGCGCTCGCCGACCACTACCTGCTCGAGCATCAGGTCGGCCGTGGCGCCATGGCCACCGTCTACCTCGCCCGCGAGCTGCGCCACGACCGATCGGTCGCCCTGAAGGTGATCCACGCCGAGCTGGTCGAGACGGTAGCGTCGGGCCGATTCCTCCGCGAGATCCGTCTGGCCGGCAGGCTGCAGCACCCCCACATCATCCCCATGCTCGATTCAGGCGAGGCCCAGGGCCGGCTCTGGTACACCATGCCCTACGTCCGGGGTGAGTCGCTGCGCGCGATGCTCGAACGGGAGCGCGCACTCCCGATCGAGAACGCGGTCGAGCTGGCGAAACAGATCGCGCTGGCGCTCGACTACGCCCACCGCGAAGGGGTGATCCACCGCGATCTCAAACCGGAGAATATCCTGCTGAGCGACGGCCAGGCACTGATCGTGGACTTCGGGCTGGCCAAGGCGCTGGAGGCGAGCGACCGGCTGACCGGCAACGGCGTGGCGGTGGGCACCGGAGCCTACATGAGCCCGGAGCAGGCAACCGGAGGTGAGGTGGATGGACGAGCGGACCTGTACTCGCTCGGCTGTCTGTTGTACGAAATGCTGGTCGGCGAGCCGCCGTTCATCGGAGCCACCGTGCAGGCCGTCATCACCCAGCGATTCACCATGGCGCCGCCGTCGGTCCGCCGGGTACGGCCCGAGGTGTCCGAGGACTTGGACAGGGTGATCCGGCAGACGCTGATGCTCGACCCCGCACAGCGATTTGCCAACGGTGCGGAGCTGGCCCGGGCGCTCGCCCGCGGGGTACCGGAGCCCGCATCGGAACCCGAGACCCTGGAGGTCTCTCGCTCCGACCTGGCGAGCTGGGTCGGTCGATGGCTGGTGCCGCTGGTGGCGGCCGCCGTCGCCGGGATGCTGGGGCATGGGATGTTGGCGAGGTAGCCCATCCAGCAGCGGGCCGAGAGCTATCTTACTCCTGGCACCCGACTTGCCCGCTCGGCGGGGGCGGTAAATACCCCCCGGAATCCAACTCTCAGAAGGCCGGGCACTTACCACCCACCGGCTCGGGGCCGGAGGGCGTCGTCGCGCCGCTCGCGCAACAGGAGTCGTCACACTTCTGATGGGCCAGTCCTACAAGCAGTGCACCGAGTGCGGGGCCCGGGCGCTCAGCATCGCCACCCGTTGCCCCCGGTGCCACCGGGAGTTCCCGGCGCCCGTGGAGGAACCCGTAGTCACCCCCGTACGCCGTCTGGGGCGGATGCGGCTCCGGGCCCCCGGCATCGCCGCGGGCCTGCTCGGACTGGGCGCGGTGCTCACGGTGACCGAGCTGGGCCAGACCACGGGGAGCACCGAGCCGGCCTCGACGGCGACCGCAGAGTCGAGCGCGGCGATGTCCGAGGTCGGCTTCGTTCACTCGCAGGCGGATCGGGCATCCGCCTCGGTCGCACAGCCGCCGGCGCGGAACGCGGGCGAGCTCAGAGTCGCGAAGTCGTGGACCCACGTTCGCAAGTCGCGGAGCCGGAGCGCCGACCTCGAGGCGGTGCTCACGCCGGGTGACACCGTCTTCGCGGATTCGCTGGACCGCGGCTGGTACCGGGTGGCGCTCGATGGCGAGGTGCTCGGGTACGCGAACGAGTCGATGCTGACGCCGACCGAGCCCGGCCGACCCTGATCTGTCCGCTCTCCCTTCGCCGGCCATCGAAGTAGTCTCGCCCGCGCCGAAGCGCGGCAGGCTTCTCCAGGTCCTCGGCGTCTCCTTCGGCGTCGCCGCGCTGGTCGGCAACACCATCCTGGTCGGTATCCTCCGCACCCCGGGCGAGGTCGCGGCCCGGCTTCCCTCGCCTGCCCTCTTTCTCGGACTCTGGCTCGTCGGCGGCTGCTACGCGCTGCTCGCCACGCTATCGCTCGCCGAGCCGGGAGCGATGATCACGCGGTCGGGCGGACAGTACGTCATCGTCCGCCGCGGACTGGGTGAGTATCCCGGCTTCGTGGTCGGCTGGACCGACTGGATCTCCGTCTGCGGCGCGATGTCCCTCGGCGCGATGGTGATCACCGAGTACCTGGAGCCGCTGCTGCCCGCCCTGGCCGGACGACGGGCGGCGGCGGGGGTGCTCCTCGTGGTCGCCTTCGGTCTGCTGCTCTGGCGCGGCATCAGGATCGGTGACCTCTCGCAGCAGATCCTGAGCGCGCTCAAGGCGATTGCCTTCGGGGTGCTGATCGGCCTCTGCCTGATACTGCCGGCCCCGGTGCGGGAAGCGGGCGGGACGACGGCGCTCCCCACCGGCATGGCCATGGTGACCGCGCTCGTACTCGGCCTGCAGTCGGTGATCTACACCTACGATGGGTGGAACGGCCCCCTCTACTTCGGCGAGGAAGTCCGCGACCCCGGCCGAGGAATTCCCCGGTCCATGATCATTGGGGTCCTCATGGTCATCGCGATCTACGTCCTGCTCAACCTCGCCTTCGTCCGGGTGCTCGGCATCGAGCGCATGGCGGGCGATCCGTTCGTCGCCGCATCGGCGGGCAAGGCACTCTTCGGTCCCCGAGGGGATCTGGTCATCCGGCTTCTGGTGGTGGTCTCCATCCTGAGCGCGATCAATGCCTGCGCGCTGATGGGGCCGCGGGTGCTGCTGGCGATGAGCCGGGACCGCCTGCTTCATCCCGCGTTCGAGACGGTGAGTCCGGGAGGGACGCCCACGGTGGCCCACTGGGCCACGATCGGCGTGGTGTGCGGGTTCATCCTGACCGGCACCTTCAATACCGTGCTGGCGCTCTGCGCCTTCCTCTACGTGGTGGGCTACCTGCTCTCGTTCCTCAGCGTGTTCGCGCTACGGCGGAAGGAGCCCGATGCGCCGCGGCCGTTCCGGGTGCCGGGATTTCCCGTCACGACCACGGTCGTCGTGGTCGGTTCGGTGGCGTTCCTGGCAGGCGCGCTGGTGCTGGACTGGGGAAACAGCTGGAAGTCGCTCGTGCTGCTCGGGCTCAGCGCGCCGGTGTACTTGACGGTCGCACGGTCGGACAGGCGGGCGGGCGGACCGTGAGGGTCAGATCAACGCGAACTTGACTGCGCCGTTGACGGTGTCTCGGATGGCGCCGATCGCGGCGTTGAGCGCGTTCTCCACCGCGATAATGCCGAGCCCCTCGATGGTCAGGAACACCACGCGGGTGGTGTTCTTGTGAATGGCGACGAGCGACTTGGCCTGCTGCTTCGTCACCTTCCCGGCCGCCACCAGCTTCGCGATGTCCACCACGCTCCGGGCCAGTCGCTGGACCTCCGGCCGGGCGAAGTCCTTGGCCTTGGAGTAATCCTTCCCCAGTGATGCCTTGACCGCCTGGAGCATGTCGCTCACCAGGTCCCCGACCGAGAGCTCGGCCATACGTCCTCCCACGAGGGTCTACTGCTTGGGCGGCTCTTCGCCGCGCTTCTTGGCCAGCTCGAGGGCGATGATGGCGCCCCACGCCTGGTTGAAGAGATCGCGGAAGGTCGGCACGGCCTCGGCCGAGATCGGCGCATCCTCGTGCGCCTTACGGAGCTCCTCCAGGCTGTTGCTCATCAGGTCGAGCTGCTTCGCGGTGATCGAGTTCTTGGGCTGCGCCAGCGCACGCACCTTCACGGCACGGATTCCCACCGCGTAATCCGAGTAGAAATCCCTGTTCGCCTCGTACGACGCCTCGGGCGTGCCTTCCTTGTCGGCCAGCATGGTGAGGAAAGCGTCCATCCGCTGCTGCAGCTCGCTCGCCGAGTGGTCGATCTGCTCGTCGTAGGCCGAGATCAGAGTGATGCGGGTACAGCCGGCGAGCGGGAGGCAGAGCAGCGGCGCCAGCAGCAGAGTGGCGCAGAGGCGGATCCGGTAGAGGCGTGACGCGGTCATGGGCCTGGCCGGTGTCGAAGCGGACTGACCTGCTGGGTGCACCTAGGAAAGTACGGCGGACATCCGGGCACAAGGCCCGGCTGACGCTACCATCTGAGTGTCAGCGAGGGGGGATACTCACACCGGTGCCGAGGACGGCGGTGAATCGCGCGTCGGCCCGGACGCAGACGCCGTTCACGGAGCCGTGGGGGATCTGCACCTGCGCTGAGAGAATGGCGAGCGCAAGGTCGGGGCGGATGAGGGAATCGAGCCGCGCGCGCGGGGCCGCCGGCGTGCCGCCTCGGCGGAGGTGCAGCACCGCGGCGGTCCCGGCCGGGAGGACAACGGCCCCGCTCGCCCGCACCGGCGAGGACAGGCGGGCGGTGAACCGGCGCTGACCCTGCTCCGGCGCGCAGGTGCGCTCCTCGGCGGTGAGCTGCAGAACGGTGCCCTTCGCGAGGCGGGCAGCGGTGGGTGCGGCCGTCGTGTCGGCCGGCGGAGCAGGAGGGGTCGGCCTGGATCCGGCGCTGGGCGTCGGTTCGGGCGCCTTCGACGACGGCGTAGTGACCGCACCCGGTGGGGGCTCGACCACGCCGGGCTCCGGGGGGCGGGCGCGGGTTGCCGCCGAGGTATCCTGGGCGGTGTTGTCGCTCGGCGTCGGACTCACCCCGACGACCGCTGAAGGGGGCGGTTCCCGGCGAAACACCCCGAGCTGGTTGAGTCCGGCGACCAGGCCGCTCACTGCCGCGATGAACCCGGTCGCTGCCGTCAGGAAGCCGGGGACCGTCTTGTGCCAGGGCTGCTTGGGGTTGTCCGTCACTGGCCCTCTTTCGAGTGGATGCCTCCTGGAAAGATCATCGCTCCGGGGACATTCGGGAGGGGCGCCTGTCCCCTCCGAGACCACGCTCCCGCTGGCCGCCGGGTGTCGGGTTCCCCATGTTTACACCCATGCCCCTGCTGGACCGCCACTGTCTTTCCTGCGGTAAGAGCGTCCTGAGCATCGCCACCCGATGCCCGGCGTGCGGGGCGGACCTGCCCCCGCCACCGACGCACCGTCCCACGCCTCGGCGCAGCGTCCATCCGATTTTCCTGGTGGCCGGGGCCGCGATCCTCCTGGTGGTTGGCCTCTCGGCCCTGGCTCTGGCGCGGAAGGCATTCGGGGATAAGGAAGTAGCCACAGCTCCGATGCCCACCGCCGACCCCTCCGGCCCGCTCGACACCGCATCAGCGGCCGCTAGTCCACTGGTCCCCGATTCCGCGCCGACTCCGGCCGCGGTGATTCGAGTGGCTCAAACTTGGACAAAGGTTCGCAGCCGGCGAAGCGTCCACGCGGACGTGGTCGCGATCCTGCTCCCCGGTGACACGGTGCTGGCGGACTCGCTCAAGGGCGGGTGGTGGAGGGTATCCCTGGATGGGCGCGTGCTCGGCTACAGCTGGGACAGGACGCTGATCGGCAAATGATCGATTCCAATGCGAGCGCCGTCGACCGTCCCGGACGGCGCCCCACCACTTCGGCCGGCACTAATCGAGGTCGTTCAGCACCAGAAAGTTGAGCGGCTCCCCGCCACCCGCCGCATCCACCGCGATCACGGTCCGGACCTGAAAGCTTTCCAGAGTGAGTGGACCGCTGTCGATCAGGACATTCTTGCTACCAGCTTCGGTCACCCGGATCTGGTACGGCGTCCCCGCGTTAACCGTGGCAGCCGGCAACACCTGGCCGAACTTGACGCCACTGGCGGTCGGCGAGGCCAAGGTCAGATCGGCGTCGGGCTCGGTCACGTAGACATCCACGCCATCCACCGGTGCGCCCGGCGCCGCGTGCACGGCCCGGACCCGGGCGGTTCCCGCGGGCGGGGTACTGTTGTCGTCGGTCAGCACGAAGGTCCTGATGTGGCCGAGCGTATCGGCCACGAGCATGGTGTAGTCGGTCTGATCGGCGACCGTGAGGTCCTGGTCGATCAGCGTCGTGTTCGAGCTAGCATCGGCCACTTGGATGACATGCCCGCCTTCCTGCAGGTCGAGGTATTCCGACGACCCAAGGTAGGCGATGTTGCTCGCGACGGTATCGCCGTCGATGACCAGGGACAGATCAGGGGCATCGGGTGAGACGTGCACGAATCGCAGCCGACCCCCGCCCTTCGGAGTACCGGTGCTATCGCTGCACGCGGCGCTGAGCGCGGCCGCAGCTAGAAGGAGCAACCCAAGCGTCCGCTTCATGGCTTCGTACCCTCCGCTTTGAGGTCCGCTCTCTAAGACGGCAAAGTACAGAAGGATTGCTCCGGCAGGGGCGCTGGCGGTAGTGCGCTACGCGTCCGCCTTATCCTGGCTCGCGCGCTTCCAACTTGTCTTCGAGGTCCCGGACCCCACGGACCCACCGGGTCACGGCGATCAGATCCTCCCGCTCCGGCGCGGGCACCTCCCCGCTTAATGTCACCACGCCATCTTCGACCGCTACCACGACGGCGCCTGGCTGGGAGACTACCCGACCCAGCTCGGAGCGGACCCGTTCGGCGATGACATCGTCATCCTCGAGCTCGGGCCGCATGCGCGAGCGCGCGCCGGCCACGAGACCCCGCGCCCGGTTACGCAGGTGCCGCGACTTCGCACCGAAAACCTCCCCGGCATGGCGGCCGCCACTCAGGATCTGGTCCCGCGCCAGCGCGCGCCGACGAGGCCCTCGGTCGGGGTCGAGCAGAAACATCAGGCCGGCACCGATGGCGGCGCCGGCCAGGAAGGAAAGCACGGGATCACGTCGCATCGTCTGGTCCTCCAGGTTGGGACCAGGATGGGGCGCGTCATCGACCCCGACTGTGACTCGGATCACTCATTTATGCACAGTGTCCGTATCGACCGGCTTGGTCCCCCGCTTGTGCACGGTATCCGTGCTGACCGTGGTATCGTAGTTCACGACCGCGGTGTCCTGCATCTCCCGCTTGGTCACGACGGTGTCGGCTGAATGGGCCGTCCCGGTCTCAGGGGCATTGTCGTTGTTGCCGCGCTTGTTACAAGCGGTGATGGCAAGCAGAACAAGGCAGGCAGCGGCGGCACGTGTCATGGGGCACCTCTCTCTGGGTCGTCTACGAACAGCGATCGGTGCTCTAATGTGGCGGCAACCGGGGCCTTACGGCGGTGATAGGCCTCACCGGGGTCCAAGGCCACCGGGCTCAGCTATGGGAGGAGACGGGCTTGGTGAGCTCGGGAAGGGACTGGATCTGGAAGCGGAACTTCTGCTGCACCCGCTGCCGCACCGGCCGGCCGCCGCGGAGGGCAGGACGGAACCGCATATGGTCGAGTGCCTCGCGGACGGACTGGGTGAACTGGGGGTGATCGCTCGTCACCACCTCGATGCTGGTCGTGTCCACCCACCCGGTCGTGTCTACCACGTAAATCGCCTGGACCATTCCCTCGACCCCCTTGGCGACCAGGTCGGGGGGGTAGGCCGGCGCGGCGCTGCCGTCGAACCGCTCGACCATCCGGTCCACCTCGAGCACGCTGAACACGCTGTCGGCCACCAGCCGCTCGGCGGGGCCGAAGGGGAGCTCCGGCCGCGCCCCGCTCCGCTTGCCCCAGATTCGGCTGCCGTGGTCGTCGGCCCGGATCTGGCGCCCGACACCGGCCCGCAGGAGGTCCTTCCCGTCCGAGAGGTCGCCGCCAAGCCGGCCCCACTGCATGAGATCGCTCTGGTGAGTGCTGGAGGGCATCCGGTCGGGCGGCAGCAGGAAGAACACCCGCGCCTCGCGCTCGTCGGCCGGGAGGCGCCGGCCGCCGGCGCTCAGGAGCAGGGCCGCGAGCACCAGCGCGCCGTGCGCCACCAGGCTCACGCAGGCGCACTCGGCCGAGAAGAGAAAGCCGCGATCGGATTGAGTGGGGATGTCGTGCATGGCCGACCCACGTGTCGTGTGGCCGATTGCCGTCACATATATGACGTCCGAACCCGTTTCGGCAAGACTCCGGGGAGGGCGCGCGCCGTGGCGAAGATCCCGGCTGAGTCGTCCCCTTTGCCACAGCGCCCCCTTTCCGGAGCCCCCATGACCGCGTCCGCCATCGCCGCCCGGCCGCTCCCCCCGCTCGCCTACGTCCTCGCCGGCGGCCTGGCCGCCGGGGCGCTCGACATCAGCTATGCCTGGCTCTTCTGGGCGGTGAAGGCCGGTCTCCCCGCCCAGCGCATCTTCCAGTCGGTGGCCGCCGGGCTCCTGGGGAAGGCCAGCTTCATGGGCGGGTGGGCCACCGCGTTCCTCGGCCTGGGGCTCCACTTCTCTATCGCAACCAGCATGTCGCTCACCTACTATCTGGTCGCGCGCCGCTGGCCGCTCCTCCGGGAGCACCCGCTGGCATGCGGCGCCGGGTACGGACTGGTGCTGTACGGCATCATGAACTTCGTGGTGGTCCCCCTCTCCGCCGCGTCGGGCGGCTCGAAGGACCCGCTCTGGATCGCGCTCAGCGTCGCGGTCCACATGCTGTTCATCGGCATCCCCATCGCCCTGTTCAGCCGGCTCGCCCTGGATCAGCCGGCGGGCCGGGCGGCCTAGCTCCGCGGTCCGCCGGCGAGACTATCTTGCCAGCAGCATGCTCCTACTCCTCGCCTTCGCGCTCGGCATCACAGCCGGGTCGCGCTCGATGACGCCGCCGGCTGTCGTCGCCTGGTCCGGCCGGCTCGGTCACCTCGATCTGGACCCCACCCCGCTCGCCTTCCTGAGCTCAGCTGCTGCCGCCTGGCTCCTGGCCGCAGGCGCACTGGGCGAGCTGGTCGCGGACAAGCTGCCGTTCACACCCAACCGGACCAGGCCCGGCCCCTTCGTGGCACGGATGCTCAGCGGCGCCCTCTCCGGCGGCGCCCTCTCGGCCGGCGTCGGCGGGTCGCTCACCGGAGGGGCCGTGGCCGGGGCGCTTGGCGGCGCGGCTGGCGCATTCGGAGGCTACCACGCCCGCACCGGACTGGTGCGGGCGTTGGGGACACCCGACTATGTCGTCGCCGTGGTGGAGGACCTGATCACGGTAGGTGGGGCCATCCTGCTGGTCGCGGCCGCGCGCGCCGCCGCCGCCTGAGCTACTGCACCCGAACGATCTTGCCCGCCGACGGCACGTTATTCCGATTCAGAATGAAGAGCAGGTAGTACCCGGGAGGCGCCTTCTTCGCGTTCGAAGGCGTGGTGACCTTCACCGCGCTTGCAGTCTTAGTGAAGGTCAGCGTGTTGGCCCGTTGACCGAAGTCGAACGCGTGGGTGACCGACCCGAGCCGGATCCACCGCGCCTGAGTGATCTGCTGGGCATAGCTGGTATTCACCGTGATCACCTGGCCGTAACCCACGGTGGTCTGGGACAGACTGGTGATCACCGGGCGCGCGCCCATGAAGAGATACGGGGGCCGGAAGATCTCGTGGTCCCGGCGCGCCGGATAGAGCGAGCCGTCGGGGGCGCCGGCATCCCCGCTCGCGCCGTGCAGGACCGTCCCGTCGGGCAGGAGCAGCGACACCGAGTGGTAGACCCGGTCCACGCTGTTGGCGGCCAGCTCGGTCCAGTGCCCCGTCCCCGGATCCCACACTTCGGCGGCGTGGACCGCGTTGGCGAGATCGTTGAATCCTCCTCCGCTGGTCCCGCCGGTCACCAGCACCTGGCCGTTCGGCAGGATCGTGGCGTTGAGGTGCCGGCGCGGGTGGTGCATCGGATCGGTGTTCTTCCAGGCCGGCACCACCCCCGGGTTGATATCGATCGTCTCCGCGGTAGCGGTGGGGGTGGGCGACCTGGCGTCCGGCGTAGACCAGCCGGTATACCCGCCGCCGCCCACGACCAGGACCTTCCCCGTCTCGTACATGACCGCCGAGCCGTAGTCGCGGTTGAACGGCCAGAGGTGCTTGAGCCCGGTGCCGCTGGTCCACTTCCCCCGGCCGTTGGCGGTCACCGCATCCACATCGAGCCAGCGGGCCTGAATTCGCTCGCCGGCGTAGAAAATCTTGCCGTTGGGCGCCAGGAACTGGCGCGGATAGTAGGGGAAGGTGAAGGCTGCTCCGGGGAGCCGGACCCAGGTGCCGCCTTCCCAGATCTCGGGAACGGTCACCACCCGCGAGGCCGAGTCCCGGCCGGCCACCGTCACCATCCGGCCGTCGGCCAGCATCGTCACGGTGGGATACCAGCGGCCGAGCGCCATCTTGGGAAGCCCCGACGCCCAGGTCTGGCTTACCGGGTCGAAGATGTTGGTGACCCGAAGGCCCCGATCGTCCCCGTAGTGCCCGCCCGACACCATGAGCTTCCCATCCGCCATGAGCGCGTGGCCCGAGCAGAAGAGCATATCGGGCTCGGCGATTTCCGTCGCGCTTGTCGGCGCGCCTGCCGCAGGGTCCCACAGTCGGGGCTCGGAGGCGGAGGTCGTGCCCGTCTCGTACTTGCCCCAGGCCAGCACCTTGCCGGTGGGGAGTAGCGTCATGTGGAGCGGCACGATGTCCCACGACACCCGGGCATCCCATGCACCGGTAGTCGCTTCTTCGGGCAGCGCGCTCAACGTCACCATGGCCGAAGTGATCGACGGCCCGCCGGTGCCGAAGCGCAGCGTAAACGGCCCGGTGCCGGCGATCCCCAGGTCCAGGAACTTGGCCACCCCGGCGCCGTTGGTGGTGATCGCGACCTTGCCCTGCAGCGCGCCCGAGCCGCTGGCGATCGAGGCGGTCACCGTGACTCCCGGCACCACCACGCCGTTGGCATCCTTGACCAGGACAACCGGCTGCCGGCTCGGAATCCACACCTCGCGGTCGAGCGCCGCGGTGGGTGGCTGAATGTTGATCTTGAGGGTGGACGGAGCGCCCGCGAGCGACAGGCCGTCGGGGCCGGTCGCCCCGTCGGGCCCGGTGTTGTCGCCGGTGCAGGTAATGACACCCCCGGCGATGATGGCCGCGAGGGCGACGATGGAGAAACGAGTGCGTCTGCGCATGGAGTCAGCCATAAAGATCCCGACACGCCCTGCACGAATCGGGCCCTGAGCGGGCCCGGGGCGCACCTTGAAAGTCGTTGATTCAGTTGCACTTCCGTGACGCGCGAGGGTCGGCCCGGCGAGGGCCGTTGCGCCGGCCCTACGCTCCGGCCGGCCCACCTCGATGCTTCAGTATAGTCCCGGAATGAGTGCGGCGGTCGCCCTGCGGTACTCGGCGTACTCGGGAAAGGTCTCGGCCATGCGGGCCTCCTCCAGCCGGCTCTTCAGCGCGAAGGAGAGGAAGGCGAGCGGCACGGCCACCAGTCCACGCCATTCGCCGATGGCCAGGACGGTGCCCAGGAAGGCGACCAGGATGCCGGTGTAGATGGGATGGCGGATTCGGCGGTAGGGACCGGTGCGGATCAGCGTGTGGTCCTCCTTCACTACCACGCTCGCGCTCCAGTTTCGTCCAAGATGGCGCCTGGCCCAGATCGCGAAGCCCAGCCCCGCGGCAAGCAGGGTGAGCCCGATCAGCGGTGCCGCCGGTCCGGAGGGAACGAATCGGTGGTGCAGAGCCGTCGGCACCCATCGGGGCGCGGTGAGCAGGAGGATCGCCGCGATGAGGGGAGCCCGATAGGTCAGCGCGACGCTCATGGTCTCGGGGCGACTGGTCCGCTTCGTCCCGCGGGCCGACGCGGCCCAATAGGCCAGCCAAGCGAGCCAGAGCCCGCTGATGGCCAGCCCGATGCCGTAGTCCATGCGCGCAATATGCGGCCCCTGCGGCTCGCTGTCATTCGTGGCCCGCTAGATTCCGCCCGTGCTCGCACTCTCCTCGTTGCTCCTTGCCTCAGCGCTGGTGCAGGGTGGGTCCGACTCCACCTCGACCCTCCCCGGGCCCGGGATCTCGCTGGCCCTTGCCCGGGCCCGGGCGGCGACCATCTCCGATGTCCGCTACCACCTGGCGCTGGACATCACCGCGCGCGACAGCGCAGTGGGACGGGTAGAGATCCGCTTCCACCGCTCGGGCAAGCGCGACGTGATCGTCGACTTCCGAGGCCGACGGCTCGGCGCGGTCAGGATCAACGACACGCCGCTCGATGCTCCGCGCCTCGTGCACGGGCACCTGATCCTTCCCGCCTCCGCCCTCCGGGCAGGCGAGAACACGGTGACCGCCGGCTTCGTCGCCGACATCGCGCCGAGCGGGGCGAGCATCATCCGCACCGAGGATGCCTCGGACGGCGCGACCTATCTCTACACGCTGCTGGTCCCGGCCGACGCCAACCAGCTCTTCCCCTGCTTCGATCAGCCCGATCTCAAGGCCCGACTTCGCCTCGCGATCACCGCGCCGGCCGAGTGGTCGGTCGTGGCCAACGGTCCGGTCGCCTTGTCTGACACCGCGGGGACGCACGTCACCACCCGCTTCGCGCCGACACCGCCGATCAGCACCTACCTGATGGCGTTCGCGGCCGGGCCCTGGGAACGGCGCACGGTGACGGCCGATGGGCGGACCATCAGCGCCTACGTCCGCCGCTCCCGGGCGGCCGAGGCGGACCTCGATACGCTCATCACGCTCAACGGCCGGGCGCTCGCCTGGATGGAGCGCTACTTCGGCCGCCCGTATCCCTTCGCGAAGTTCGATCTGGTGCTCGCCCCCGCGTTTCCCTTCGGCGGAATGGAGCATCCCGGTGCGGTGTTCTACAGCGAGGACACCTTCATCTTCCGCGAGCGGCCGACCCTGCCCCGCCGGCTGGCTCGGTACTCCACCATCCTGCACGAGGCGGCGCACCAGTGGTTCGGGGACCTGGTCACCATGCGCTGGTTCGACGACCTCTGGCTCAAGGAGGGCTTCGCCACCTTCATGGCGGCCAAGGCGCTGGCCGACCTGGAGCCGGATGCAGACGCCTGGAAGACCTTCTATCTCGCCAACAAGCCGGCGGCGTACGGGGTAGACCGCACCGAGGGGACCCGCCCGCTGTGGCAGGCGCTGGAGAACCTGGACCAGGCCAAGAGCAACTACGGGGCGATCGTCTACAACAAGGCCCCGGCCGTGCTCAAGCAGCTCGAGTATCTCGTGGACGACAGCAGCTTCCAGCGGGGAGTCCAGACGTTCCTGAAGCAACACGCGTTCGCCAACGCCACCTGGCATGACATGCTCGATGCGATCGGCAAGGCGGCGGGTCGGCCGCTCGATCGCTTCGGGCAGGACTTCATGCTCCGGCCGGGCATGCCGGTGGTCGAACAGCGGGTTGCGATTCGCGAAAGGAAGATCGCGCGCCTCACCCTGACCCAGCGTCCGGCGCGCGCCCTGTCGGGTCGTCGGCCGTGGGTCGAGCGCACCGAGCTCCTCCTCGCCTACACCGACGCACCGCCGGTGCGGATTCCGGTCGAGCTGCGCGACAGCGTGACCGATGTCCCCAAGGCGCGCGGCCTCCCCGCGCCCGACTACGTCTTCGCCAACGCGGGAGACTACGGCTACTTCCTGCTCCTGCTCGATTCAGCGAGCGTAGCAGCGCTGGAGCGGGGAGCCCTGGGAAAGGTCGACGACAACCTGCTCCGAGCGATGCTCTGGGGCGCGCTGTGGGACCAGGTGCGCGTCGGCCGACTGCCGCCGGAGCGCTTCGCGCGACTGGTGCTCCAGGAGCTGCCCGCCGAGCGGGACGAACAGATCCTGCCGGTGCTGATCGGCCGGCTCGGCCGGACGGTCGAGGCGTACCTTGGCCCGGAGGCGCGGCGCGGGGTGCAGCCCGAGGTCGAGCGCGTCCTGCGAGCCGGCGCCGACGACGGCGAGCTTTCCTACGGCCTGCGGAAGGCGTACAGCGACGGATTCATCACGCTTGCGGCATCGCCGGCGGGTATGGCGGCGCTCGATTCCCTGCTCGACGCGGACTCGCTGGCGGGAGAGCCGCTCCGGGATCCCACGCGATGGAACACGGTGACTCGGCTCCTGGAGCTGGGCGCGCCGTCGGCCGAGCGCCGCTTCGCGGCGCAGGAGCGTCGCGATACCACACCCGACGGCCGGCGGCGCGCATTCATCGCGGGCGCCGGCCGGCCGAGCGCCGACACGAAGCGAGCCTACTTCACTCGCTGGTTCGCCGATTCAATGCTGAATGAGGAGTGGGCCACCGGGAGTCTCGGCCCGTTCAACGCCTTGGAGCACGAAGCACTGACCTTCCCCTGGCTCCGGCCGGCGCTCGATTCCCTGCCCTACATCCAGGCACACCGGCGGATCTTCTTCCTCGAGAGCTGGCTGGCGGCCTTTCTGCAGGGCCAGACCAGCGACTCCGCGCTGGCCCTGGTGCGCGGGTGGCTGCAGGCCCATCCACATCTGCCGGCCGATCTCCGGCGTAAGGTGCTGCAGCATGTGGATGAGCTGGAGCGGACCGTGGGGATAAGGTCGGGCGGTCAGGCGGACGGACGGTCAGGCGCACCAGCGGTGAATCGAGCAGAGGGACTGGCGGGTAGTGGAGGACGGTGAGGGAGCGCATAGCGAATCTCTCTCCCTTAGCCTGTGTCCGCCTGTCCGCCTGTCCGCCTGTCCGCCTGTCCGCCTGTCCGCCTGTCCGCCTGTCCGCCTGTCCGCCTGTCC
>Ga0310810_10004973_pt1 | contig 14782 bp, 9 predicted proteins | sample NCmetagenome_FD_207641 | JGI IMG/M metagenome (GOLD analysis project Ga0310810, IMG submission 207641) | Soil microbial communities from experimental microcosm in Duke University, North Carolina, United States - NC | ecosystem: Engineered > Artificial ecosystem > Soil microcosm > Unclassified ...
GGGCCAGTCGAGGTGAGCTGTAATCCGTCGAGCGGCTCTCGATTCAATAAGGGTACAACGACGGTTACTTGCATCGCCCATGATTCCAGCGGCAACACCAATTCATGTTCCTTTGGCGTGACCGTCTTAGATAAACAATCGCCGACGATCACGGGTTGTCCGGGCAACCTCACCAACTTCACTCAAGCGGGTGTGACTGCCACGGTGGTTAGCTGGGTGCTGCCCACGGCAACGGACAATTGCGACGGGACTGTGCCGGTGGTTTGTCTGCCAGCTAGCGGCTCGGTTTTTACCCAAGGAGTTACAACGGTAACCTGCAAAGCGGGTGATTCCAGTGGAAACACGAACAGTTGCAGCTTTACAGTTTCTACCGTGCAGGCACAGAATCCGGTGATTACAGATCTAAAGGTAGTGGGGACGAACGTCGTGATCCAGTTTGTGTCGATGAATGCGGGCCTGTATTGGGTGCAGACAACTGCTACTCCGACAGGGACTTGGACCGACGTGCAGACGGGCATTCTGGGGAATGGCAGTACCATCACGGTGACTAATCTGGGCGGCGCCAGTTTCCTCCCGCGGTTTTTTCGTGTTAAGTTGGCATTGCCTTAGTGGGTCGATCCGCGGCGGAGCGACGAAGACAATGAGCAATAACATTGGTTTGGAAGATCTCGATGTGCTGCGCACGTTGAAGAAGGCCTATGCGCCGGACCAAGGCGATGAGAAGTGGCATAACGGAGGCGAAGCCCACATCGGTTTTGGATTGGTGCATTACGCTTTTGTGCGCAACCTGCGACCGAACAATGCCCTAGTGATCGGCTCGCGCTATGGGTTTGTTCCGGCGTGCATTGCGCTGGCTCTAAAGGCCAATCAAAAGGGCCGCTTAAGCTTCGTTGACGCGAATTATGACGACAGGAAAGACGGCTACGCGACGGCGTATGGAGGGGTAGGACACTGGAGCCAACCTATTCAGGAAGTGTTTGGCGCTTTGGACCTGCATGGTTGGATCGATGTGTACTTGGAAAGGACAGATAGTTTTTTTTCGAAAAGCAGTCTGGGCTTTGAATACATCTACATCGATGGGAATCATTCCTATGAGGGCGTTAAATACGATTGTGAACAAGCCTTGCTCCGACTGAGTTCCGGGGGAATTCTTACCTTCCACGATGCGGTAGTCGACCCGTCCTATCCAGGCGACTTCGGCGTCCAGGCTTATTTGAAGGAACGTTTTCCTGCTGCGCTTATTCTCAACTATTGGCCGGGGTTGGCTATCGTTCAACCAAAGGCTGCAGAGAACACCCAGAACGGGAAGAACACCTGACGCTCACAGCCCGAGCGCATTGGACAAGCGCACGGCCTCACCGAGCCAGTTCTGAGTGTGCCGTTGTGGTGGGGCCCAATTTGCAGCCCAACCCAGGAGTTGGACTGAGAGATGGAGCTGGCAATAGTCCACCGCTTCCAACAAGTCCGAAACTGACGGTGGCGCACTATCAGCGGTCTCAAGGCCCCGGCGGTACGCCGCGACCATTGCGCGCTTTTGCTCGTGGGTCCATTTGCCGGAGGTAAGCGCTGCCAAATCAATGAGCCCGGGACCTATTGCAGCCATTTCCCAGTCCACAGGGCAGATCGCCCAATCGTTGTTCCTGCGGCGCAAAATGACGTTTGAGGGAAAGAATTCGCCATGAATAAGGCTCATAGGCAAAGCGAGCAAACGATCGATCACCTGGTCATAACGGTTGGCGAGGTGACTAAACCTGCGCATCGTTTCACGAGAACCGTTTGTCTGCTCGCGTTGGATAAACTCTTCGGCCCTGGTCATCCACGTTTCAAGAAGTTGTTCGTTATAGTGGACGAGGTGATTGGACCACGACTGCTTCCACCGACGGGAGCAAGTCCGATATTCCGTGTGCAACATAGCCAACCATCCCGCTGCCTGTTCCCAGCTATTAAGGCGGCCGCGCTGCCACAGCAACGGCCCGTCGACGCGCTCCAGGAACAGCCAGTATCGGTTCAACTCCGGGACGCGAGTCGCGCCAAAGCAGATAGGCGTCCCCAATTTGCGCGGATCGAGCACCCGCTCGTAAATTTCGATTTCCCGTTCCGGACTATAGAGGAAGCCAGGGCGGATGCGTTGTGCCGTCTTGAGGACCGAACTGGGGCTCAGGTCTTTGAATACAAGCCGTAAGCGTTGGCGCGTATCCAATACGACCTCCAGATTCTCCAAGGCGTACGAAGAAGAATAAGCTGATGACCGACGGCGTAATTGCCTGATGGTGCGGGCAGAGCCAAAATGATGCGATAATGCGCACTCGAGGGCATCGTGCAGTAAACCGGCGGGGACCGCCTGCTTGGATCTAGGTTCCATATTTTATGCTCCGATTTGTTCCAGCAGGCGGGGCAGGACTTTTGCCGAATCGAAATACTCCTCGGCAATGGCCCGTGCTCGGGCCGCGTGTTTTGGATAATCGGCTCGCACCTCTTGGGTTGCGTGCACCACGTCCTCTCTTCTGCTAAATGCAAATAAGCCTTTACCCGTCGGCAAATGCCGACTGAAACCGGTTTCCTGAGCGATCACCGGCCGCCCGGACGCCAAATAGCATGCGCTGCGATCGCTGAACCAACCGCAGCGCGACACAGCGTAGCCAGCTTTGGCAATTCCGAATTCGCCTTTGGATTCCTGGATGAATTTCTGATAGGCGGCAGGACTGCAGGCGAGCTTTGAGGGATCGACAAGCTGCCATCCGTTCTTGGCGAGCGCCGCCAGGTCCTTCGTTTCATCCGGATGAATTGAGAGCGCCAGGACGAAGTTCTCCCCCGTCAGAGCAGGCAAATCGAAGAACTGCCTCAAGGAATGTGCCTTTTGCCCATAGAGCACTCCTTGGTGCTCGATGGAGCCGTATCCTCGCCAATTACCCACGGTGGTGAAGGCGTCGTAAGTGGGACGGCCGGCTGGTTTCCAGTAATGGAGCACGACGGGCTGGAGCGTCTTCAGCCATCTTAGATTGCACGTTGGGACAGAACAGCCGGTTTCGCCAATGTCTGTTCCGATCGTGACAAAGTGCGTATGGCCGGCAAAGCGCATGTCGACACCTTCGACGCAATGCCAGAGTTGGTTGAAAGCGGGATCCAAATCCAGGTAGACGCGAATCGGGATAGATTTGAGGAGATTCTGATCGGTCAACATCCCAGAGATGTTGATGAGCACGTCGGTATGCCTGGCGATTTTCTCCAGTTGCCGGTACGAAAGACCGCAAGTGTGTTGGGCACCCGAGATGAGCATGGCGGAATGAGATGCCAAGTCGAAGTCACCAACGACCTGATTGAAGTAGCGGGCGTTTTTTGAGTCCGCCAGCGCCCCCCCCGCGGGACGCAAGGTCTTGCTGGCAATTGGTTCAATTAAGTAAACCTCGTGCCCCAACTCACGCAGTCCCAGGATATATTGCAGCACAGCCCAGGTTGCGCCGCCCTGGAACGGGTCGGCGGCAATCATACCGCTGATGAGAATTGTCCGCTTTGCCGACATCAGCTCTTTCCAGGCACGTCGGTCCCTATCGAGTCTAGGAATTGGCCGATCACCTTATCCGAATCGAAATAATCCTCCGCAATGCGGCGGGCGGCACGACAATGACGATGATAGTCGCGTTCTATAGATTCTGTGCCGTCGACAGCCTCATCAAGGGTGCGAAAAGTCAGCAAGCCTTCACCAACCGGATAGTGACTCTTTGTTCCGGTGTCCTGGACCAGCGCAGGCCGGCCCGCCGCCAAATAATGCACCGTACGATCGCTGAACCACCCACTGTTGGTTTGAACGTATACGCCCTGCGCCGCGGAGAACTCGGCACCGGAATTTGAAATATACGCGCGGAAACTTTCAACGGAGCCGCAACTCGTTTTCGGATCAACCAAACACCAGCGATTGGCAAGGAGGGCATCGCGGTCTTTCTGGTCCGTTGGATTGATTTGAAGGGCTATTTCGAAATTTGCTGTATGGCGTTGAGGCAGTTCGATGAATTTCCGAAACTCGTGAACCTTTAGTCCGTAAGTCGCGCCATTGTGGTGCACCGGACCATAAGCCCCGCGCCAACTGGCGACAGTGGTAAAACGATCCAAAACGGGCCGCGGGCACGTCGGCCAATGTTCCAGCACGACCGGCGGCCGGGTATAGCGCCAGTCGATGCCGTTGGTGGGGATAGGGCAATTGGGTTTTCCGATGTTGGCGCCGATCGTGAAGTAGAAGTCGTGACCGGCGAGCCTGGAGCCTGGGTTATTTTCTGCGTGCCAGAACTGGGTAAACCCAGGGTCATCATCGAAGTAGGCCTTGCACTGGAAGCTGCCCAGCAGCTCTGGCTGAGTGAGATGCCCGCTGAAATTGAACAACAGACTGGCCTGTTTTGCCTTTTGTTGCAGGGTATCCAATGGCAACCCGTAAACCTCTTTGCCCTGATCACAGATTAGCGAGCAAGACTGTTCTAGACCAAACCGCTCCAGGGTGTTTTGGAAGTAGGTGCAATTAATCGAACCCTTAAAACTCGTGACGGCACCGTTCGCGTCGACACAGTTGCAAGAATCGATTTGTTCGACGAAACAAACCGCGAATCCGAGCCGCTTAAAGCCCAAAGCCCAGCTCAAGCGCGACCACGCATTGCCTCCATTAAGAGGCTTGTTGGCTAAAGCACCGCTGAGGACTACCAATGCCATGGCTAAATCAATCTCAGGTCCTTTGTAAATCGGAAAGGCGGTTCACCGCCTAAGGCGGTGCTGCAATCCGTTTTCCTCCAGAAAATCGATATAGTTTTGATACAGATAACGGTAAGCGGTAGAAACCGATGAGGAATCGAAGCACTCGTACATCTGCCGAACATCCAGTTGGGGAGCTTTAGCTAAAGGTACATGTGGGATTCCCATGAGCTCGCACATTTCCCTTGTTCGCGCGTCATGAACTATTAACTGGCAAGGAACCCCTGCCAACAGACCCATCAGGCACCCATGGAAGCGGCTCCCTGTGACGAAGTCGAATCGTTGCATGCCCGCCAGCCAGGTTTCGACATCGCCATAAAAAGTCATGTTCCGTTTTACCGCCTCCACGAACGCGGTGGGACTCATACTCTCGAGGCCGTAGTTTTCCATCAGTATGCGAATGGTTTCTTCGCCGTAAACAGAGCCAGGCTGACTGGCGATCTCCATAAGTTCTTTTTCATTCTGGAGGATATAAGGATAGCCGCGTTCGAAGGAAAGCCTCGCCAGAGAGGCCTCCACTTTGCGAGCTGCTTGGAGATTGGCTGAATGGCTTACGACGTTTGCTGAGCCGTTTAAGCCTATCGACAAACCGTTGGTGGACTTGGGACGTGTGAATTGCAGAGTAGGCTCACAGCGCCAATACATCGAAGGGCAACCGATGACGCGCACGTTTTTGATGCCCATTTCAATCAGAATCGACGCACTGAAATACCCTCGAACACCGATGCTCGCGCTGCGCTCGGAGACAGCTCGCACCATTCTTTGGGTGCCCTCCGGAACGTCGATGCGGCATCCATAATCAGGCGCCTGGGCGCCGAGCCCGATCATTACGCAGGGCAAATTTACCTTTTCTACGAAACAAGCGTACTCTCCAAAATCGAAGTCTCGACACAGGTAATTCGAAGCCCCAATGACGATACAGTCAAAGTTTGTCCTAATCTCGTGTGGGTCCTGGGCGAGGTCGCCGTGAACAAGCTCTGCTTTCAAATGTCGGCGAATCGCGCTGCCAATCAACAGATTTCCAGTGTTGTTGCCGGTTTCTCTGAGGAGATCGACAACTGAAGCGTCCGGTGGCAGCCCCGTATCAAGGGGTGCCCCGATATAAAACAGCCTGGATTTCGTGGTAGTCATGCAGCTTCGGTAAGCAGGGGCACTGGGTCTTCCTTCTTGGGCGCAGGACAAAGCTGTGCTTGCAGGCGCTCAAGAGGGTAATATTGATTCAATTCGTCAAATGCCCGGTTTGGAAAGAACGCCTGCCATTGCTCTTGCAAGTACGCTTTCCACTTAGTCGCGAACTCATCATCCAGCTGGTATTGGTTGATGATCGCAGATTGGACAAGATAGAACTCGTGGAAGAAATCGTTAACTCGGTTATCCCTCAGCAATTTCCCAATCACACTTTCCGAATGCCTTCGATGGTGATTTAGCTTTCTGGAAGTGTAGGCAACCTCCCCTCCAGCAATGGCGTGGATGAAAAAGTACCAATCGCCCGCCAGTCGCATCCTCTCCAGGATCCGCCGGGCGTCGGAGGCCAACTCGAAGCGCTTGAAGAGGACCGAACTGGCGCTGAGAATCGTGTTCTTAACACCCAGGCCGTCATTTATCTCCTGAGTGGCTGAACATCGATAGTCGTGATTCCATTTGATTTTTGAGAGATTCGCCAGATAAGGGCAATTGGTGTAGTCGCCGATGGCAGTTCCTTGTTCATCGATGACGTGAGAATTGCAGTAAGCGAGTTTGACGTGGGGGTTCTGAAAGGCGGGGAGGAGTCTTTCCAGAAAATCGCTTTCGCAATCATCGTCCGATTCCGCAATCCAAATAGTGTCGCCCTGGGCCAAATCGATCCCTTTCAACCACTGCTTGAATGTAGACCCGGAGTTAAGCTCGTTGGCAACGACTCGGATATTCGGCGCGTTCTCAAATTCGCGGACAATCGTGAGACTGTTGTCGGTAGAATTGTCATCGAGCAGGAGGACTTCAAAATCCTTAAAGGTTTGATTAAAGATGCCGTGGAGTCGTTTTCGAAGATAGCGGCCGTGATTATAATTTGGCACCACGATCGAAACGGCGGGTTTGTACCCAGCGACACGTCGGCTTATATTAAAGAGCTGAGGGCAAGTTTTCTCGATGGTGTAATTGGCGAGGAGTTTTTCCCGCCCTCGCGCTCCCAGCCTGTGCCGGCGTTGATGATCGTCCATCAGCAGGGCGACTTCCCGCGCCATGGCTTGCACATCTTCAAACGGCACCACACACCCCGCATCTCGCTCGACGAAATCGGGCATCCCGCCCGCCTCGTTGAAGCAGACGATCGGCAATCCGCAGGCTGCCGCCTCTAGCGCAGCCAAGGGAAAGGGATCCTCGCGCGAAGTCAGGAGAAAAATATCCGCTGCCTGGAAGAGCAGCTTGGAATCGTCCTTTGTGCCGAGGAAAGTGACGAATTCCTCCGTCGATTTTCGCAGGGCATTTAAGTGTTGAGCCTCCAGGCCGGTCGGATCGAGTTCTCCGATCCAATAAAAATGAAAGTCATGCCGACCCAGGCGCTTTAACTGCTTGGCAACTTCTATGAATAAATCGGCCCCCTTTCGGTGAGGCATTCCCAGACCGCACCCGACGACTACGAGTTTATCCAAGGGGAAACCGAGCGCGTGCCGTAAGTGTACGCGCTCGGAATCGTTCTTGGGGCAGCAGTTCGGTTCAATCTCAATCGAGGCATAAATCGTCGAGACCTTCTCGGGGGAGACGCCATGCCTGGCGACAAGATTTTCCCGAACCGGCGTCGAACAGGCGACAAAATGGGTGGAGTGCTTGAGGACTTCTTTGATCCAGTTCTGCGCGTATCGGTTTATGCTCATTTCCATTTCGTGGAAATGTGCGACGATGGGAGTGCCTAATTCGTGCAGAACGTCGTAGACACGCCCAGAGGCGACTGAATTGGCGTAAACCAGGCCCGGCTTTCCACCACAAAAGGCGAGCAATTGCTCAGCGATGTGGTTTTTGGCCAATTCGCTCCAAACGATCGTATCGGCCAATTCCTGAAAACGGTAAAGCCATTCACCCCCCTCCAAACAGAGTACTTTCAAGCGAAGTGATGTGTGCCGTTTCAACCAAGCCAGCAGTTTGAGCAGAACCAATTGCGCGCCGGCCCGATGCGCATCATGCGAAACAAATAAGATGGTCCACGCGCCCGCATCGCTGATTGGACGCTTCGGCAGGGCGTTGAGCACGTCAGACGTAGCCTGCAAATAAGCGTAGCCGTATCTTCGATCCGGCTCAAGGTGTGCCCCCTCTCCCCACTCATTCCAGGCGTTGACAAAGACGAAACGGTTTTCAGGAGCCGCCTCAGCCAAAGTTTTTTTGCAGGCGAGATCAAGCCAGCGCCGGTACTCGGCGGGAGAAGACCCGGCGTAGGTTGAACCACGACCGGGACGCCGGGCTTCGTTGTCCCAGGAAGGACATACAGTTCGAAATAAAGGGTAAGCAGGCGAGGGGCTGCCCGCCGTCAATTCGAGCAAATCGGAATAGCGATAGATGGTTCCGGTGTATTCCGGATTGGCCAGCGGCAGCTTTTGGGTCAACTCAACGCGCGGCCCGGGTGTGTTCGGAGGAAATTCGACCGCAGCATCAAACCCAATTTCCCGTGGATCAATTTTTTCAAAGACCTGGGCGACGACCAAATAAGGATTGGGCAATCCCTGCGCGCGGCAATATTCGCGCCATAATCTGGCGGTACTGGCCGGGTCGGGAAAGAGGCGGGCGCGGTAAACGACCAGCACTGGTCGGCCCTGAACCCGGATATAGTTCCGATGACGGAGAATCGGCTCGATGTCCTGGATGAATACTCGATCTGTTTCGGGGCAGTGGTTCTGCGCAAGAAGGATCTCTTCCTCCTTTCCATCCCACCGGCGGGTCCAGTTCTCGTTGGCCCAGCAAAGACAAAACGGAAAGTCGATTGCCGGGTCCGACATGAACTGGTTCAGAGGTTTTTCCAGTAAGCGCCGGCCGGCGAACCAATAGTAGTAGAAGCAAAAGCCGTGCACGCCATACTTGCGTGCCAGCTCGACCTGCCGACGTTGGATCTCCGGGACCCTCAAATCATAGAACCCAAGTTCGCCGGGCAAGTGCGGTTGATAATGGCCGGCAAATTGGGGCGTGGCCTTCGAAACGTTGGTCCACTCGGTAAAGCCCTTTCCCCACCACGCATCATTTTCTGGTATGGAGTGAAATTGGGGGAGGTAAAAGGCGACACACTTTACAGCGGGGTCACTCGAGGTCCGAAGGCTCTCCACGAAGGGAACGAAATTCGAATCAGTGTTTCCACGAGCCGTGGCGAGCATCTGGCGATAGCTTCCGGCTTGCATCTCGAGGTTTTTGTCGGCAGTCGAATGTCCCTGATCGCCATTAGCGCTTGCGGAGAGATAAGTCGGGGCTTGGCCTGATCTTTGGCCCTTGCATTCATAAACAATACAAGTTTCTTCGCGGCGAACTACTTCGCGATAATTGGACTCAAGGTGAGCGCGAAACTCTTGATAATGTTCAAGCCACCACAACGCGGTAGCTGGAAACAGCAAAAACTCGGCCCCTTTCTGGCGCAGGCTTTCCAGTTGCGCGATGGCCTCCGCGCTGGTCGCGGGATAATGCCCTGCATACTGGCCGTCGGGCGTCTGAGGGAAATGCCAGCTTTTGCACCCATTCAACTTCAACAGTTCCTCGTCCCCGCGACTCACGACGATGATTTTGGCGTCTGCCGGAAGGGAATTGCGAACGAGTTCCTGCAGCTCGGCGCGCATGGACTCGTACTTGTGTCCATCCATCCTGGCTGGCTTCTGTGCCGTAGGTATTGTGGTTCGAGATGAGACTTTAGGAGAACCATCGAGAACGGTATTAAGAATTTCGCTGAATCGGCAAAGTCCTGCTTCCCGGCCATGAGTCAGCCTCAAGCGGGTCTTACCGTCCCGCGAAAGTCGCTTCCACAAGAGATCATCTTTAAGCAAGTGGGTTATGGCGGCCGCAAAATCGTCAGATTGATCGGCGATCAAGAGATGCTTGCCGCCGCGGAGGCCAAAGCCTTCGGCGCCGATGCCGGTGGAAACGACCGGCGTGCCCAGCAACAGGCTCTGCAGCAATTTACGTTTAGTTCCCGCGCCGTAGCGCAGCGGGACAACTGAGATGCGGGCGCGCGCGAGGTAGGGAAGTACCGACGGAACCCAGCCCACGATTTGAACGTTTCGCAGGCCAGATGCAATCTGTCGAACAGTATGGTTCGGCTCATCCCCAATAATCGTGACGGGATGTTGTTCGAGCAGCGACGCATCCAATCGCGGCACAATCTCGCGGCACAGAAACTCGACTGCGTCGAGGTTCGGATGATGGCGAAAAGATCCCAGGAACAAAATGCCACGCCGCGTTGGTAGTTTGAACGAAATGGACTCTTCGGGCTCCATATCGTGAAGGACTTGGATAGAAACCGTTGGACCGACAAGGTCCGACAGAAGGCAGGCTTCCTTCTGGGAAACGGTCAAGACGGCATCTGCGGCGGCATACACGTTCAATTCGCGAACCAGGTCCTTGCCATAAGGATCATTAAGACCTCCCGAACCAGCAAATAACCGTCGGGCACTGCGCAAAAAATGAAGATCGACGCTATCTACAACAGCGCGAGTCAGAGGCGCCTCGCGGCGGAGCATTGGGATAAAGATTTCCGCAACGCTCCAGGTCGAGAACAACGCCAGATCAAAGCTCCCATCGGCCAACAATTCCTCGGCGGCGATCCTACGGCCGTCCCAGACGGCAATTCCTTGCTGTTGCAACCCTCGGGCAAGTGCGGGCTTGTCGATGCCGTGTGTGGCCAAAAATGAAATCTCCCAGCGTTCGAGGCGTAGTAATTCGATAATATGAGATAGACGCCGCGAGCCGCTATCGCGATCAGACTCGGGCGGGTGTTCCGCACAGATTAAGATTGATCTCGTGGTTAACATTTCTGAATTAATGGGTTTCGTTTGGCTTCCCGATCACCAGTTGTCGCAACGTTCGTGCGTCCAGTTTGGCTGGTGGGACAGGCTGAAAACCCAATCTGGGTTGCCACTGAGCGACAAACTTCGCGCGATTTGACATTTGAGATTCTTTCATGCCGCCTGGCCGGACCGCCGTCGCTCCTTCACGGTGAACCACCGCGCTTTCAGGCTGATAGTAGACGCGGTAACCTCGGGAGCGCAGCTTGAAACAATAATCGGTATCTTCGTAGTAACCTGGCCGGTATAAGGGATCGAAGCCGCCCAATTCCTTGAACAGCGCGCGGGGGGTAGCCAACAAAGCACCCGAACAATAATCGACCTCTCTAACAAAATTAAGCAGTGGTGCTTCGAGATCAGTTTCCCCCCGACCAACATTCATCGCCGAACCGTCGCGAAAGACCACGCCGCCAGCCTCTTGCAGTGTGCCATCCGGGAAGATGAGTTTACCGCCCGCAGCTCCCGCCTGGGGAAAATCGCGAAATAAGCGCAGGAGCGGAGCGAGCCAGCCGGGAAGCAGGACGACGTCATTGTTAAGGAAAATCAGGAGCTCACCCCATGCCTCGCGCGCCGCGCGGTTGCAGGAATCGACGAATCCCAGGTTGCGATCATTACGCAAGACTCGCACGCGCGGGTCTCGTGCCATCCATTGCCGCAGTGCTTCCGGGGTGTCATCAGTAGAAGCATCGTCCACAACCAGGATCTCTCCTTCAAATCCCCGCGGCAAGGTCTCCCGCAATGAACCTAGGCAAGCATCAGTCAAGCGACGTTCGTTTTGGCATGGGATAATGATAGATACCGATTGACCAGGGCGTTGGCTAAAATCGGCTATCCATTCGATACTTGCGATCGGTGGGTGCCCATCGCGCCTGCGATCGATGACCACCACCGCCTTGGAAGCGACACGCCGGGCTTCACATACTGCGACTGCATCCGCTGCATCGGTGACGACAATGTCGATGCTTTTTTCCAAATAAGGCAACCGGCACTCCGCATAGGATGACCGAAAGACTTTTTGAGAAACCGCTTTTGAAATTCCTCAACCATCTCTTTGAGACAAGCCGGCATACTGACACTCCCAGTGAATCGTGGGTTCAACGGGTAGATGGCGCAGATATCTTCGGCCTTCCACACTTGCGGGTAGTATGTTTCGAGGTGTTGGCGAAAAGCGACGTAATGGTCCAGCCACCAGAAAGCGGTAGCGGGAAGTAGAAAATACTGTCCTCCTTCGGCCCGCAGCGCCTCTAAGTGCGCGATCGCGCTCAGGCTGCAACCCGGGTAATAACCGGCATAACCGCCCTCCGAAGTGCGAGGGAAATGCCAGCCAATTCGACCATTAAGATTTAGCAACTCCGGATCGCCTTTGGTGGCAACGATCACGGTGGCGTACCGGGGCACATGCCGCGTCACCGTCTCCCGTATTTGTCGGACCAATTGCTGATAAGGGGAGCGGGGAACCTCGCTCAGACCTCTGCTGACAAGAGCGGCGTTGGCGTCCGCGAGTTTCAGTTGAGCCTGGTCGTGATCTTTGAGCAACAATTGGAGCTGACGTTCGAGATGTTTTACCCGTTCAGTTTGGCGGTGAAGTTCCTGCTCGACGGTTTGCAGTTGGGCTTGGCCATCGATACCCCTGGCGTGTTGGTCTGCAGGCTTATCTGCAGGCTTCGTTCCGTTGCCGGCCTGGCTCGTGCTGGATGCCGGTAGCGGCAGGAGCGAAGTTGTTGCGGACCGGCTTAATCTGACTTTTGTACGTCGCATGACACAACTGGGGCTTTAGTTAAGGTTTTGAGGCCGTAAAGAACACCTATCCCGTCCAGAGCGGTGAGGCGCGCATAGTGGGCTTCGCAGTGATGGCGAAATTCATGATAGTAATCGAGCCACCAGAGGGACGGTTCAGGAATCAAAAGGTAATCGGCGCCTTTGGCTCGCAGCGACTCAAGATGGGCAATCGCTTCAGTGCTGCTTTCCGGATGGTGCCCGACATACGCACCCCACTCTGTTTGCGGAAAGTGCCACCCTTGAGACTCCGAAAAATCCAGCAGCGCGCTGTCGCCTTTGCTGACGACCAGGATGCGTGAGCCGGGAGGCACAGTCGCTTCGATTGCTTTACGAAGCTCTCTGCGCAGGGCCTGATAGCGCAATGCGGGCGAGTGCTGGTCCTTGTTTCCAAGTTCCACGCTCAGCTTCGTGTTCTCTCTTGCCAGTTCTGCGACGGCACGCCCGAGGTCACGCAGCCGGTGTTCCAGTTCCGCTCGTCTTGTATTGTCGTCCACACAGGCCAACAGCGGCGAAACTTCCAGTCCCAATGGGTAGTCGCCTTCGTAAGTCAGCCGAATTAAGCCGTCTGCCGCGTAGTACTCGAAGTCGTCGGGATGGACCCGGCTGAGCCAACGCTCGCGATAAAGTGCAACGTTAGCCCTGGCGCGTCTTAGCCTGCCTGGCGACACCGATTCCAAATGGTGCAGAACGCTCTCAGCGCAGTAATGAACCTCAAAACCTGCACAGCCCAGTCGCAAGCAAAGGTCGACGTCCTCGAAACCATTTCGGAAAGCGGGGTCAAATCCTCGCGCCGCCTCAAAGGCCTCGCGCCGCACCAGCATGCAAGCCCCAGTAACAATCTGGAATCGTCGGGATTTGCGCACGGCGGGGTGAGCGGCAGGAAAGCCTCGGTACAAGTGACGCGGATAACGATCCTGGCAAATCACCACTCCCGCGTGCTGAACCCGTTCGTCCGGATAGAGCAGCTTGCTTCCGACGACCGCGGCTTGACTATGCAGATCAGCATGGTTTTCCAGCGCCTCGAGCCAGCTGGGCTGAGGTATGGTGTCGTTGTTTAGAAATACCAAATACTGACCAGTCGCGACGGCGGCGCCGTGATTACAGGCGGCGGCAAAGCCCTGGTTTTCGGAATGTTTGATCACCCGAACACGGTCACGATATGACTCGAGTAGCTGTGGGGTATTATCGGTTGAGGCGTCATTCACGACGATCAACTCGTTGGTGCCCTGGGCGATCAAGGTCTGCAGGCATTGGTGTGTGAGTGCCGCCTGGTTAAAGACGGGGATGATAATCGAGCTCCTAGGCATACCGGTCTCCCAGTTGGTATATCAGACAGGCTTCGTCGTCTTGCACCGAAAGCCGGCACTGTTTTTCCAGGTACTCACGAAATTCCGAGTAATATTCGAGCCACCAAAGGGCTGGTTTGGGAATCAGCAGAAAATCAGCCCCTCGGGTGCGCAAGGTCTCTAATTGCGCGACCGCTTCGGTGCCGCCCGCAGGATAAATGTTCGCATAACCCCCGCTCGCGTCCTGAGGGAAATGCCACGCGCGATGGCCGTTCAATTTCAGGAGTTCATCGTCTCCCTTGCTGACGACTACTACAGTTGCGTTACACGGGAGGCGTTCAATCGCAATTTCGCGGATGCGCTGACGCAGGTGAGAATACTCAGCGGTAATACGACGTCCATGGGGCTTCCATTGCAGTTGCCATTTTTCTTCGAAGCGGCGCCGGTTGGTTGCCAACACCGCGTCATACTCACCGGTGGTGCACAATTCGCCCAACGATCCCTGGCCAAAGTGGTGGACGAATACGTCGTCGGCACAGAATAATTTCCAGCCTTCGGCGCGCAGCCGGTGCGCGTAATCATCATCCTCGAACATGCCAAGTTCGAATTCCTCATCGAGAGGTCCCACCTGCTCGAAGACCTCACGCCGCATCGCGGCGCAGAACATGGCCAGCATCGGAATCTCATTTCCCTGGCGATCGTGTTGTCGAGTATATTCACCAGCGAACCGTTTGAAATCACGGTAGATACGATACGGCGCATCGATCTGTGCTTCGTTGCAGGTGCGGTTGGTTACCGGGCCCACCATGCCGATTTGCGGTTGCCGCAACCAGCGGATCAGATTGTCGAGCCAACCATCTGAGACGAGAGTGTCGTTGTTTAATAGAATCAGAATCGTTCCCTTAGCCTGAGCCAGCGCCTGGTTGTTGCCGGCGGCAAACCCGGCATTCGTGGAATTCGAGATCACACGGACAA